>Ga0209174_10000681_pt1 | contig 25016 bp, 30 predicted proteins | sample JI91814BDNA_FD_187505 | JGI IMG/M metagenome (GOLD analysis project Ga0209174, IMG submission 187505) | Wastewater effluent complex algal communities from Wisconsin, to seasonally profile nutrient transformation and Carbon sequestration -... | ecosystem: Engineered > WWTP > Effluent > Algae...
ACCCGCGCCCCCACCAGGATGAAGACCACGAAGGTGGTGAGTCTGGCCGTGCTTTCCATCGCCTGCTTGAGCAGCTTGACGTTCAGGCGCTTGCGGGCAACCGCCAGCACCAATGCACCGAAGGCCCCCATCGCCCCGCCTTCAGTCGGTGTTGCGATACCCAGGAAAATCGTGCCGAGCACCAGAAAGATCAACAGCAGCGGCGGTAACAGGGTCGTCAGCACACGCAGGAAAAGCTTGGCGCCGCGCAGCGTGCGGGCCTCGGGCGGCAGGGCCGGCACGTACTGGGGCTTGAAAACAGCAACCAGCGCCACATACCCGACGTAGAGGCAGGTCAGCACGAGCCCCGGGAGCAGCGCGCCCTGATACATGTCTCCCACCGACCGCCCCAGCTGGTCGGCCATGATGATCAGCACGAGGGACGGCGGAATGATCTGCGCCAGGGTTCCGGAAGCGGCGATAACACCGGTGGCGATACGCTGATCGTAGCCATATCGCATCATGATGGGCAGCGAGATCAGACCCATCGAGATGACCGAAGCGGCCACCACGCCGGTGGTCGCGGCCAGGATTGCGCCGACAAAAATCACCGCAAACGCCAGGCCGCCGCGCACCGGGCCAAAGAGCTGGCCGATGGTATCGAGCAGATCCTCGGCCATCCCTGATCGTTCGAGAATCAGGCCCATGAAGGTGAAGAACGGGATCGCGAGCAGGGTGTCGTTCGACATCACGCCGAAAATTCGGTCGGGCAGCGCCTGGAACAAGGCCGGCGTAAGAAGGCCAAGCTCGATGCCGATCAGACCGAAGACCACGCCGTTGGCCGCCAGGGCAAACGCCACCGGGTAGCCGAACAGCATGAACAAGACCAGCGAACCGAACATCAGGGGTGCCATGTTGGCAGCAATGAATTCCATTTTAGACGGCCTCCCCGCGCTGTTTCTTGATGGCCTTGGCCAGCTCTTCTTCCGCTGACGGTGTCTGTGCCTTGGCGTTCGGATCGTCGATCAGGCCCTTGAGAAAGGCGAAGCGCTTGATCAGCTCGGAAAACCCCTGCAGGATCAACATTGCAAAACCGACCGGCACCAGCCCGCGCACCGGCCAGACGATGAGGCCGCCGGCGTTGGACGAGTATTCATTGCTGAGGTAGGAATTGACGAAGATCGGCCAGGAGAGATACAGCACGGCAAACGCCATCGGAGCCAGGAAGAAAATCGTCCCGATGATGTCGATCCAGGCGAGAACGCGCGGCGAAAAGTGCGAGGACACCACGTCGATACGGACGTGCTCGTTGCGCAGCAGCGTGTAGCCGGCGCACAACAGGAAGATTGCCGAGAACAGGTACCACTGGATTTCAAGAAGTCCGTTGGAACTGTAGTTGAAGGCATAACGCACAAAGGCGTTGACCGAACTGATGAGGGTGACGATCAGGACCAGCCAGATCGCAGCCTTTCCGACGCGTTCGGTAAGCGCATCGATAGCGCGCGATAACTTGAGCAGGGCTTGCACGTCCCTCACCTCCCTTTGAATGAATAAACGAACTTTTTTTAGGCAAAGACGTCAGTGCGTCCAGCTTGCGGATTATCTGCGAGAACAGTACTCCGGCAATCAGGGATTACGCCTACCGGCCTTTAGCCGCGTATTATCCCGCCAAAGTGGCTCTCACTGGCACCCAAGTGGGTCTGTAAGCTACTCCCCTACTCTCCATTCCGACAGCACTACCGCAATGTCCACCCGCATCTGCCTCGTCCGCCACGGTGAAACCGCCTGGAACGCCGAACGCCGCCTCCAGGGGCATACCGACATCCCGCTCAATGAAACCGGGCTGGCCCAGGCCCGCGCCACCGCAGCCAGTTTGGCTACCGAGCGCTTTGACGCGGCCTACTGCTCGGACCTGACCCGCGCCCGCCAGACCGCCGAAGCGATCGCAAACTGCTGCGGCCTCGCCCCCGGCTTCGACGCCAGCCTGCGCGAGCGTAATTTCGGCGCCTTCCAGGCCTTGACCTACGTTGAAGCGCAGGCGCGCTTCCCCCATGATTATCACCGCTTCGAAAGCCGCGACCCGGAATTCACCTTTCCCGGCGGCGGTGAAAACCTGCGCGAATTTGCCGCCCGCATCCGCGCCGCCCTCGAAGACATCGCCCGCCGGCACCAGGGTGGCAGCGTGCTGGTTGTAACCCACGGCGGCGTGCTCGACATTGCCCACCGCCTTGCCACCGGCAAACATCTCCAGGCCCCTCGCGATTTCACCATTCCCAACGCCGCGCTCAACTGGATTGGCTGGAATGGTGAAAGCTGGTCGCTTATCACCTGGGCAGAACAGCGCCATCTCGACAAAACCCTGGACGAACTGCCAAACGCCTGAAAACGTCGCGCCCAACAACACAATACAATTTAAAGCGATCCGGAAGTCGACCGTTCAAACAACCGGCATCCAGCCGTCCGAGGTGGAACCGGTCGGCGTTCCATCATGTTTAAACTGAAGCACCCGCCTTGCCCGGATCAGGGAGAGCCTCGGAAAACCGAGTCTCGGGCCCGACACCGCGGCCTCTGGCAAATACCAGATTCCAGTCGTGTGCAGCGGCGAACGCATCCGGAATCGATAACGCAGGCGTGGCGGTCAAGTTGCAGGACAAGGCCAGCCACGTGGTCAAGCTGCAGGACAAGGCCAGCCACGTGCGCATCCGAAACCCGCCCTTCCCGTAAGGCCCGCAGGCTTTTACCAGTCTGGCGGGCCTTCATGCTTCCAGTAAGCCCGAAGTGCCGTGTTAAACTCCTTATTTGACTCAAGCCCACCCGGATCGCCATGTTTTCCAAGCAAAATACCCTTGCCAAAGTCGACCCTGAACTCTGGCAGGCCATTGAGGCCGAAAACCGCCGTCAGGAAGATCACATCGAACTGATCGCCTCCGAAAACTACGTCAGTGCAGCTGTCATGGAAGCCCAGGGCTCACAGCTCACCAACAAGTACGCGGAAGGTTATCCGGGCAAGCGCTATTACGGCGGCTGCGAATTCGTCGACCTCGCCGAGCAACTGGCGATCGACCGCCTCAAGACCCTGTTCGGCGCCGAAGCGGCCAACGTCCAGCCGAACTCGGGCTCACAGGCCAACCAGGCCGTGTTGATGGCCTTCGCCAAGCCCGGCGACACCATCCTTGGCATGAACCTCGCCGAAGGCGGCCACCTCACCCACGGCATGGCCCTGAACATGTCCGGCAAGTGGTTCAAGGCCGTGGCCTACGGCCTGAACGAGAAGGAAGAAATCGACTACGACAAGATGGAAGCGCTGGCCCGCGAGCACAAGCCGCGCATCATCGTCGCCGGCGCGTCCGCTTACGCCCTGCGCATCGACTGGGAGCGCTTCGCCAAGATCGCCAAGGAAGTCGGAGCGATCTTCTGGGTCGACATGGCCCACTATGCCGGCCTTATCGCGGCAGGCTACTACCCCAACCCGGTCCCCCACGCCGACGTGGTCACCTCCACCACCCACAAGACCCTGCGCGGCCCTCGCGGTGGCGTGATCCTGATGAAGGCCGAGCATGAAAAGGCCCTCAACTCCGCGATCTTCCCGGGTCTGCAGGGCGGTCCGCTGATGCACGTCATCGCCGCCAAGGCCATCGCCTTCAAGGAAGCCGCCGCGCCCGAATTCAAGCGTTACCAGGAACAGGTCATCGCCAACGCCCGCGTCATGGCGCGTGTCCTCGGTGAAGAACGTGGCCTGCGAATCGTTTCCGGCCGCACCGAAAGCCACGTGTTCCTGGTCGATCTCCAGTCCAAGAACATCACCGGCAAGGAAGCCGAAGCCGCCCTCGGCCGCGCCCACATCACCGTCAACAAAAACTCGATCCCGAACGATCCGCAAAAGCCCTTCGTCACGTCCGGCATCCGCATCGGCTCACCGGCCATGACCACCCGCGGCTTCACCGAGATCGAAGCCGAGCGCATCGCGCACCTCATCGCCGACGTGCTCGACAAGCCCAACGACGAAGCCACTGCCGAGAACGTGCGCGCCAAGGTTGCCGAGCTGTGTCGCAAGTTCCCGGTGTACGGCGCGTAACAGCCGTCATCGGCAGGCACGCGCACTAGCCCATGCATTGCCCCTTCTGCGGCGCCGACAACACGCAGGTCACCGACACCCGTGAAAACGAGGACGGTGACATCGTGCGGCGCCGCCGTCGCTGCCTGTCTTGCGACAAGCGCTTCACCACTTACGAGCGCATCGACCTCAAGATGCCCCAGGTGGTCAAGAAGAACGGCAGTCGCGCCGACTACAGCCGCGAAAAGCTCCTCGGCAGCCTGAGTCTGGCGCTACGCAAGCGCCCGGTCACCGCCGAAAGCGTCGAAGCGGCGGTCGATCGCATCGAAGCCAAGCTCCTCTCCATGGGCGAACGCGAGATCGCCTCCGAACGCATCGGCGAACTCGTCATGCGCGAGCTCAAGAAGCTCGACAAGGTTGCCTACATCCGTTTTGCCTCGGTCTATCGCGCCTTCGAAGACGTGGACGAATTCTCCGAAGTCATCCGCGAAGTCACCACCCGACCCCGCGGTCGTCCCCCCAAGGTTTCCTGAAGCCTCCACGCCCATGAGCGCCAGTGCAGACGACTACCGGTGGATGTCCCGCGCCATCGAACTGGCTGAACGCGGGTTGTTCACGACGACTCCAAATCCCCGCGTCGGCTGCGTGATCGTGCGTGATGGCGGCGTAGTCGGCGAAGGCTGGCATGTGCGCGCAGGCGAACCCCACGCCGAAGTCCATGCGCTAAACATGGCGGGCGACGCGGCGCGCGGCGCCACCGCCTATGTCACCCTCGAGCCCTGCGCCCACCATGGCCGCACGCCGCCTTGCGCAAAGGCGCTGGTCAAAGCCGGCGTTGCTCGCGTCGTCGCGGCCATGGAAGACCCCAACCCGCTGGTAGCAGGACGCGGCCTCGACATTCTCCGGGCCGCCGGCATTGAGGTGACGACTGGCGTCCAGGAAACCCCGGCCCGCGAACTCAATATCGGCTTCATCTCCCGCATGAGCCGCGGCCGTCCGTGGCTGCGCCTCAAGGCCGCGGCCACGCTGGATGGCAAAACCGCCCTCGACAACGGCGTTTCCCAGTGGATCACCGGCGACGACGCCCGCCGCGACGCCCATCGCTGGCGCGCCCGCTCCTGCGCGGTACTCACCGGCATCGGTACCGTTCGCGACGACGATCCGCAGCTCAACGTCCGTGCCATTCCCACCGAACGCCAGCCAATGCGCATCGTCGTCGATTCCCGGCTCGACACACCGCTCAACGCCAAGCTGCTCGATGGCGGCCCGGTGCTGATTGCCGCTGCAGTCGACAACCCTGAACGCATCGCCGCCCTGCAGCGCCGCGGCGCCGACGTGGTGATCCTTCCCAATGCCGGCGGCAAGGTCGACTTGCCCGCCCTGCTGCTCGAACTCGGTCGACGCGGCATCAATGAAGTGCTCGCCGAGAGCGGCTTCAAGCTCAATGGCTCGCTGCTGCGCGAAGGCTGCGTGGATGAATTGATCCTCTACCTGGCTCCCGCCCTTGTCGGCGACGCAGCCCGCGGTCTCTTCAATCTCCCCTCCCTCAGCAGCCTGGACGACAAACGCCAGCTCAGCTTTCACGACGTTCGCCAGGTCGGACGCGACCTGCGCATCATCGCCCGCCCGGCCTGAACCCTGCACCATCGGTTTAATTGCAAACCTTTGACAAAGATCCGTCGAAGGGGTCAACGTCGGGCCGGCACTGCCGTTAATCTGGGCACCTTCAATACGTTCCCCACTTTGATGAAGTTTCCGCTCCTGTCCGGTCTGTTCGCTTCAGCTCTCCTGTCACTCGCTGCTCATGCCGAAACGGCCATCGTTCTGAATTCAGTCGACGAGAACGTCAGCTTCATCGATACCCGGACTTACAAGGAAACCGGCAAGGCGCCAGCCTGCAAGGAACCCCATCACCTGATGACCACTCCCGACGACAGCTCGGTCATCGTCGCTTGCGCCCTGTCGAACGAACTGGTGTTCTTCGACCCCAAGACGGGCAAGGAACAAAAACGCATCAAGAATATTTCCGACCCCTACCAGCTCGGCTTCTCGCCCGACAATAAATGGTTCGTGGCCAACTCACTGCGCCTCGACAGGGTCGATCTCTACAACGCCGCCGACTTCTCCCTGGTCGCCCGCGTTTCCGCAGAAAAGACACCGTCCCACATGGCTTTCGACAAAGCCAGCCAGTTTGTATTCATCACCCTGCAGGACTCCAACGAAGTCCTGACCATCGATCTGAAGACCCGTCAGCCGCTGTGGAAAATCCCCGTCGGCCCGACCCCGGCCGGCATCCACATGACGCCCGATGACAAATACCTCCTGGTCGGAATCATGGGTGCAAATTACGTCGAGGTCATCGACTGGCGTGCCCGCAAGACGATCAGGAAAATCATCACCGACAAGGCCGCTCACAACTTCCTTCCCCGCGGCGACGGGCGCCACGTCTTCGTATCGAACCGCAGCATGAATGGCAGCATCTCGCTGGTGGACATGCAGACGCTCACCGAAGTCGAGAAATACGACGTTCCCGGCGGCCCCGACGACATGGAAATCCGCGCCGACGGCAAGGAGCTATGGGCAACCGCACGCTTCGCCCGCAAGGTTCAGGTCGTTAATCTGGAACAGAAAAAGCTCTCCCACTCCATCCCGGTCGGCCGCTCGCCCCACGGTGTTTCCTTCATCAGCCACGCCGCGAGGCAGTAATCATGTCGCCCGTCCGCAGCGCATTGCGCACAGCGCTTACCGTCATCCTGGGCACCGCAGCCGGCTTCGCCCACGGGGCTGACACGGCCTGCAAGGGCACGCTTTACCTGACCCTGGACACCGGCAACATGCGGCATGCCGAAGCGATCGCCGAAATTCTCGCAAGGCACCAGGTCAAGGCGAGCTTCTTTGTCGCCCAGGAGAAAACCCTGCGCGGCGACATGTCGCTCGATCCATCCTGGGCTGACTACTGGAAGGCCCGCGTCGCAGAGGGCCACGCCTTCGGCAGCCACACCTGGCGCCATGGCTCGTTCCGCAAGGACGAGGCCGGAGGCAAAGTGGTCTACCGCCTGATGGACGGCAGCCAGACGCTGCTCGATACCGCCGGGATCTGCGCCGAACTGAAAAAACCCGACGTCCGCTTCGCCGAACTCACCGGCCGCCCGCTCGACTCCCTGTGGCGCGCCCCCGGTGGTCGCACCACGCCCAACACACTGCGGGCTGCCGAAGCCTGCGGCTACCGTCACACCGCCTGGGCAAGCGCCGGATTCCTCGGCGACGAGCTGCCGTCCGAGGCGTTCCCGAACGAAGTCCTGCTCAAGCGCGCCCTCGCCAACATTCGTGACGGCGACATCCTGATGGCCCATCTGGGAATCTGGTCCCGCAAAGATCCCTTCGCCCCCATGCTCGACCCGCTGATCCGTGGCCTGAAAGCCCAGGGTTTCTGCTTCGCGCCCCTTCCTGCCCGATGATGCAGTTTCTGACCGACTGCTTCGTCCTCATCCAGGGCTGGCTCTTCGACACTCTCGTCCAGCCGGTGCTGTTCGCCCTCGGCCTCGCCGGCTACGTGGAAATGGGCTTCGAAGGAATCGAGTTCGCTCTGCTGGGAGTCATCGAACTCACCATCGCCTACGCCCTGATGCGCCCCCTCGAAGCCTGGTGGCCTGCAGAGCACTGGACGCAGCGCCGTGCGGTGCGGGTGGATGTGATCTATTCGGTACTCAACCGCCTGGGCATCATCCCTCTGGCGGTCTTCGCGCTGCTCGCGCCGGGCTTCATGGAACTGGAAGGCTGGCTGCGCTTCCACGACATCATCCCGCGCCAGCTCGAGGACTGGCTCCCTGGACTCGACCGGCATCCGCTTGCCAGCTTCTTCATCTACCTGGTGATACTCGACTTTGCCGAATACTGGCGGCACCGCCTTTCCCACACCTTTCGCTGGTGGTGGGCCCTGCACGGCATCCATCACTCGCAGCGCCAGATGTCGTTCTGGACAGACTCCCGCAACCACCTGCTCGACGACCTGATCGCCGGCTTGTGGTTTGCCTGTCTATCGCTGCTGATTGGTGTTCCACCGGGGCATTTTCTCGGTCTGCTGATCGCGCTGCGGCTGGTTGAAAACCTGTCCCACACCAACACCCGGCTGAGTTTCGGCCAACTGGGCGACTACCTGATAGTCGGGCCACGCTACCACCGCTGGCACCATGCTCTCGATCTGCCGAGCGACCTGCGCTACCGCGGCGGCTGCAATTTCGCGATCCTGCTGCCCGCATGGGACATCCTGTTCGGCACGCTGTATCTCGAAAAGGAACTCCCGCCTACCGGCATCCACGAAATCAGTACGGCTGAAATTGCTGCCCGGGACGATTTCTGGGCACAGCAAAAACTGGGACTCACCCTGTTCTGGAAGGCGCTGGTGACACGTCCGGAAAAGTCGCCTTCAGCGTAAGGCGCACACCGGACAGCCCGGATCGCGCCCAAGGCGGATCGTTCGCCATTCCATGGTGAGCGCATCCAGCAGCAGCAAGCGTCCGGTCAGGGTTTCGCCGCAGCCGACCAGCAGCTTGAGCGCCTCGGCCGCCTGCATCGCGCCAACGATTCCGGTCAGCGGCGCAAACACCCCCATCACTGCACAGCGCACCTCCTCCACGTCCTCTCCTTCCGGAAAGAGGCAGTGGTAACAGGGGCTCTCCTCGCGACGCAGATCGAACACCGACACCTGCCCGTCAAAGCGCACTGCCGCTCCCGAAACCAGCGGCTTGCGATAAATCGCGCAGGCGCGGTTGATCGCGTGGCGGGTAGCGAAATTATCCGAGCAATCCAGCACCAGATCGGCAGCGGCAACCTCCGACTCCAGTTCGGCACCTTCAAGGCGATGGGCAACAGGAATCACCCGGATCCCGGAGTTAAGCCGCGCCAGCGCATCGCGCCCTGACGCAACCTTGGGCTGCCCGATGCTTTCCTGGCTGTGCAAGATCTGGCGTTGAAGGTTGGTCAGGTCAACGGTATCTCCGTCGGCCAGCACCAGCGTACCGACACCTGCAGCCGCCAGATACATGGCCGCTGGCGACCCCAAACCACCGGCGCCCACCACCAGCACCCGGGAAGAGACAATGGAATCCTGCCCCTCGATACCGATCTGGGGCAAAAGAATATGGCGCGAGTAGCGCAACAATTGATCGTCGTTCATGGAAAACGGAAGAGGTGGAACGACAGCCGCACCTCCAAGGTGCGCGGTGCGGGCCTACTTGTATTCGCGCAAATCAGGGGGCGTATCGTCGCGATCGCCGTGGGGATGATGCGCGTAGGCCTGCATGTAAACTTCGTGGGACTGCTTGATGAGCCGTTCCGGGGAACGCAGGTTATGCACTTGCGTTTCCTCAAGGTAATAGATCAGCGCCCGGTGCAAGCGGGTGAACAGGCCGCGGTCGAGGTGAAAACCAGCCCCGACAAGCGCCTCGTCCAGCAGTTCGAGCGTAAAGTCGAGCACGTTGTAATGCACAGTCAGGGAGAGCGCATCACTTCCCGCCTCCACCTGCACACCGCGCAGAGCCGCGAGCGAACGCGAAGCCTGGGCTGTCTGGCCGGGCGGAAAAGCCTTGAAGCGGATTTCCCGTGTCTTGGCAAGACCGCTTCCGCCGTGTTGCGGCGCGCTGTCATGCTTGCGTCCGGCCAGCTTGTAAGCGGTTTCGCGTCGCATGGCGTCTCCCGATCTGTCGTGAATTTACTTGGCGTTATTCTGGAGGATTTGCAGGCCCTTGAGCAAATTGACAGCCTGGGCCAACTGGTAGTCGTCCTTGCCGGCAATCTCGAAGGGCGGCTTCACGTCCTCGGCTTCGTCTCTGGGCTTGTCCTTTTCCTTGCCCTTAGGTGCGGCCTCTTTACGGGGTGCTGGCTCGACCGCCTTCACCACTTCGGGCTCCTTGCCATTGCCCAGATGACGGTCAAGATCAGCCTCGCGCAAACGCTCGCGAGAAGCCCCACCCTGCGTTTCTTCGACCAGTATGTCGGGCACGATACCCTTGGCCTGGATGGAACGCCCGTTCGGCGTGAAGTAGCGCGCCGTCGTCAGCTTGATGGCGGCGTTGCTGTTGAGCGGCAAAATGGTCTGGACCGAACCCTTGCCAAAGCTCTGCGTTCCCATCACAACGGCGCGTTTGTGGTCTTGCAATGCCCCTGCAACGATTTCGGACGCCGACTTGCAGTGCGCCTGCAACGATTTCGGACGCCGACGCCGACCCGCCGTTCACCAGCACCACCATCGGAACAGTCTTGATCGAGGCGGGCACGCTCTTGATGAAATCCTCGCGAGACCCGCGCAGGTAGTCCTCGGGTGTAGCCAGATACTTGCGCTTCGAATCCTCTGCCCGGCCATCCGTGGACACCACCAGCGCCTGCGGCGGCAGGAAGGCTGCTGACACGCCGACCGCACCATGCAACAGTCCGCCCGGGTCGTTACGCAGATCGAGTACCAAGCCCTTCAACGCACCCTGCTTGACCAGTTTTTCCAGGTGTTGCACGAGGGAGGCGGCGGTCTGCTCCTGAAACTGAACAACGCGTACGTAGCCATACCCTTGCTCGACCAGCTTGGACTTGACGCTCTGCACCTTGATGACTTCACGTACCAGGGTTACGACAAGCGGCTTGGCCTCACCCTTGCGCACGATCGTGAGAACGATGCTCGTCTTCGGCTTGCCGCGCATGCGCTTGACCGCATCATTGAGGGCCATGCCCTTCACGGAAGTCTCGTCGAGCTTGATGATCAGATCACCCGCCTTGACGCCGGCACGGAAGGCGGGCGTGTCCTCGATGGGCGAAATCACCTTGACGACACCATCTTCGGAGCCAACCTCGATGCCCAGGCCGCCAAATTCGCCCTGGGTGCCCACCTGCAATTCCTTGAAGGCCTCCGCGTCGAGATAGGCCGAATGGGGATCAAGATTCGAGAGCATTCCGCTGATCGCGTGGGTGATCAGCTTCTTGTCGTCAACAGGCTCCACGTAGCCCTGCTTGATGGCGTTGAAAACGTCGGCCAGATTGCGCAATTCCTCCACGGGCAGCGGGGACAGCGGCGACTTGTCCGCGTTGGCCGAGAAGTTGAGACTGATCAGGACGCCGGCACACAGCCCGGTGAAGAGCAGGCCGGCTTGTTGCATCTTGCTGCGCATAAAATCTCCGTCAGGACGCCGGGGCCCCAGGCCCGTAGACGACGCCATTCCGCACCCGGAATCGGGCCGGTTCTGAATAGGCTGATGAGTATAAACCGGAAAGGTTCCCGACCCGCCCGACCGAAATTCGCCACCCGAAAAATGGTCTGCACAGCCTGGACCCAGCCTCATCCAGAGCCGCATCAAAACGCCTCAGCGAGCGCATCTGCCGGGCCGGCCTCACCGTCCAGGCGAAAAAATGTTATTTTAGAATATTAACCTGCATCAAAACCCGCTGATTTCGTGAAAACACCCGCCGTTGACCTCATCGCCAAGCAAGAGCACATCGAGACCGCTGCGCGGGCCCTGAAGGCGATCTCGCATCCCTTGCGGCTCAAGATCCTGTGCGTTATCGGTGCCGAAGAAGCCTGCGTCCAGGACATTGTCGACGCCGTCGGCACGTCGCAAAGCAATATTTCCCAGCATCTGGCGATTCTTCGCGACAAGGAAGTACTGCTGACCCGCAAGGATGCCAACCGGGTTTTTTACCGTGTGGGCGATCCACGCACGCTGCAGCTTATCGCATTGATGCGCGAGGTCTTCTGCGGCGTCGCCCCCGAATAGTTCCCCTTTTCAATCGCCCCCTTTTTTCTCCCCACCTGGAGTTCGTTTCGTGGAATTCATCCAGCAAAACTGGTACTGGGCAGCGCTGGCTGCCATCAGCGGCACCCTGCTCGCCGTCCAAACCCTGCGCGGCGGCGGTCGCGGCCTCTCACCGGCTCAGGCAACCGCACTCATCAACCGTGAAGATGCAGTCGTCATCGACGTTCGCGAGGCAGGCGAATTCGCCTCCGGCCATCTCCTGAACGCCCGCCACATTCCGCTCGGAGAACTGGACAAGCGCATCGGCGAGCTCGATAAACTGAAGAACAAGCCTGTTATTCTTAGCTGCCAGAGCGGCAGCCGGTCGGCCTCGGCCCGCAGCATCCTGCAAAAGGCCGGCTTTGCCAGCGTCCATAACCTTGAAGGCGGCATCGCAGCCTGGGAACAGGCCGGCATGCCAGTCAGCCGGAAGAAGAAATAATCATGCAGCCCAAAATCCTGATGTACGCCACCGCCGTCTGCCCCTACTGCGTCCGTGCCGAAGGCCTGCTGCGCCGCAAGGGAGTTACCGAGATCGAGAAGGTCCGCATCGACACCGATCCGGCCCGTCGCGACGAGATGATGGAGCGCACCGGCGGCCTCCGCACCGTTCCGCAGATCTACATCGGCGACTACCACGTAGGTGGCTGCGACGACCTCTTCGCCCTCGATCACGAAGGCAAGCTCGAGCCGCTGCTGCGCGGCGAACCTGCCTGAACACCGCTTAACTTCGCTTCTTCCATTTTTTCAACCGGAAAAACCACCATGTCCGAAAACGCGCAACCCGTCTTCTCCATTGAAAAGCTCTACGTCAAGGATCTCTCCGTCGAAGTGCCGAACGCACCCCAGATCTACCTCGAACGCGAAGCCCCCCAGATCAACGTCCAGCTGCGCACCGACGGCAGCGGCGTTGACGAAGGCGTGTTCGAAGTAGCCCTGACCGTCACCGTCACCGCCAAGCTGCCCGACGAGAAGACCGTTTTCCTGGTTGAAGTGGCCCAGGCCGGCATCTTCCAGATCCGCAACGTTCCGCAGGAAGACCTCGATCCGATCATGATGATCGGCTGCGCCAACATCCTCTTCCCGTATGCCCGCGAGGCCGTTTCCGACGCGGTGTCCCGCGCCGGCTTCCAGCCCGTGCTGCTCGCTCCGGTTAACTTCGAGGCCATGTACCAGCAGAACCGTCAGCAAGCCGAAGCCCAGGCCGGCACCGATCTGCCGATCCAGTAATGAAAATGCGCCGCCTTGCCGCTGCGGCGCTGCTTGGCCTGCCGCTCGCCCTTGCGGCGGCAGTTGCCGGCGCCTCGGATTTCCGCTCCCTTGCCGAACCGGCCATTCTTTACGATGCGCCGTCAAAGCAAGGCAAGCCGCTTTTCGTGATCCAGCGCTACACGCCCGTAGAATTGGTTGTGAGCATCGACCGCTGGGTGAAAGTGCGTGAACCGGCCGGCAGCCTGCTGTGGCTCGAACGCCGCCAGCTCGCCGAGAAGCGCACCGTGATCATCACCGCAGCCCGCGCCGACATCCGCCAGAAACCCGACACCGGCAGTCCGCTCGCCTTCGAAGCGGCCAAGGATGTCGTTCTCGAGCTCGCCGACAAGCCGGCCGACGGCTGGGTCAAGGTCCGGCATCGGGATGGCGTCAGCGGATTCGTCCGCGTCAACCAGGTCTGGGGACTGTAACGCCATGCGAATAGCCGTTTTCGGTGCCGGAGCGTGGGGCACCGCCCTCGCTCTGGCCTTCAGTCGCGGCCACGACGTGGTCCTGTGGAGTCGTGAATCCGACGACGTTGCCGCGATGCGGGCCGACGGTGAAAACCGCCGCTACCTGCCGGGCATCCCGCTGCCGGCCAACCTCCAGCTGACCGACAGCCTGCAGGATGCAGCCCGCGCCGACCTGCACCTCATCGTCACGCCGCTGGCCGGCCTGCGCGAGACAGCCCGCGCCCTGCAGGCCGCAGCCCCTGGAACGCCGCTGCTGTGGGCCTGCAAGGGCCTTGAAGCCGGCACAGCCAAGCTGCCGCACCAGATCGTCGCCGAAGAACTCGGGGCCGATGCCGCCTGCGGCGTACTCACCGGCCCCAGCTTCGCCGCCGAAGTCGCGCAGGGGCTGCCCGCTGCCGTGACGATTGCCGCCCGTGACATCGAATTCGCCCGCTACTGGGTTCAGGCTCTGCACAACAACCGGCTGCGCCTTTACGCCAACGACGACCTTATCGGCGCCGAAGTCGGTGGTGCAGTCAAGAACATCATGGCGATCGCTGCCGGCGTAGCCGACGGCATGGGCTTTGGCCTCAACGCCCGCGCCGCCCTTATTACCCGTGGTCTCGCCGAAATCACCCGCCTGGGCCTGGCCCTCGGGGGCAGGCGCGATACCTTCATGGGTCTCGCCGGCCTCGGCGACCTGGTGCTCACCTGCACCGGTGATTTGTCCCGCAACCGCCGCGTCGGCCTGCTGCTGGCCGAAGGCAAAACCCTGCCGGACATTCTCGCCACCCTCGGCCACGTCGCCGAAGGCGTCAGCACGGCACGGGAAGTCGCCGCGCTGTCTGCGCGCCTGGGCGTGGACATGCCCATCACCAACGCAGTCGATGGCGTTCTGCGCGGCACCTTGCTGGCCCGCGACGCGGTCGAGCAGCTTCTCGCCCGCGATCCGAAACAGGAATAAGGCTGCTCAGGCCCCGCCGTCAAATCCTGCCTGTCGCCACGCCTCATAGACCACCACCGCCGCCGCATTCGAAAGATTGAGACTGCGGTTACCCGGCCGCATCGGAATGCGCAGGCGACGGTCGTCGCCGAACTCGGTATGCAGTTCCGGCGGCAAGCCACGGGATTCCGAACCAAACACAAAAACATCCCCCGGCTCGAAAGCCACCTCGGCATAGCTGCGCCCTCCGTGGGAGGTCAGCGCAAAAATACGCTGGCCCGAAAAGCCCGCACGGCAATTCGGCCAGTCTTCGTGCACCGTCACCACCGCCATGTCCCGGTAATCCAGGCCGGCACGGATAAGCTGCTTCTCTTCGAGGGTGAAACCCAGGGGTTTGACAAGGTGCAATCGGGCGCCTGAATTGGCGCACATGCGCATGATGTTGCCGGTATTCGGAGGAATTTCCGGCTGATGGAGGACGACATGGAACATGGGGCCGGATTGTGCCCGCCCCACTCAAGCCAATCAAGCCGGAGCCGGCGTTCGGGCGACAACCCGGTTCTCCACGCTCACGGCACCCACGTCCTTCAGGGTCCGGGCCAGCTCTGCCAGCGTTGCACCCGTTGTCATCACGTCATCCACCACCACGACACGCAAGCCCTCCACGCCGCCCGCCACACGAAACGCGCCGCGCACGTTGGCCGTCCGCTCTTTCCATGGCAGGCTTGCCTGCGGGCGCGTGTCCACGTCACGCACAATCCCGTCAAGGAGCACGGGCAGCCCCCAGCATTTCGCCAGAGGTCGCGCCAGTTCTGCCGCCTGGTTGAAACCGCGCGATGCGAGGCGCGCCGAATGGAGCGGCATCGGCATCACCAGATCGGCCTGCGGCACCGGCAACGCAGCCATCAGGTCGACAAACAGGCGTGACGCCGCCAGCCGATGGCCGTACTTCAGGGCCTGCACCAGCTTGTCGACGGGAAAGCCATAGTCGAGAACAGCACGGGTCGCATCGAAAGACGGCGGATGGCGCAGGCAGTTGCCGCAGGTTTCGCCGAGCGGCTGGGGAATCGCGCAAACCGGACAACGTGCAGCCCCTGCTCCGGGCAATCCTGAGAAACACGCACGACACAGCACGCCACTGCCGCTCGCCACCCCGCAGGCGAAACACTGTTGCGGGAAGAGTGCGGTGGCCGCCCCCTCCATCCAGCGGCGCCAGGCAGGCGCTTGATTTGACAAATCCAGACCCCTTCAGGGAAACTAAAAGGCTTCGTAATTATAAATTACAGCCAAAATAAGGGTTCATCGCAATGACCGCCACCGTAGCCCGCGCAGAGAGCGCTCCGACCGCAAACATCCCCGCCCGCAAGCGGTGGAGCGTCGCCGAAATCGAGGCCCTGTTCGCGCTGCCCTTCAATGACCTGCTGTTCCGCGCCCAACAGGTGCATCGCGAACACTTCGACGCGAACGCCATCCAGCGCTCGACCCTGCTGTCGATCAAGACCGGCGGCTGCTCGGAAGACTGCGGCTATTGCTCGCAATCTTCCCGCTACGACACGGGCCTCGAAAAGGAATCCCTGCTGCCGCTCAATGAAGTGCTGGAAAACGCCCGCGCCGCCAAGGCCAAAGGTGCATCCCGCTTCTGCATGGGCGCCGCCTGGCGCGGCCCGAAAGAAAAGGATCTCGCCCCGGTTCTCGACATGGTTCGTGAAGTCAAGAAGCTCGGCCTCGAAACCTGCGTCACCCTCGGCATGCTGAAGGACGGCCAGGCATCCCAGCTCAAGGACGCCGGCCTCGATTACTACAACCACAACATCGATACATCTCCGGAATTCTACGGCCAGATCATCACCACCCACACCCTCCAGGACCGTCTCGACACCCTCGACAAGGTGCGTGACGCCGGCATCAACGTGTGCTGCGGCGGCATCGTCGGCCTTGGTGAAACCCAGAAGAGCCGCGCCGCCCTGATTGCCGAGCTGGCCAACATGAGCCCCCCTCCGGATTCCGTGCCCATCAACAACCTGGTGCAGGTAGAAGGCACACCCCTCGACCAGGCCGAGCCCATCGACCCCTTCGACTTCATTCGCACCATCGCCGCCGCCCGCATCACCATGCCGGAAAGCTACGTGCGCCTCTCGGCCGGTCGCCAGCAGATGGATGACGCGACCCAGGCTCTGTGCTTCATGGCCGGCGCCAACTCGATCTTCTACGGCGAGCGCCTCCTCACCACCGACAACCCGGACGCCGACGCCGACGACAAGCTCTTCGCACGTCTCGGCCTCAAGTCCATCTGAGCCTCGCCTGAACTCGCCCCGATGACCGCAGCGGATTTTCGGCTCGACCCGCGTCTCGTGCGTCGCCGGGCGGGGCGGGCCGCAGCCGGCTACTCCGGCGTCGACACCCTCGCCCGGGAAATCTCCCGGCGCATGGCCGAACGCCTCGAATACATCCGCATCGAACCAAAGCGAATCCTCGATCTGGGCTGCGGCCCGGGCGCAGACCTCGCCACCCTCGCCACGCGCTATCCAGGCGTCGCCCGCATCGCCATCGACAGCGCCCCGGCCATGCTCGCCCAGGCCCGCGGCGAAAAAAACCTGCTCAAGCGCCTGATGAGCTTCGGCAAGCCGGCCGCGCCGGATTTTGTATGCGCCGAAGCGAGCGCCCTGCCCCTCGCCCGTGGCAGTGTGTCGTTTGCGTGGTCCAACCTGATGCTTCAGTGGCTACACGATCCGCTGCCGGCTCTCAAGGAAATCCATCGGGTGCTGGAAGTCGGCGGCCTGCTGATGTTTTCCACCCTCGGCCCGGACACCCTCAAGGAACTCCGCGCCTCGCTGCCCGCCTCCCGCTCCGAACACCTGCACCGCTTCATCGACATGCACGACCTGGGCGACGCCCTCGTCGGCGCCGGGTTCTCAGACCCGGTGATGGACATGGAAATGCTCACCGTCACCTACACGAAACTCGACGATCTCTTCCACGACCTCCGTGCGAGCGGCTCCACCAACGCCGCCCTGAGCCGCCCGCGCGGCCTCGTCGGCAAGAAGCACTGGCAACAGATGCGCGCCGCCTACGAGGCCCTGCGCCGTGACGGCCGCCTGCCCGCCACCGTCGAAGTCGTCTATGGTCACGCCTGGAAGGCGGCGCCCAAAGTAGCCGATGACGGCCGCGCCATCGTGCGCTTCGAACGCAAGCCCGCCTGAACGAAAGCCCGGCCAAGCCATGCACCCAGTCTGGCTGTTTGACCTCGACAACACCCTGCACAACGCCAGTCCGCACATCTTTCCGCACATCAACCGCAGCATGACGGACTACCTCATGCGGCACCTCGAGCTGGACGAAGCCGCCGCCAACCGCCTGCGCGTCGACTACTGGCGGCGTTACGGCGCCACGCTGCTGGGCCTGATGCGTCACCACGGCACCGACCCGTGCCACTTCCTGCACGACACCCACCAGTTCCCCGACCTTGCCCGGATGGTCGTCTTCGACAACGCCCTGCGCCACATGCTGGCTCGCCTGCCCGGCCGGAAGATCGTCTTCTCCAATGGCCCCAGCCGTTACGCAGAAGCCGTGCTCGAGATCATGGGCATCCGCCGTCACTTCGAAGACGTATACGCGGTCGAGCAGATGCGCTTTAACCCCAAACCCGGCCTGACCGGATTCCGGCATCTGCTCAAGGATCACCGCCTCGACCCGGCCCGCTGCATCCTTGTCGAAGACAGCGCCGAAAACCTGCGCACCGCCAAACGCCTCGGCATGACCACGGTGTGGATCAGCCGCAGCCTGCGCAAGCCCCATTACGTCGATTTCCGGCTAACTTCCGTGCTTGGCCTTGCCCGGCGCGCAATCGGCAGCCGCGCTTCGGGGTAAAATATTCAATTCCGCATTTTCAGACGCGTAACCGCCATGCCCCACGCCAAGACCGAGAACCTGAACATTGCGGCTTTCGACCGCATGCCCTCCCCCGAAGAAATCGTCGCCCGCGTGCCGCTGTCCGACGCCGCCGCTGAAGTCGTCATGAAGGGCCGCCAGACCCTGCAGGCCATTCTCGACCACAAGGATCCGCGGATTTTCGTCGTCGTCGGCCCCTGCTCCATCCACGACCCGGTTGCCGGCCTCGACTACGCCCGCCGCCTGAAAAAGCTCGCCGACGAAGTCGCCGACACCATGGTGCTGGTCATGCGCGTCTACTTCGAAAAGCCGCGCACCTCCACCGGCTGGAAGGGCTACATCAACGACCCGTACATGGACGACTCCTTCCGCATTGACGAAGGCATGGAAAAGGCCCGCCGCTTCCTCCTCGACGTCAATGAAATCGGCCTGCCCGCAGGCACGGAAGCCCTCGACCCGATCGCCCCCCAGTACTACGGCGACCTCATCAGCTGGACCGCCATCGGCGCCCGCACTTCCGAATCCCAGACTCACCGTGAAATGGCCTCCGGCCTGTCCACCCCCGTCGGCTTCAAGAACAGCACCGACGGCTCGCTCGACGCCGCGGTCAACGGCATCCTGTCCGCATCCCACGCCCACAGCTTTCTCGGCATCAACGCCCAGGGCCAGTCGTCCATCATCCGCACGCAGGGCAATCCGTACGGCCACGTGGTGCTGCGTGGCGGCGGCGGGCGCCCCAACTACGACACGGTTTCCGTCTCACTCGCCGAAAAAGCCCTGACCAAGGCCAAGCTCACCGCCAACATCGTCGTCGACTGCTCCCACGCCAACTCGTGGAAGAGCCCCGAATACCAGCCCCTGGTGATGCGCGACGTGGCCCACCAGATCCGTGAAGGCAACACCTCCATCGTCGGCCTGATGATCGAAAGCAACATCGAAGCGGGCAACCAGCCGATCCCGGCCGACCTCTCCCAGCTGCGCTACGGCTGCTCCGTCACCGACGCCTGCGTCGACTGGGCGGCGACCGAAACGATGATCCGCGACACCAGCGAGATTCTCCGCGACTGCCTTCAAAAGCGGAGCGCGGCCTGATGAACCTGGTCGTCCAGGGCCCCAAGATTGAAGCCCGTGCCCTGAAGGAGATCACTGCCCTCACCGGTGCACAGGGCGTCAAGCGCCTCGGCAGCAACGCCGTCCGGCTGATTGACGCCAGGCAGCACCCGGAACTCGCAAGCTACTGCGACGCCCACGAACTGGATTACGCCTTCGTACCCGAAGACGGCAGCCTGGCAAATTACCGCCTGTTCGTTACCGACATGGATTCGACCCTGATCAACATCGAGTGCATCGACGAGATTGCCGACATGCAGGGCCTGAAAACCGAGGTTGCCGCGATCACCGAAGCCGCCATGCGCGGCGACCTGGATTTCCGCGAATCCCTGACCCGCCGCGTAGCCCTCCTCGAAGGCCTCCCCGAAGGGGCGCTCGAAAGGGTCTTTCGCGAACGTCTGCAGCTCAACCCGGGGGCCCGGGCACTGCTCGCCGGGCTCAAGCAGGCAGGCATCGTCACGGTGCTCGTCTCAGGAGGCTTCACCTATTTTACCGAACGCCTCCAGAAGCAACTCGGCTTTGATTACGCGGTGGCCAACGAACTGGAAATCCGCAGCGGCAGGCTGACCGGCAAGGTAAAGGGCGACGTCATCGACGGCGACGCCAAGCGTCACACGCTGCAGCTGGTACGCAAGCACCACGGCTTCGCGCCCGCAACCGTGATTGCTGCAGGTGACGGCGCCAATGACCTGCCCATGCTCAACGCGGCGGGCGTCGGAATTGCCTATCATGCAAAACCCGTGGTCCGGGAACACGCCACCTACGCGCTGAACCACAGCGGCCTTGACGGCATCCTGAACCTGTTTGCCTGATGGCGAAATTAGTGCGACTGGCGCGAGCGCTCGACTGCGGAAAGCCGAAGGGCCCTTTCATGAAAACATGCGGTCCGGTTCCGCATGTTTTCCGCGCGGCCTCCCGAGCGTTGCTGTTCGCGACCAGTGCCTGACAAATACTACAGATGCCAAAATGCTTGAACTGTGCCGGATTTCACATGGCGCAATGCAGCACCGAAAAGTGTCGAAATTCTTTACACTTATTCCACCATTCGGTAGACTGATCGGATGCCTATCAAAAAGACGATACTCGGCTTTTTAGTAGCGATCGCGTTTTCCGATGCGGTCCTTGCGTCTGAGCCCCCATTCATTGCCGCTGACGAAGCACAGCCTGCTTCCGTCTTCGAGCGCTACACCGATTCGATCCGCTCGCTTGTCGACCGCAGCCTGAATTTCCTGGGTGTGCCCTACCGGTTTGGCGGCACCAGCCCGCTCACCGGTTTCGACTGCAGCGGCTTTGTCGGCAAGGTATTCGCCGACGCCCTTGGTTTCGGCATGCCCCGCACGGCTGCCGAAATGTCCCAGATGGGCGAACAGGTCAAGATCAACGAACTCAAGCCCGGCGATCTCGTGTTCTTCAACACGATGCGCCGCGCGTTCTCCCACGTCGGCATCTACCTGGGCAACAACCAGTTCGTCCATGCGCCGTCAGCGGGCGGCGTGGTTCGCGTAGAAGACATGCGCATAAGCTACTGGGCAGCCCGCTACGACGGCGCCCGACGCGTATTGCCGACCGGCCAGTCGCGCCAGCCGCAAGCCAACTGATCCCGCCAGCCGGTTCCAGACCGGCTCGGTGCGCCAAGCGCCAGGTGCCCTCCCCATGATCCCCTGGCTCGGCGACCACCCCGTATTTCCTCCCGCCTCCAGCGCCCTTCGCAAACCCAATGGTCTGCTCGCGGCGGGCGGCTCCCTTGCGCCCGACTGGCTCCTTGCAGCCTATCGGCAAGGCATTTTTCCCTGGTTCAATCAGGGCGAGCCCATTCTGTGGTGGAGCCCCGACCCGCGCATGGTGGTCGTACCCAGCCAGATTCGCATCACCCGCTCGCTGGGCAAGACGCTCAAGAAGGGCCACTACGAGGTGCGCCTGGACCACGACTTCCCCGCCGTGATCCGCGCCTGCGCCGCATCCCGCCAATCAAACGTCGGCACCTGGATCACGCCCGCCATCGAGGCAGCCTATATCCGCATGCACGAACTCGGCTACGCCCATTCGGTGGAAACCTGGATCGACGGAGAACTGGCCGGAGGACTCTACGGCATGGCGCTGGGGCATGTCTTTTACGGCGAATCGATGTTCAGCCGGCGCACCGATGCCTCGAAAATCGCCTTTGCCCACCTGGCACGCTTTCTTGAGCAACACGATTTTCGCGTGCTAGATTGTCAAATGACGACACGCCATCTGGCCTCACTGGGTGGCACGGAGATTCCACGCGAGGCTTTCGTGAAAATGCTCGACACCCTCACCCGCGAAGGCCCGCCTCCTGCCCGTTGGCCGCAAGATGGTGCCCAGGCCGCCTGGACGTAGCGCACGATGCTCAAGGACTACCCATACTCCCTGCTGCAGTTCTACGCCACGGCCCCTTACGCCTGTTCCTACCTGCCCGACCGGCAGGCCCGCTCCCAGGTCGCCACGCCCAGCCACCTTATCGACACGCCGCTTTACAGCGAACTCGTGCGCAGCGGCTTCCGGCGCAGCGGCATCTTCACCTACCGCCCTCACTGCGACGCCTGCCACGCCTGCGTTCCGGTACGCGTCCCGGTAGCTTCCTTCCAACCAAACCGCAGTCAGCGCCGCGCCTGGAGTGCCCACGCCAACCTCCATCCACGGGAGATGGAACTGACCTTCCTTGAAGAGCACTACGCCCTGTATCAACGCTACCAGGCAAGCCGCCACTCAGGCGGCGGCATGGACGAAGACAACCGCGAGCAGTACGCCCACTTCCTGCTGCAAAGCCATGTGGACAGCCGCCTCGTGGAGTTCCGCGAAAACGGCATCCTGCGCATGGTGAGCGTCATCGACTGCCTGACCGACGGCCTGTCGAGCGTTTACACCTTCTACGATCCGGACCTTCCCGGCAGCAGCCTCGGCACCTTCGGCGTGCTGTGGCAGATCGAAGTCTGCCGGGAACTCAAGCTTCCCTACCTGTATCTCGGCTACTGGATCCGCGACAGCCGCAAAATGGCCTACAAGGCACGCTTCCGCCCGATGGAAGGCCGCGTCGACGGCCTGTGGCGTACCCTCACGGACGCCGACTTCGCGCAATCCGACTAACCCTTCCCCGCAATTTCCCACCATGACTCAAACCCTGGCGCGCATCCTGGCGCCCATCGCCGCCTGCGTCCTGGCCAGCCCTGCGGCCCATGCCCTGCCAACACTCGACGACTTCCACAGCGCCGCTCACCGCGACTGGCTGACCCTCGCGGGGCTCTCCCACCACTTTCAGCCCGACCGCCGCGACTGGCGCGAAGTCAATCCGGGCGCCGGGCTCGAGCGGGAATTCACCGGCACCCCATGGACGGCCTCGGCCGGCTACTTCCGCAACAGTTACGACCGCAATACCTTTTACCTTGGCGGCCGCTGGCTGCCGCTTGCCGCGGGCCCCTTCCGCTTTGGCGCTTTCGGGCTGCTTGCCAGCGGCTACCCGTCGCCCATCCTCGTGCTGCCGGCGGTATCAGCCCAAATCGGGCGGGTCGGCGCCAACCTGGTGGTCCTGCCCAACCTGCCCGGCTACAGCGGCTACCTTGGACTCCAGCTTCGTTTCGCGCTGGATTGATCGTAGAAACAAGACTTTGCCGCACTGCGGTAGAATGCGGCATGCTCTACCAAATCGCCCGCCCGGTGCTGTTCTCCCTTGATCCGGAGAGCGCCCACGAAACCGCGCTCGCCGGCCTGCATCTGGCCGGACGCCTGCTCCCCGCCGCCAAGCCGCTGCCCGCCAGGCCCGTTGAAGTCATGGGCCTGCAGTTCCCGAACCGCATCGGCCTTGCCGCCGGTCTCGACAAGAACGGCGAAGCCATCGATGGCCTTGCCCGCATGGGTTTCGGCTTCATCGAAATCGGCACCATCACCCCGCGCGCCCAGCCCGGCAACCCCAAGCCGCGCATGTTCCGCCTGCCGGAAGTCAAAGGCATCATCAACCGCATGGGTTTCAACAACCACGGTATCGATGCACTGCTCGGCAACGTGGAGCAAATGAAGTTCAAGGGCATCCTCGGCATCAACATCGGCAAGAACGCCGACACGCCCATCGAGCGCGCGGCCGACGATTACCTGATCTGCCTCGACAAGGCCTACCCGCTGGCGAGCTACATCACCGTCAACATCTCGTCGCCCAACACCAAGAACCTGCGCCAGCTGCAGGGCGAGTCCGAACTCGACGCCCTCCTCGGCCAGCTCAAGGCCCGCCAGACCCAGCTCGCCTACAAGCATGGGCGCTACGTGCCGATCACCCTCAAGATCGCGCCCGACCTCGACAGCGCCCAGATCACCAACATCGCCGACGCGCTGCGCCGCCACCGCATCGATGGCGTGATCGCCACCAACACCACCCTCGCCCGCGACAAAGTGCAGGGCATCCCCTTCGGCGACCAGCAAGGCGGCCTCTCCGGTGCCCCGCTGTTCGAAACCTCCACGGCCGTCGTCGCCGCACTGGCCACGGCCCTGCAAAACGAACTGCCGATCATCGCAGCCGGCGGAGTGTTCGACGGCCGCCAAGCGCGGGCCAAGCTCGATGCGGGCGCCAGGCTGGTCCAGGTTTACAGCGGCCTCATCTACCGCGGCCCGGCCCTGGTGCGCGAAGCTGTTGCCGAAACCCGCGACTACGCCTGATGCACCCCACGCCTGGGATACCCACACTGCCAGCAGGCTTGAGTACCCACCTGCCGACACGGGATAATCCGGTCTTCCACCCCAGCCCCTTACGCCTCCGGCAGCCATGACCAGCTACCTCTTCGTGATCCTCGGCGCTGTTCTTGTAAACAACGTCGTGCTGGTCCGCATTCTCGGCCTGTGCCCCTTCATGGGCGTTTCCAAGAAACTGGAAACCGCCGTCGGCATGGGCGCAGCAACCACCTTCGTGCTCACTCTGGGCTGCGGCACCAGCTACCTTGTCGACCACTACGCGCTGATGCCGGCTGGCGTCGAATACCTGCGCACCCTGGCCTTCATCGTCATCATCGCCGCCATCGTGCAGGTCACCGAGCTGGTGATCCAGAAAACCAGCCCGATGCTGCACCAGGTGCTCGGCATCTACCTGCCGCTGATCACCACCAACTGCGCGGTGCTCGGCATTCCGCTGCTCAACGTGGCCCTGCACCACGACCTGCTCGAATCCCTGCTCTTCGGCTTCGGCAGCTCGGTTGGCTTCTCGCTGGCGCTCATACTGTTTGCCGGCATCCGCGAACGTCTCGACGGCGCCGACGTGCCCGTCCCGTTCAAGGGAACGGCCATCGCAATGATTACCGCCGGGCTGATGAGTCTCGCCTTCATGGGCTTCGCCGGCCTCGACAAGTTCCACTGACACCATGATTACTGCACTTCTGGTCATGACGGGCATTGCCCTCGTCCTCGGGGCGGTGCTCGGTTTCGCATCGATCAAGTTCAAGGTCGAAGGCGATCCGCTGGTCGAAAAAATCGACGCCATCCTGCCGCAAACCCAGTGCGGGCAATGCGGCTTCCCCGGCTGCCGGCCCTACGCCACCGCGATTGCCGGCGGCGAGGCTGAAATCAAC
>Ga0209174_10000682_pt1 | contig 25002 bp, 17 predicted proteins | sample JI91814BDNA_FD_187505 | JGI IMG/M metagenome (GOLD analysis project Ga0209174, IMG submission 187505) | Wastewater effluent complex algal communities from Wisconsin, to seasonally profile nutrient transformation and Carbon sequestration -... | ecosystem: Engineered > WWTP > Effluent > Algae...
CAGCCAGTCACTGCGATCGGCATCAAAGGAAACACTGAAGATTTCAAAACCCTTGTCTTTAAACTTTGAATAGATTTTAGAAAGCCCCCGGTTGGCGACCCGGCAGGGTCCACACCAGGATGCCCAGAAATCAAGTAATACCACTTTCCCCCGCAGGGAACTGAGGTGAATCGTATCTCCTTTAGCTGTTGGCAATGCAATGTCGGCTGCTATTTGCCCCTGTCTTGGCTGGGCCTGTACCGCAGCACTAATAAACATCAACAGTACAATGGTGAAGAATAGTTTTTGTTTCATCATATATCGAAGGATCAAAAAGTCCCTTTCTGCAACGCAGAAAGGGACTGCTTATTTTATATCATCACATGATAAATTCTGTTTCCCGCAGCCATGCCTTCCCGCGAACAGGCACCCGTGGCCTTTCCTGTTTGCACACAGGGTAACTGGCTTTCCTTGCTGATCTTTTTAAATTGCTTTTCAGATACAAAATTCTTATCCACTACCATGATTACCTGTTCACCGTTCAGGGTTTTACCATCGCCGTTGAGAAAATGAAATTTTTCATTGCCGATAGTAACCGCCTGATCTTTTATCAGCCTGGTGTCATTGAAATGACCAGTCAGGCTGAGTCCGCCAACAGAGAATCCGGCATCTTCCACAGCCGCTTTGATCGCATCAATATCCAGGTCAGCCCCTTCTTTGAACACAATACTGAATGAGGAGTTTTTGATATCTGCCCTGACTGATGCCACAAAGGGCAATTTCAATACCGCTTTATTGATGGCATTACTGCAAAGTGCACAGGTTAAGCCGGTAGCCTGTAAACTGGCCTTGGAAAACTGTGCCTGTCCAACAGGTACCAACAGAACGGATACCAGGATCAGAAAGAAAAGCCGTTTCATGGGTGAAGGTTGTTTTTCAATCTGAAATTAAGATTTTTTGCAACAATCCTTCCCGTCATGACCGGGCATACTGCATTTACCATCTTTGCAGCAATCCATTTTCCCTTCTTCTTTCTTACAGCAATCTTTGCCATCATGTCCGGCCTTGCCGCAATCCATTTTGGCACCATCCTTTTTGCAACAATCCTTACCATCATGACCAGCCATGCTGCATTTACCATCTTTACAGCAATCCATTTCTTCGCTGGCAGTGGCTCTTTCATATTTGCAGCAACCATGCAGTTTGTCATAAGCTTCATTGGTAGCTTTAAAACCCACATTATCATAACCTACTGCTGCAATTTTTTCCTGGATCTTAGCCGCATTGGTTGAACTGCTTTTGTAGGTAACCGTCAGTTCTTTGCTGTCTGCATTCCAGCTGGCTTCTTTGGCTCCTGCATCTTTTGCTGCTTTTTCAATTTTTGTTTTACACATGCCGCAATTGCCTGACACCTTAAAGGTTTCTGTTTTTGACTGGGCAATAAGGACGGTACTGAGCAACATAGATACTGCTGCAAGCGAAAATATTTTCAATGTTTTCATTGTAAATGAGTTTAAGATGAATATAATAAATTGAAACATGCCGCCGGGTGGGGCATAATAAGACTGACTTTGATGGGTATCAAATCCTGAAAACCTGAAGTCTTAAATAAGTATCCTGTTCGGATAATAAAGGGGGAGAATGATTTTGAAAATGCCTTTCTGATTTCAGATTGAAAAGAGAGGCTACTAATAAAGAATGGTCGTCAGCCGGGATAGATTCCGGTGGCTGGAGTTCAAAAATAATTCCGGGCACTTTAACCTGATCCTGTACCAGTTTCAGAAAACGGGTATCGTCATGACAGCATCCGGGATTATCATGCATCTCCATTCCGCACTGTCCGCATTTGTCTACACTGGTCTCGAAAAGTTTGACTGATACCAGATTTTTCATGCAGTAGTGAGCATTAATTATAATGCCACTGGTAGCTGCCAGGTAAATAAATAATGATATGACGGCAAGTCCTTTTTTCATCAGTTTTACAAAGATAGTAAGTAATCAGAAAGAATCATATGAGGGGACTCAACCGGTAAAACTTTGATAATCAATTAACAAAACTCCACCATACCCCCAGGCGGATTTGTAATCCCGGCAGGGCATAACCCGGGGCCACCAGGTTATTGTTCGTAAAGCCAAATCCCCCGTTACTCATTTTACGGGCAGTATTCAGGTTCTCGGCACGAATGAAAGCTTTGAATGGACGGATTCGAAAATGTAAATAAGCGGACACATCAGGCAGGCTATTGCTGATAGTTGTCTGGTCCTGGTAGTAAAACTGTCCCAGTACCGGTGAGTAGCCATCGGCTTTATACGCAGCGCGGTACTTGATTTCGGTACCGATAGCAATATCCAGGTTTTTGAAACCAAGGTTTCCTTCATACCCGATCCGGTTGCGGGTATAGATCACCGGTACATTCAATGCCACATTTCCGATTTTTTGCTGGAACCAGATATCTGCATGCCAGTTCCAGCGTTTTCCCAGTTTGATGGTTTTGTGGATAGCGATCTGCAGCAAATTGAAAAGGGAGTTTTCCTGGTTCACTTTGTAATATGAGGTGAAATAGGTGTAGTTCGTAATCAGGTAATAGTGTCCGCTGATCCTGAGCTTAAAGGAGGGCAGGAAATAAGTGGCGAATAAATGGGTATTGTTTTCTTTTTTCAGGTTTACGGCCGACTTCATCAGGTAAAAACTGCTGCGGCTGTCGAAGAGAAAGGATGGCTGCCGGCTGGCATTTTCAAAACCCAGTTGCAGATAACCCAGTTTTTTTCCGAGCAGGCGCTGCAGGCTGAAATGTGCATCAAAATCGCCTGCATTGAAGCCGGTGAAAAAAAGTTTTCCGCTGGCGGCAATATCCCATTGCTGGTTCCGGCTGCGGTTTCGGTACTCCGCATGCCCCATTGTATTGAAAAATGTTTTTCGGCCTGTAGAGAGTTCGCCCAGGATATTCTGTATCGTTAGTCCGATCTTGATAAACTGATTCTGGTTTTTGGCATCCGGAAACTGGGTGATAGAAAAATCATTACTAATTGTTCTCCACCTTTCCACCAGTAACAGGGTATCAGTTGCTCTGCCGATGGATGTATCATAGTACTTCCGGTAATACAGAGAGTCGCCGATAAAATCCTGGTATACATATTTATTTTTATCCAGCTGCAGGGTATGTTCAAACCGAAGGCGGGGATAAAAGAGAGGTGTTACCGTAGAGTCAGTAACAATGGAATCTTTTCTACCAAAATCATACTGCTGCCGAAGCAGCACTGTGAACTCGTTGTACCGGTTACCGGTATTGATCTTACTGCCAAAAAAATTAGAGGAAAAGGGATTGGCCCCACCCAGGTTCGTACTGATATTGTAACGCTCTTTGTAAATTGGGTCATCCAGGATATTCGTTGTATCAATGATCCCACCGTTCTCCGCAGCCAGCATTTTATTTCCCAGTAACACCACATAATTGGTGTAACGCAGATTTTTGGACTGGAACCGGGAATTGAACAGGTAATTATTATGATTGGTCCGCTGATTCTGAAAAAAACCGGGGGCATTGATCAGCCGGTATTGAAATGCAAAATTCCAGTTCGGTTTGATATTCTGGGTATGCATCACTTCAATGATCTGCTCTACCCTGCTGCCCAAAAAATAATTCAGTTCGGAATAAGGGCGGGTGGTATTAAAGAACCGGACTTTATCCAGGGTCCATTTATATACATCAAAAGCATGAAAGCCCGGATCAAAACCGGACTGCATCACGGGTGAAAAAAGCAGGGATTTTGAGGCCAGTCCTGTATTGCCAAGATAAATATGGGTTCCCGGCACAGGATAGCGGCGGGTAAAATCGTTGACCGAGGAGTCCAGCTTAAAAGTACCGGTTGAATCGAGGTAACGAAAATAAATGGTGATCGAGTCTTCATGTTTATCGCGGCGACGCAAACTATCGGTACTACTGCCACCGGTCATCGATCGGATACCCCCGCCCAACCGTTGCATCCGACCCATGATTTGTTCCTGGGCCTGTAAAAGGCCGGTGGAAAGGAAGAGTGTAACCGTCAGGATATATATTGCTTTGTAGCTCAGGAAAATACTTTTAAGATAAATGATTTCTGCCGCAGGCAAAGGTAGGGTCTGGGGCCAAAACAAGTCGTTAAATGCTGCAATTGCAGTGTCAGGAACAGGATCAAAAGGCTTTTTTAATAACTGTAGCGGTAAAAGTCACAGTCTTCTTCATCACATAAGAGCTGCTTATAGCGGGGATGATGCAGGAGTTCCGTATAATCCATCCATTTCCCATTCAGTTTTATTTTCCGGTAAATCAATCGTACGCCCTGACTATAATCCACCCACCAGTTAACATGACCAGTATAAAGGGGCTGAATCGGTTTTCCATCAGGCTGGTGCCAGCCATAGATGGCGACCCGGTTGGGTCTTTTGTCGTTTTTAACTGCAGCACTGATCACCAGGTCTTTTTTGATGCCTGCAATCAAACCCTTCCTCCCCTTTCTTTGGCCTTCAATAATCAGGTGGTGCTGCCACATCGTGGGGGTGCTGTCTCGGAAAGCATACATGGGTACCGGTGGCAGTTTCACAGTGGAAGCCCGGTAAATATCATCCACCATTTTACGGGTGGGTAAAAAACAACCCAGGCTGTCGGCCAGTTTTTGTGCCGCCATGGGAGTAATATTAATCCGCGCCCAGTCGGAATTGGTTCCCAGGGAAAGATAATCCGGTGCCGCATAAAAAACGGCCCGGATGGTTTTACCGGTAAGGCTATCTGTCAATGATATTTTCACCGGACGAAACCGTTGCAGGAATGCCGGGATATTTCCCTTCAGCAATTCTTTTGTTACCAGAGAATCCCTGGATTGCCAACCCATGGCGGCTGCCTGCCGGTAAAAAGCAGATCCGCCCAGGTCAGATTGTCTGGCGGGCCAGTGCAACCGGGGAGCAACCCCACAGGAACCCAGCAAGAGGACAAACAGGAGCAGTCGGTACATGGCTGTAAGGTACAGTATCTGCAAAAAATCTCCCGGGCCGACAGCATTCAAAGCGCCTTCCTTATCTTCGCGACAAATTTTTACAAGATGAATCTCCATGAATACCAGGCCAAGGAATTACTGAAAAAATACAATGTCCCTGTTCAGGAAGGATATGCCTGTTCCACTGTGCAGGAAGCGGAAGATGCTTATCGTCAGATCAAAACCCAGACCGGCAGCAAGTTCGCAGTAGTGAAGGCCCAGATCCATGCGGGTGGCCGTGGCAAGGGTGCCATAAAAGAAAATGGAATGAATGGTGTAAAAGTGGCCAAGTCACTGGAAGATATCCAGGAATTTTCCAGCAAAATTCTGGGAGGTACCCTGGTAACAGTACAAACCGGACCTGCTGGTAAAGTGGTTAATAAAATATATGTGGCGGCGGATATGTATTATGATGGTCCGAGTGAGCGTAAGGAATTCTATCTCTCCATCCTGCTTGACCGCAGTAAGGGGCAGAATGTAATCATGTACAGCACCGAAGGCGGAATGAATATTGAAGATGTGGCGCATGACACTCCCGAGAAAATCTTTAAAGAGTGGGTACACCCTTCCGGCGGATTACAACCCTTCCAGGCAAGAAAGATTGCTTTTAACCTGGGATTGAGCGGAGAAGCATTTAAGAACTGTACAAAATTTGTGACCAATCTTTATAATGCCTATTCCGGACTGGATTGTTCCATGCTGGAGATTAATCCTTTGTTCAAAGCTTCGGATGATAAAATTATTGCAGTGGATTGCAAAATGAACCTGGACGAAAATGCGCTGATGCGTCATGCGGACCTGGCTTCATTGAGAGATGTTACGGAAGAAGATCCTACAGAGGTGGAAGCCGGACAGTACAATCTGAATTTTGTAAAACTGGATGGTAATGTTGGATGCATGGTTAATGGTGCCGGTTTAGCAATGGCGACCATGGACATGATCAAACTGAGTGGTGGTGAGCCGGCCAATTTCCTGGATGTAGGTGGTACGGCAAATGCCCAGACGGTGGAAGCCGGATTCAAGATCATTATGAAAGATCCTGCTGTAAAAGCCATCCTGATCAATATTTTTGGCGGTATCGTTCGTTGTGACCGGGTAGCACAGGGGGTGATTGATGCTTATAAAAACCTTGGCAATATCAATATCCCGATCATTGTACGTTTACAGGGTACCAATGCTGTGGAAGCCAAGAAGCTGATTGATGAAAGCGGTCTTAAAGTTCAGTCTGCGATCTTATTGAGTGAGGCGGCTGAGCTGGTGAAGAAAGCTGTAGCCTAGGACCCCCATCCCCTAAAGGGGAGAAGATAAGTCGGCAGTCGACAGTCGGCAGTCTATCAGTCTGTCAGTCTACCAGTCGTCAGTTAAATAACCGGAGGCAGGAGTTCTAAAAACAAACGCTTCGGGTGACCGAACCATCTCAACTACTCAACCCTCAACCCTCAACCACTCAACTTCTCAACCATTCCAACTTATCAACCTTTCAACATACCAACTTAAATAAGAAGCCCCGCTACATAATGTAGCAGGGCTTTTTACTTTATTGAAATCTTTTATTCACTAACTGTAAAAGATACTGCCAAATTACCCCAGTGCAGGCTGATCATTCCGCTATTCGAAATTGTAAATGTCAGTTGCTCGGTCACATCAGCAGCAGTGCTACTACCCTTCACCTGTACCCGCAGGGCATCTTCTGCTTCTTTGTATCCAAAAGCGCCCCACTGACTTGATTTGGTATTGAAGATGATGGTCCAGTCGTTTCCGTTCTTAATAGTGAACAGGGCATATTTTCCTTTGGCAAGGGGTTTACCTTCTACTTTGATATCGCCATCTGTTTCAAAAACAGTGGCTTCATTGGCACCCGTGCGCCATACTTTTCCTTCTTTGGGCTCGAGGTCCTTTCCGATCTCCCTTCCTTTTACAGAAGGCTGGCTATAATTAATAGTAATGGTGGTATTTCCGATTTTTCCGGTAGCAGTTGCTGGCGGACTGGGACGTTTAGACTTGTCATCCTGTGCATGAAGAATAACGGAGCTAAATAGTAAAAAGGCGGTAAAGGCCAATGGAAGGATTTTTTTCATCTTGATTATGCTTTTAATTAAAGGTTTTTATAGTCGCTAAAGCTAACACTTTGAATTGATAAAAGTTTGCCGTTGATGGAAATAGAGAGAGGCGAGTGGCGAGGGGCGAGTGGCTAGTGGATAGTGGCTACTGGGGGCCGAAATAAGAACAGACGACCAAATGATTGAAGAATGATGAAGTATTATCCCCAACTCCTGAAGGGGAAAAACTACACCCCCAACCCCTTGCGAATCATCCTGCGGAAAAGCGGAGAAACTACTCTTACTATGGATTGAAGGATAAAAGAATGGTCTCTCGTTTTTCCCCACTTGTCACTCGCCACTTGCCACTGGCCAATTCCCACTTACCGAACCCCACTAGCCGAAACCTAAATTAAGAACAGACGAACAAATGATTGAAGAATGATGAAACAATTTCTAAGGAAGGTTCCTTTTCCCCCTTTAGGGGGCCAGGGGGTGAACTTTCTTTATGCAAAATCCCCGCAAACCGCATCTTCCCTCAAAACACTGCTATGAGACTACTCTTCCTGGTCAGCCTGGTCATGTTAATGCAAACCGTCCTGGCGCAACCCAAAAAAACAATTGAAAGCAAGATTGATAAAGTAACCGTATTCCTGGATGGGGCGCAAACGGAAAGAACGGCGAAAACGACCCTGATGGCCGGTAAACAGGAGCTGGTATTTGCCAATATCTCCCCTTCTATTGACAAGCAGAGTATCCAGGTAAAAGCAGATGGAAATGTGACCATCTTGTCTGTGATTCATCAGCAGAATTTCATGAAAGAACAACAGAAGCAGGATGAAATCAGGGAGGTGGAAGCACTGAAAGAAGCACAGACAGAAAAAATTGCCCTTCAGAAAAATATCCTCAATGTATTTAAACAGGAAGAAACACTCCTGCTGAAAAACCAGCAGATCGGTGGTGCTAATAACGGACTCAAAGCAGCTGACCTGAAAGATGCAGCGGATCTGCAAAGGGCCAGATTAACTGAAGTATACCAGAAGCAAATGGAAACGGACAGGACCATCAAAAAAATGGAAGCTGAACTGGCGAAAATGAATAAACAGTTACAGGAACTGAACCAGAAGGCAGATATTTCCACCAGTGAAATACATGTAACGGTCAGCACCAAAGAAGCCGGCAGCAGTCAGTTTAGCATCAGTTACCTGGTGAAAAAAGCCGGCTGGTATCCTACTTATGATATCAGGGTAAAGGATATCAGTAGTCCGATCAATATGCAATACAAGGCCAATGTATTTCAGCAAAGCGGGGAAGACTGGAAAGATATCCGCCTGTTTTTATCAACCGGTAACCCCAATGAAAATGCGAATAAACCTTCCCTGGATCCCTGGTACCTGAAATATATTTATGCTTACCGGCAAACGACCAATACGATACAGGCTACCTATACACCTGGAACGGTGAGTGGTAAAGTTGTGGATGGAAGAGGTAATCCCGTAGCCGGTGCCAGTGTGGTATTAAAAGGAACGCGAACAGGCACTACGACCAATGCCGGCGGGATTTTCCAGATCAATGTACCTGCGGGTTCCAATTCAATTGTGATCAGTGCAGTTGGTATGGAAACCATGGAAGTGCCGGCATCCGTCAACGGAATGGCCAATATTACGCTGCAAGAAAACCAGCGAAGTCTGGAAGAAGTGGTGGTGGTTGGTTATGGTACCACAGCTGACCGGGATGGATTTACAGATATTGAGCGGTCGGAGAACAACCGGAACAAACAGCGAAAATCAGAAACCGCTTTAACTACAACCATCAGTTACCAGCCCACTACTACTATTTATGAAATCAAAGAACCTTATACCATCCTGAATGATGGCAAAACCTATATGGCCGAAATTGATGGCTATGAACTGAATGCCGCTTACGAATATTATACCGCACCAAAAATTGCTGAATCCGCTTACCTCACTGCTAAAATTACCAACTGGCAGGAACTGAATCTGCTCCCCGGCGAAGCCAATCTTTTCTTTGAAGGCACGTTCTTGGGCAAATCATTACTGGATGTGGCGAAGGCGGGCGACACGCTGAGTTTATCATTGGGAAAAGACAAAGGCGTTGCGGTAAAACGTACCCTGCTGAAAGAATACAGCAGCAAGAGGTTTATTGGCAGTAACCGGACAGATACCCGTCAATATGAAATCAGCATTCGCAATAACAAACAACTGCCGATCAGTATCATTGTAGAAGATCAGTTTCCGATCAGTACCCAAAAAGAAATAGAAGTGCAGGACCGGAAATATGAGGGGGCTAAACTGGATGAGGATACGCAGCAAATTACCTGGCAGCAAACAGTGGATGCAAAAAAAGAAACGAAACTCAGTTTCCGTTATGAAGTAAAATATCCGAAGGATAAGACTTTGCAGCTGGATTGATGAGAGGCTAGTGGCAAGTGGCGAGTGGCAAGTGGCGAGTGGCTAGTGGGGAGTGGCTAGTGGGGTTGGCGAGTGGGGGGTGGTTAATAGGGTTGAGAAGTTGAGGGGTTGAGAAGTTGAGGGGTTGAGAAGTTGAGAGGTTGAGAAGTTGAGAGGTTGAGAAGTTGTAGATACCCGATCCGTTCGTTTTTATAACTTCCGCCTCTTTTTAAACGACTCTCGACTCTCGACTCTCGACTCTCGACTGACGACTGACGACTGACGACTGTCGACTGTCGACTGAAGACTGAAGACTGAAGACTGTTTATCTTTACACCATGACTCCACATATCCGATCCATTCAGGCAGCAGATAATGCACAGTTAGCACATATCATCAAAAGCACTTTGGCTGAATTCGGGGCTAATCATCCCGGAACGGTTTATTATGATGCCAGCACGGATTATTTATCGGAAGTATTTACGGCAAAAGGCTCTTATTATTTTGTTGCGGAACTCAATGATGAACTGGCAGGAGGTGCCGGTATTTTTCCAACTGCAGGTTTGCCACCTGATACCTGTGAACTGGTGAAAATGTATTTGCTCCCGAAAGCAAGAGGCATTGGCCTGGGCAGGCTGTTGATTGAAAAATGTATTGCTAAAGCGAAGGAATCAGGTTATCAGTACATCTACCTTGAAACCATGCCTGAGTTAAGACAGGCACTGCAGGTATATGCCAAATTCGGATTTGAATATCTCCCCGCTCCTATGGGTAACAGTGGTCATACCGGTTGCAGTTTATGGATGAAAATGAAAATCCCCGAACAAGTGAACGCTGATTAAGTACTCCTGGCTGAAAACTGTCGACTGAAGACTGAAGACTGTTGACTGAAGACTGTTGACTGATGACTGATCGACTGATGACTGATCGACTGACAGACTGCCCCACTCCCTGAAATAAGAACAGACGAGCAAATGAAATAAGAATGAAGAAGTATCTATCAACAATCCAACCATAATCCCTACTCGCCGACCCCCACTCGCCACTCGCCACTCCCTACTCGCCACAAGCCACTCGCCTCACTTCATACACCGGACTAAACAAATACCACTTCTTGGTTTTTACTTCCTCGCATTTGAAACGTTTGCGTAGTTTTTCTCCTTTTCTGAAAATGCGGCCGTCTGCAATGCTGAAGAGAGCTCCGAAGGGAAGTTCCTCCAGTAAATGATGGCCTTCCTTTTTCTCATCATAATTTCTCAACACTCTTAAAAGACCTTCTTCGGCACAACTGCTGGCGGCCGGGTTATGCAGGGACTGCATCAGTTCCTTTTCAATATCAGCAGGAAATATTTTATGCTGTAAAAACCGAAACAGCAGCTCACCATAGATTTTTTTCCACTCCGCTCCATGTGCCTGTACCCGATTTGTATGGGCTTCAAAAGTGAGCAGATGGGCCAGTTCATGCAATAGCGTAATCAGAAATGAATAGGCATTGAGGTTTCCATTCACACTGATCCGGTGGGCATCATAATGCGTGCGGTGCCGGTAATCGCCGAGAATAGTTTTTCGTCCGCGGGTAATGGTCAGGTGGACTTTATACTGATGGAGATAAGTCATGACCTGCTCCCCCGTTCCCGGAGGGAGATAATGCTGCAGGTGATCAACGGGCACTTCCTTTTTAGGCATTCTTTTTAGCGTTGGCCAGTTGCATCAGGGCCTTGGTTTCAAGTGCAGTGTAAACAATATACAAACCGGCCAGGATCATCAGTCCTGGTTTATTGACCTGTTTTTTGGCAATCATGATATAGATAAAAGCGGCCAGGGCAATCAGGAAAAATTTGATCATGAACCCGGCATACATGCCGCGTACCGGTGCATTGGGGTTGGAGGACCGAAGGCTGCTGGTATTGATATAATAAGCCCCGAATGTTACTACGAATAAAAGCAGGTTACCATAGATCAGTAAATCCTGACTGATCCCGTTTTTCAGGAGCCAGTCTTTACCAATGATCCCAAATGCGGAGATTACTATAAAAACAAGAATCAGCGGTCTGATGGGTTGTAAAGCTGCTTTATTCATGGGTGTTCTTTCTGCTGGTTTCCCTGAAGAGCCTGTAAAAAAGGGCCGACAGGATGAGCAAAGGTAAGACACAGGCCAGCAATGGAGATGTATGCAGCCATTTGTCGGCTTTTAAACCGGCAAATACACCGAGGCCAATGGCCACCAGGAACTGGGTGCCCATTCCGGCATAGCGCATCAGGAACTGGCGGTTACTGAGGGATTCTTCTTTTTTATCTGGCGGCTGCTTGTTGTTCATTGCTGTTCATCTCTACCACATTGGCCCCCATATGGCACTGACCGTTGAAAGTGGCAGAGGGCTCCACCTGTAGTTTGCCTGCATAAAGGTTACCGGTTACCACCGACTCCCCACGCAGTTGCAGGATTTCCTTAGCCCGGATATCACCGGAAACTTTTCCTACAATATCGGCCTGGTTACCGGTGATATCACCTTCCACCACGCCATTGGCTCCTACAATAATTTTGGCATTGCTGCTGATATTCCCATAAATGGTTCCATCAATCCGCAAATCGCCATTGCTTTTGATATCACCCTTGAGTACCGTTCCGGCACTGATCAGGGTTGTACCATTGCCGGCTGGCGCAGGGCCGGCATTGTCGGTTTTGTTTTTGGCATTGAACATAAGTATGTTGGTTAATCGTTAGAAATTTCAGCGGGCGGCAGGTTCAAACGGGTGGTATCCAGTTGAACCGCTGTGCCACTAAGCACTGTTTTTAATCTTTCAATATACTGTGTATTCTGGGCATTTTTCCTTTCCAGTTCATCGACCTGGTATTTCAGCTGTTTTAGCTCGGATACGGACTTGTAATTCGTTCCGGAACCGGGTATATAATACTTCAGAGGTGTGAAAACGATGAGGGCGACGGTGAGTCCCACTAACACTACAAATATTGTGCTCAACATGATATAAACGCTCAGTCTGGACAACTTAAAGGTCACCACTTCCTCATAAGTGTCATCATTCATCACCACCAGCCGGTACCGGTTTCGAAGCCGTTTCAGGGTGGTGCCTGCATCTAATTTTACCATAACCAAGTATTAAGGGGATTAAAGGTAAGCATTGGAGATTGCTTTTGCCAGCCCTCCCCGGGGATAAAAAAACCTGCCAAAAATTGCCTTAGTTTTATACTAAATTATTTGAAATTCAGTTAATAAGACTTTAGATTGCGCACGAAAATGCGACCCATCCAACATACTGTAACTGCCACTTTCAGCCTCCTCCTTTGTCTGTTGGGTCTCCAGTCATCCGGACAGATGGGCTTTGCTTTTGATATTAAAAAGCCCCAGGAATACGATGAGCGGGTGCTCCGCTCAGAGAAATCAGATCAGGGCAAATTTGGACTACCTAAAAGGTTCATGCAGAATACAGTTACACACTTTAATTACTATTTCAATGCCAATAATAAACTGAACGAGGTACTGGAAAGAGCCAAGGAATCTTTCCGGGATGATTATTCCCGTCTCCTCCCCTTTTACAATTATACCCTGGATGTTACGGCGGGCGACTCAATTCAGCTGGACTCCATCACCTATAAATCTTCCAGTGGTATTGCCCTGCATGACCTGCGAGGCGACTGGGTGGATAATTTATACCTGCTTTGGGGGGCTTCCTTCTACCTGCAAAAGAAATTCGATTCGGCCTACCTGATGTTCCAGTTCATCAATTATGCTTTTGCCCCTAAGGAAAAGGATGGGTATTATCTCACGATTGGCAGCGGCCGGGATGGTAATTCGGCCCTCAGTATCGCCACCAAGGAAAAAAAGAGTATCATCAAAAAAATACTCTCCGAGCCACCCAGCCGAAATGATGCTTTTATCTGGCAGATAAGGACCTTCCTGGCCCAGGACCAGTTTGCAGAAGCAGCCAGTTTAATCGTTACCCTGAAGAATGATCCTGCCTTTCCTAAAAGACTGCAAAACGACCTGCATGAAGTACAGGCCTACTGGTTTTATAAAAACAGTATGTGGGACAGTGCAGCGGTCCATTTAACCCAGGCCCTGAGCAATGCCGGCAATCTCCAGGAGAAAGCAAGGTGGGAATACCTGGCGGCCCAATTATTTGAGCTGGGTAAAAATTATACAGAAGCTGAAAAATATTATAACAAGGTTATCAGTCATACCACGGACCTGGTGCTGGAAATCTATGCCCGTCTGGCTAACATACGGGCCGACCGGGATGGTGATAAAAAAAGCATTGAGAAGCGGGCGGAAGATCTGGCGAAAATGGCCAAAAGAGAAAAATACGAGGAGTACCGCGATATCATTTACTATATGGCTGCCCAGATGATGCTGGATGCCGGTAATGTGGATGCCGCGATCAGCATGCTGAAAAAAAGTACCCAGTACCCGGGCAATGATCCCTCCCAGCGAAACAAAGCATTTTTGCAACTGGCAGAATTATCATTTGCCAAAAAATTATACCGTCAGTCCTATAATTATTACGACAGTATCAATATCGGAGATCCCGCTTTAAAAGACACTGCCCTGATCGGTTCCCGTAAGCGATCACTGGGTATCATTGCCAGCAATGCGGAAGTGGTATACCGGCAGGACAGCCTGCAAAGAATCGCTGCCATGCCGGAAGAAGAACGAAAAGATTTTGTAAAACAACTGGTGAAAAGGCTGCGCAAGGAACAGGGATTAAAAGATGATAACAAGAATCCGCTGACCAACCCGATTGCGCTTCCCAATAATAACCTCTTCCCTACCGGTAATAATCCGCCAAAAGGAGAATGGTATTTTTATAATACGGCATCCAAAACAAGGGGACTGAGTGAATTCCGTTCCAAATGGGGAAACCGGCCCAATGTAGACAACTGGAGAAGAAGTGCGGCCATCATTGGCATGACCGGTCAACCAGCGGGCATGGGTAATTCCGGTGCCACGGCACAGAATGGTAATGCCGGGCAGGGCGCCACCGAACTGAGTTTTGATGCATTGTATGAAAAGCTTCCGCTCAATGAGGAGGGACTTAAAAAATCAAATGACTCCTTACAGGAAGCCATGTTCCTGTTGGGCAAAGCGTATATCCAGGAAATAGAAGACTGCCAGGCCGGTACTGAAACACTGGAAAAACTCAGGACCCGATTCACTGCTTTTGAGCCCATGGATGAAGTGTTGTTCAATCTTTATTATTGCTATAATAAGCAGGGAGAAACAGCCAGGGCTGCTGCCATCAAACAACTGATGTCGGCCAAATATGCTTCCAGTAACCTGACCAATATCGTGACCACCGGAAAGAACCCCCTGCTGACGGAGAAAGAAGTGGCCACCAAAACTTATGAGGATATTTATGACCTCTTTATCGAAGGAAAATTTGAAGAAGCCCTGCAAAGTAAAAAAGCAGCTGACGAAAAATATGGCAGGAACTACTGGACACCCCAGTTACTGTATATAGAATCCGTATACTATGTGAAGCAAAGAAATGATTCTGCTGCTATCCGTACGCTGAATGATATCATCAACCAGTTTTCCGGCAACCCGCTGATTCCAAAAGCCAGACGATTGATTGATGTGCTGAACAGAAGGACACAGATTGAATACGAATTACAGAATATGGTTGTTACCCGTGCCACCGATTCAACGATTGGCAGAACCATTACACCGGTAGCCGTGAAGCCTCCACAGCCAAAAGCTGACAGTACCACAAACAAACCGCCTGTAGCTGTTATTCAACCACCTCCTACCACTCCAAAAGACAGTATAGCGGTGAAACCACCGGTTAAAAATAATACTGCCTTTAGTTACAATCCGAATGAGGCGCATTATGTGGTACTGGTACTGAATAAAGTGGATCCTGTTTTTGTAAACGAAGCGAAGAATGCATTTGTGCGCTATAACAAAGACACTTACTATAACAAAACCTATTCGGTCGACCTTTATCAGCTGGATACGGAGAACCGCTTCCTGATGATTGCTCCTTTTGCCAGTGCAGCCGATGCCGTAAAGTACATAGATGCTGCCAAACCCAAAACAGCCACGGAAATCCTGCCCTGGCTGAAAGGCGGAAAATACAGCTACCTCATCATGACCGATGGTAATTTTGACATCCTGAAAGCGAACCCGGATATGGAAGTTTACCGGACTTTCCTGAACCAATACCTGCCCGGTAAATTTTAAGGGCTGATTTGTGAAAAAATTAATTCCCCGGCCTCTCCCGGCGGGCCGGCTTTTACTTAATTTCGGTACCTGTTTCCGGAGCGGCCGGTAACCACAACCAATCCTTCATATGAAAAAAGCAGTTCGCATATTCTGGCGCATCTTCTTTGGCGGTTTTGCCGCTGTCATCATCTTAATCCTGCTTGCCAATTTCGGGGTATTTGGAAAAATGCCTTCATTGGAAGAGCTGGAGAACCCTTCTATTCTACAGGCCTCGGAAGTATATGCCGATGATGGTACCCTGATGGGGAAATACTATACAGAGAGAGGAAACAGGAGCAATGTAAAATACCGGGATATCTCTCCCCATGTGATTGATGCCCTGGTGGCCACTGAAGATGAACGATTTTACAGTCATAGCGGGATTGATTTTAAATCCACCCTGCGGGCCGTTTTCACACTCGGTAAACAGGGAGGAGGAAGTACCATTACCCAGCAGCTGGCCAAGGCCCTGCTGGAACAGGGAAGTAAAAACAAAGCTTTTCGGGTAGTGGAAAAGCTAAAGGAGTGGATTATCGCCATTAAGCTGGAAAGAAATTTTACCAAGGAAGAAATCATCACTTTATACCTGAATGCAGTACCCTTTGGAGATAATATCTACGGTATTCGCAACGCTTCCCGCACTTTTTTCCAGAAAGAACCCGACCGCCTGAATACGGAAGAAGCAGCCGTGCTCGTTGGCATGCTGAAAGCGAACAATACGTTTAACCCCCGCCGGAATCCCAAAGCTGCACTCGACAGGAGGAATGTGGTATTGAAACAGATGGAGATTAACGGAAAGATCAGTTCTGAAGAAGCGGCCAGATTAAAAGCCCTTCCCATTAAACTGAATTACCGGAAACTGGATGAGAATACAGGCTATGCCCCTTACTTCAGGGAAGTATTGAAATCAGAAATCAAGGAAGCCCTGAAAGGACTGGAAAAACCCAATGGCAAGCCATATGATATTTATGATGACGGCTTAAAAATTTATACCACGGTCAATGTCCAGATGCAGCAATATGCAGAAGAAGGACTGGCCCAGCACATGACTTTTCTGCAAAAAAGTATTGATTCCCGCTACGATATGAAAAACGGTTCGCACTGGAAGGGAAGAGAAAAATTGCTGGAAAAAGCAGCCAAGGAATCAGACCGCTGGAAGAACCTGGCAGAAGATGGCTTAAGTGATAAAGAAATCAGGACCAGTTTTGATACGAAGGTTCCTATGAAAGTTTTTGCCTGGAACAGCAGGAGGGAAAAAGACACGGTGATGACCCCTATGGATTCCATCAAGTACCACCTGCAAATGGAACAGGCCTCTTTTATGGCAATGGATCCTGTAACCGGTGAAGTAAAAGCATGGGTAGGTGGTATCAATTATAAAACTTATAAGAATGACCATGTGAACCTGAAAACAAAAAGGCAGGTGGGTTCTACCATCAAACCATTTTTGTATACACAGGCCATGGAAGAACGTGGATTTACCCCGGATACAGATTGTGAAAATGCTGCGCAGTACTTTGAAGGATATGGCTGGGTACCTTCCGGCAGAAAGGCTGGTGGCGGAACCATGACCATGGCCAACGGACTTGCTTTTTCCAAGAATGGTGTTACAGCCTATTTGATGAAACAGGTGGGACCGAAACAATTTGTGGACTTCCTGCAAAGAATCAATATCCCCACCCCGATCAAGCCCTACCCTTCCATTGCACTGGGTACCTGTGACCTCTCCATGTATGAAATGCTCTGGGGCTATACCTATTTCGCCGGCAGAGGTTTTTCCACCAAACCGTATAGCATCAGCCGGATCGAAGACCGGAACGGAAATGTGATTAAAAGATTTGACTTTAGTGTGAACCGAAAAGAAGTGGTAAGTGAAGTAACGGCCTATACCATGTGCAGGATGATGCAGGGTACTGTTGATAAAGGCACGGCTCGCGGTATGCGCACACGTGTTGGTGCTGCAGAAATGGGCGGCAAAACCGGAACGACTGATGATAATGCGGATGCCTGGTTTATTGGCTACACCCCGCAGTTGCTGGCAGGTTCCTGGGTAGGTTTTGAATATACCTTCATGCGCAACACCGGTGATGGTAACAGGATCGCCAGACCTATTGCAGAATATTTCTTTAAAAAAGTGCTGGAGAACAAAAGCCTGGGTATAGAAAAGAACGCCAAGTTTATTAAACCCGCTGAAATGGAAAATGAGATCAACAGTGCTGATATCATCATCAGTGACTATGATCCTAATCCGGAAGCACAGGGTGATGATCAGGGAGTTGGTACCCAGGATGATTATAACGAGTATGGACCTGCTGATCCGATCGGGCCGGAATCAAAACCAGTAGAAGATGATCCAAAGCCCAAAAAAGATACCCAGAAAGTAATTCAGAATAACCCGGCCAATAAAAAAGATGATGATGCCGTACCGATTGGGGCACCCGCCGATAAGCCTGAAAAGAAAAAAGGTTTATTGAGACGACTCTTTGATAAAAAAAATAATTAATGTAACATTCTGTAATACAGTTCGCAAGGCCGCAAATTAATTTGCGGCCTTGCTTGCATTTACCCTTATTTTTTTCTAGGTTTACACTCTTAACCACCAACCCAATCTCCGGAAACCACCGTTTCCCATATCCTCCGTAAGATCTACCCAAAGGCTATCCTGGATGACCACCATTTTTAAGCCGAAAACGAACCAAGATGTTCCGAACCCTTTTTTTGCGCCCATCATATGGGATCATATGCTTTTTTTTGCTGCTATCGAATTTTGTAACCGAAGCACAGAACCCCATTGTTACTGAAAATAACAATCCGGGTAACCCTGCTGCTGAATGGGATATTTCCGGTGCCGGAGATATCAGCATCCAGGGTTTCAGCACGGACCTGAGTGTTGACAATGGAAACAGCGTCCATTTTAAAATCAATGTAACAGATGCTGCTAACTACAATATAAAGATTTACCGGCTGGGCTATTACCAGGGTAATGGGGCCCGCCTGATTACTAATCTTGGCAATTTTACAGGTATCATACAACCTGCTCCTTTAACTGATCCGGTAACAGGATTGGTTGACTGCGGTAACTGGTCTGTAGCGGCATCATGGGCTATTCCTTCCAATGCAGTTCCCGGTTTATACATTGCACGCCTTACGCGTACCGGTAATGGCGGCGCCAGTCATATTCCTTTTGTAGTTAGAGACGATAACAGTACCGCCGATATTTTATTCCAAACCTCCGATGCCACCTGGCAGGCTTATAATGTATGGGGAGGTAATTCATTGTATGTAGGATCCACTTCATTTCCTTCCGGACATGCCACCAAAGTAAGTTATAACCGCCCATTTGTAACCCGTGGTGGTGGTGGTGGCAGCGGAGCTTCAGAAGACTGGCTATTTCATGCCGAATACCCGATGATCCGCTGGCTGGAAAGAAACGGGTATGACCTGAACTATGCCACTAATATTGATGTGGCGCGCAATCCCAATCTCATGCAGCCGCATAAAATTTTCCTTTCTGTGGGCCATGATGAATACTGGTCCAAAGAACAAAGGGATCATATCACGGCCGCCCGCAACAATGGCAAACATCTTGCTTTTTTCAGCGGTAATGAAGTATACTGGAAAACCCGCTGGGAAAACAGTATCGATGGATCCGGAACTGCTTTTCGTACCCTGGTCTGTTATAAAGAAGGTACGATGGGCGAAAATACCTGTGGATCTAAATGTGATCCTGATGCGGCCTGGACCGGATTATGGAGAGACGGATGTAACCCACCCTATGCACCCAATGACGGATGCCAGCCCGAGAATGCATTAACAGGACAAATCAGCTGGCTGGGAGCAAATGCCGCACTTGAAGTACCTGCAGCCTGTAAGGATTTCAGATTTTGGAGACATACCAATATTACTTCCCTTTCTCCGGGACAGGTGGCCACATTATCATCGAATACATTAGGGTACGAACTGGACTGGGAACAACCCAACGGACATTATCCTTCCAGAAGAATATTGCTTTCATCCACCAATGTGTCAGGCAAAACGCATAAACTTTCCCTTTATAAACATGCTTCCGGTGCCTGGGTTTTTGGCGCAGGCACGGTACAATGGTCATGGGGACTTGATGGCAATCACGATAGTGGCCCTTCAACAGAAGACCTTCGAATGCAGCAGGCCACCGTTAATCTGTTTGCAGACATGATGGTGCAACCAGGCAATCTGCAGGCTTCACTCACGGCCACTACTGCCTCTGCTGATGTAACAGCACCGGCAACTACTATCAATAACCCTGCTCACAATCATGCTGTACTTAGTGGCATACCAGTTACCATTAGTGGTACTGCTACCGATGCCAATGCAGTAGCAGGAACTGAAATATCTATTGATGGCGGCAACAGCTGGCAGCCGGCCAATGGAACAGGTCAATGGAGTTATACTTTTACACCCGCTTCAGCAGGCACCGTACAAATAAAAGTCCGGAGTTTTGATGATAGCGGTAATATGGAAGCAAGCGGTAATGCCCCTTCTCCTAATGCCATTCAACTGACGGTAATCAATGCGATCGCTCCTACGGAAGGTCCGGGCGGACCAGTACTGGTGATCAGTAAAAACGCTAATCCCTTCAGCCGATACCCGGTGGAAATCCTGAGAGCACAGGGCCTAAACTCTTTTTCTGCGATTGATATCAGCGCCATGAATACGACGATACTCAATAACCATGATGTAGTTGTATTGGGTGAAATGAGTTTAACAGGACCTGAACTCACGATGCTGACCAACTGGGTAAATGCCGGTGGTACTCTTATCGCATTGAAACCAGATGTACAACTGGCCGGATTGCTGGGCATCACTCCTACCGGCAACAGCTTAACCGATAAATACCTCCTGGTAAATACCAGTTCTGGCCCGGGTGTTGGAATCGTTAACCAAACCATACAATACCACGGAACAGCTGACCTGTATAACCTGAATGGTGCAACCTCAATCGCTACGCTTTATGCAGATGCAGTAACAGCAACCACTTATCCTGCCGTTACCAGTAAACAGGTAGGTGCGAATGGAGGTTCAGCTGTAGCCTTTTTATATGATCTGTCCCGTTCAATTGTTTATACCCGTCAGGGAAATCCTGCCTGGTCAGGTGATGAAAGAGATGGTGTTAATCCCCTTCGCTCTGATGATTTATTCTTTGGCAATAAAGCCGGTGATGTACAAAACGACTGGGTTGATCTGAATAAAGTAGCCATTCCGCAGGCCGATGAACAAATGCACCTGCTCACCAATATCATCACGCAAAATAATTTACACCGCAAACCACTGCCAAGATTCTGGTTCCTCCCCAAGGGGCTCAAGGCCGCCATTGTAATGACAGGTGATGATCATGGAAATAACGGAACGACGGCGAGGTTTAATCAATACCTGTCATTGAGTTCCAATAATTCTCCTACTTCTGTTACGGACTGGACGGCCATCCGTGGTACATCGTATATCTATCCCAATACACCCATGAGCAGTGCACAGGCCACTGCCTTTGAAGGGCAGGGTTTTGAAATTGCTTTACACCTGAATACCGGCTGTAACAACTGGACACCTGTCAGTTTTCAAAATGATCTGACCAGTCAGTTAGCACAATTTGGATCTTCTTTCCCCGGCATTGCAACAGCGGCTACCAACCGCACACATTGTATTGCCTGGAGCGACTGGTCTTCCGCTGCTGAAATACAAGCTGCCAATGGTATCAGACTGGATGCTAATTATTATTACTGGCCCGGATCCTGGGTGATGAACCGGCCGGGTATGTTCACGGGATCGGGTATGCCAATGCGTTTTGCCAAAATGGACGGATCCATCATTGACTGCTATCAGGTAACGACTCAAATGACAGATGAGTCGGGTATCAATTATACCAGTTTCTGTAATGCCCTGCTCGATAAAGCCATTGGTACAGAGGGATACTATGGTGTATTCTGTGCGAATATGCATACCGATGCAGGCAGTTCCGCAGGATCTGATGCGATCATCGCTTCCGCACAGGCCAGACAGATACCTGTTATCTCTGCCAAACAAATGCTGAACTGGCTGGATGGCAGGAATAATTCCTCCTTTGGTTCATTGAACTGGAGCGGACATGAACTCAGCTTCAGTATTACGAATAATGCAGGCATGCACCAGATCAAGGCCATGCTACCAGTTGTAAAAGAAGCCAATGCCTCTTTATCTTATTTACTGAAAAACGGCAGCCCGGTTCCATATACTGTACAAGTGATCAAAGGAATTGCCTATGCATTTTTTGATGCAGCGGCAGGAAATTACATCGCAGGTTATCCTGTTGATAATAATCCTCCGGTTATTACCGCCATCACTGCTACTCCGCATACCAATGGAACAGCAACTATTAGCTGGACTACGGATGAAAATGCCAATTCATCGGTTAGCTATGGTCTCAGTGCCGGCAACCTGAATCTCTCAGCCAATGATGGCGCCATGGTCACCAGTCATTCAATGGTGCTCACCGGACTGATCCCCGGGAATATTTATTATTTCCGTGTTCAATCTGCTGATGGCTCAGGCAATAGTACCACAGAACCTCTTTCACCTGCTGCACCTTTGAGTTTTACCATGCCCAATGGAGTTTGCGCCAGCGATAATCTGTTTGCCGATTTCAGTCAGGGTACTACGGATGCCAATACCATCATCACTGCAGATGGCGATGGTGCAGTGAGTTTAAAACCAGTGATGCAGGAATTGTTTACAGGAGTATCCGTTCCTTCCGGCTGGACAGAAGCGGTATGGGATGGACAACCAGGTGCTTCAACTATTTACAGCGGCGGGCAAGTAACGCTTGATGGTACACATCTTACTTATAATACAGCTGTAGCTCCCGGCACTTATCTTGAATTCAGAGCGATGTTTACTGCTGGTAATTTTCAGAATATTGGTTTTTCTGGCGATGCCAGTTTCAACAATCCCTGGGTGGTGATTGGTCGTGGCAGTGCCGGTGATAATCATGTGTATGCCCGCACCAGTGATGGACATAGTGCTTCATTGGGGGCCGGTTTACTGGATGCCATGCATACTTACCGGATTGAATGGCAAAGTGGTTCCGGCAGTTTTAGTTTTTATGTTGATGGCGTACTTGTATCTACGCCCGGTGTAACCACAACTGTAACAGGTAATATGGTGGTACAGATCAGTGATTATCCTGCCTCGGGTGCAGCCCTTACCGTTGACTGGATACGGGCAACACCTTTTGCTGCCTCCGGTACATTTACATCCCGTGTTTTTGATGCCGGTGCCGCCCGTAACTGGGACCTGGTGAACTGGAATGCCAGTGTACCAGCAAATACCAGTCTGCTGATTTCTGTGAGAAAAGGAAATACGCCGGTGCCTGATGGCAGCTGGAGTAATTTCATTCCTGTAACAAACGGCGCATCTATTGGCTGCAGTCCTTCACAGTATATACAATACAAAGCTGAACTAAGCAGCACCCAGTCCACTGTTAGTCCGGTGCTGTATGATCTGGCGATTGATTGTGGCAATTATCCTGCTGATAATACTGCTCCTGTGATCAGTAGTATCAGTATCAGTCCGAACAGCAATGGAACCGCGATCATCAGCTGGACTACCGATGAAGCTGCAACATCTGCTGTTCAATATGGCACGGTACATACCAACCTCAATCTGAACAGTAATGATCCGGCCCTGGTAACAACGCATAGTATTACATTAACCGGTCTGATACCGGGCACTACTTATTTCTGCCAGGTGGTTTCAGCTGACTGCAGTGGTAATTCATCCACCGGGCCTTTGAGAAGTTTTGCCATCCCCTATCCTGCCTCCAACTGTTTCCAGGATATTACAGCAGCAGATTTTGCACAGGGAACAACTACAGGCACTGCCATCTCTCCTTCAGCCGATGGCACACTGACACTGCAACCTGCCTTATCAGAAATATTCAGCGGTCCTGCATTACCGGCAAGCTGGCAAAGTTTTCCCTGGACGGGAGGAAGTTCTACCATTTCATACGGGTCAGTAGTAGTTGATGGTGCCCGTTGCAATACCGTGCCGGCCACAACTACTTATGGACCGGGAAGCAGCATGGAATTTTCTGCCATATTTGGTGCGGGCTCTTTCCAGCATGTTGGATTTGGTGGTGGAACAGATGCGAATGGTACTGGTGGCATTTACAATGGTGATGATCCATGGGCCATGTTCAGTACCGGCAATTCTACTTCGGTGCTGAAAGCAAGGGTATCACCGGCAGCAGGAACTTATTATGACATGGATATTCCGGGTTCTTATATCGGCACATCCCATGTTTACCGCATTCACTGGAAAACAAACAGTATTGAATTTTATGTTGACGGAGTCCTCGTACATACCCAGGCTGCTACTATCAGCAGTCCGATGCGACCTGCCATCAGTGATTACAGCAATGGAGGTGCGGTTATAAAAGTGGACTGGCTGGAAGTATCTCCTTATAATTTATCAGGACAGTTTGAGTCAAGGATATTTGATGCGGGTACGCAAAAACAATGGCAAACAGCAAGCTGGAATGCTATTACTCCGTCGGGAACACAGTTGCAGGTTTATTACCGTGCCGCTAATTCACCTGCCGGCATCAGTTCTGCAGGCTGGACCCTGATTCCGGCCAGTGGTGATGCATTGAATGTAGTGGCACAGTACATACAATACAAAACAGATTTAGCCAGTACAGATCCTGCAGCCAGTCCGAAAGTGCAGGATATCAGTTTCCAGTGTGCCGATGTGCAATGGATCAGTATCAGCGGGAATGTATGGAATGATGTGAATGCGATGAATGACAATATGGTCAACAATTCAGGTTTGCAGCAGTTACCACCGGATCCGGGAATTCCAACGGGGTTGCGGGCCTACCTGGTGAATACGGCAACGGGATTGATTGAAAAATCAGCGCTGGTATCACCGGCTACCCATATTTATCAGTTCAGCAATGTGGCACCCAATAAAACCTATCGTGTTTACCTCAGCTTTGTCGTTTATTCAACCGGTGCGGCAGAGAGCAGTATTATTCCATTGGTAAATCAGGGATGGGAGCATACGGGTCAGAAGAATGCCAATCCGCCCAATCTTCCAACGGGAAGCGATGCGGTGAATGATGGAAAGATCACAATACCGGCGGGTATCATCAATCTGATCAATATCAATTTTGGTATCAGGGTCACTGGTGGAGATGCGGTAACAGGTTAAGGAAATTTCTGAAATGATGGGGCTTCTGTTATCTTTATCCATCTGCAGGAAATAAAAAAAACAGATGGATTATATCGCATTGGCCATTGCTCCCGGACTCGCCATCAGTCTCTTTATTTTTCA
>Ga0209174_10000685_pt1 | contig 24969 bp, 24 predicted proteins | sample JI91814BDNA_FD_187505 | JGI IMG/M metagenome (GOLD analysis project Ga0209174, IMG submission 187505) | Wastewater effluent complex algal communities from Wisconsin, to seasonally profile nutrient transformation and Carbon sequestration -... | ecosystem: Engineered > WWTP > Effluent > Algae...
ATTGCTGTAGCAAAAGGCTTAAGGGCGATCGCGACAAGCATGTATGCCCAGGTAGGAATGACTGCATCCGTAGAGCATGTAATCGCTACGAACTTATCTTTATAAATAGACCAGTCGTTTGATTTTATAAAATCACGGAGATCTTTCTCGCGCAAGATCATGCCTTGGAAAAGTTGATCTTTCAGATCCACCAAAAGTCTTTCCCCTGGCTGATAGTATTCCTCCAAATCAAATGTGATCAGGGAACTACCAGCTACACGGTTCACAATCTCTTTTTCATCGGGCATTGACATACTACAAAAATCGGAAAGAATTAATTCACCGGCTTGGCGGCAGGTTTTTTAATCATGAATTCTTTTAGATAATGGGGTTCAAAATTAGCAAGGTCTTCAAATTGCTGTTCCCGAAATTTCTGATAAATCGGCAGTCCCATTTCAGACGCGGCAGCATAAATGTCTGATACAAACGTTGCATTGGGGTGCGTGATCAGATCTTTACACTTATCCGAGCCATCACCAAAAAAAACAATCTCATTTTCATTCAGCAGCTCTTCAAAGCTTGAAGACTCGATCACTTTTGCTTCAACCGGCCGGACTATATTTAATGACGAATCAAATATTTCACAGTAAACTTCCATTCTGCGGGCATCAATCATCGGGCACAAGTATGCATTCGATGGATTTTGTTTACTCATCTGAAAGGCCAGCAACTCAAGCGAGCCGATGGAGATCAACGGAATGTCTAATGCGAAACATAAACCTTTTGCTGTTGACGTACCTATCCTCAAGCCTGTATAGGAACCCGGGCCGGATGACACAGCCATGGCCTTGAGTTGATTTACCTGTATTGCTGATTCATTAATCACCTCGTCCATTAGCACAGCAAGCTTGCTGGCATGAGATTGTTCAATGTGAATTTCCTTGGTGGCTATGAGCTTGCCCTGATCGTGAACGGCAACAGAACAAACCTTTGCCGATGTTTCAAGGCTCAGGATCAAACTCATGGGGTCAGAATCTTTTTGTAGCGATTGTTATCCCCCAGGATTTTCACTGCCTCTGCAACTGTTTTATCCCGCGATAGCGTAACGGCCGCTTCGCCTTCTGCAAGTGCGTAATGAAAAGCAATTTGCTGTTCAAGCACCTCACTGATTTCCTTTTTAAATCTGATCAAGTCAGTTGTTTTATTGTTTTCGATTCGCTTTTTAAGGTCGCTCAACTGCGCTTCAAGCTCAGGGTAATAGCGCTCTTCCTTAGCGGCTTTGATTAATTCATTCGTATTGGTTTCGAGTTCGCTTGTATAGGCAAACTTCTGGGTTTTAAGCCAGTCAGTGAACCTGGTGTAGTCTGAATCCGAAAGCTTAAAAGTTTTAAAATCAGGCTTATTTGGATTTTCTCCACAATATTTTGAAGCGTATTCGAAAACAAGACCGTTCTGAATCAGCGCGCTTGCCACCGCGCTAAGGTATTCGTCTTCTGTATTCACATCGGGATCTATTCCGTTACCATCAAGCACTTTACGACCGCCTTTTGTTTTGAACTCAATTCGCAGCGAATCTGCGAACTTACTCACCGAACCATCTACATTACGGTGCGCATAATCTAATGCCTGAATACATCTGCCGCTGGGGATATAGTACTTTGCAACGGTAACTTTTAATTCAGAGCCATACGATAGTTGCCGCGTTGTTTGGACAAGTCCCTTTCCAAATGTCCTCCGACCTACCAACACCGCGCGGTCATAATCCTGTAACGAACCCGAAACAATTTCAGCAGCGGATGCACTTACTTCACTTGTTAACACAGCGAGGAGAATTTCCGTATCAAGCGGGTTATTTAATGTTGAATACGTTTTATTCCATTCTTTAACTTTTCCCTTTGTTGAAACCACTTCCTGATTCTTACCGATAAACAGGTTAACGATGTTGATCCCTTCATGCATTAGTCCACCCAGGTTATCACGCAAGTCAAGGATCAATTTCTTCGCGCCTTGTGCTTTGAGAGACAGCACTGCTTCGCTTACTTCTTTCGCTGCTCCCGGGGTAAACTCATCCAACTTGATGTAGCCTACATCGGACGTGCCGATCATTCCGAAATATGAAATATTGGTGATGGAAATTTTTTCACGTTTGATCTTAAACGTTAATTCCCCCGCGCCCGCTCTTTTCACTTTCAGCTCAACTTCAGTTTTAGCTTGACCTTTCAGGCCGGAGGTAATCTCGCTGGGAGCCATGCCTACCATGCTTTTACCATTGATTGAGATAATTTCATCGCCCACCCGAACGCCTGCTTTATACGCTGGGAAATCTTTATAGGGATGTGTAATAACCGTCTTATTATTAATGACGTTGATCAATGCTCCGATACCTGCATATTGACCCGTGGTTAAAATGCGGAAGCTTTCAAGCTCTTCTTCCGGAATATAAATTGTGTACGGATCAAGCGACTCCAGCATGTTGTCCATGCCGTTGCGAATAAGTTTTTTCGGTTCAACATCATCAACATAATATGCATTGACTTCCTTGAACAGGGTGGCAAAAATGTCCAGGCTCTTGGCAATCTCGAAATAGCGTTCAGCGGGCCTGGTGAACGCGAATGAGACCGCAGTTACTGCCACTAACAATAGTATCCACCTACTTTTTTTCATGCATTAATAATTGTTACTAGCGGACACATGGAATCGTCAAGCATATCATTCTGCCTTTGTGCGTGTTTTGCTATTGCCGATTTCATCCTCTCCTAATCGTTTGAATGATGCGACCATTTTGTCCCGGATCTTATCAAATTCCAGGATGTCTTTGGCTGTATAAATATACGCCATTTGCAATTTTGATGTTTGGGGCAGCGCGGCCTTGTTCAGGCGATAAGCCTCGCGCATTCTTCGTTTGATCAAATTACGGTCGACTGCTTTTTTAAAGTTCTTTTTAGAAACGGAAAACAGGACTTGATTGGTATCCAAATCAGCCGGCTTTTGTATAATAACTTTAAAGGGGTACAAATAAAAAGAGGAACCCTTATCGAAGAGTTCCTGGATATCTTTTTTCTTATAAAGTCTTTCGGATTTAGGAAAGCTGAACGTTCCCATCAATTTGAAAATTTGAAGATTCTATAACCTGCCTGCCGGAAGGCAGGTTTGAAAATCGCAGCCCTCAAATTACGAAACCATGCCTGCGACAGGCTGTTTCAAATTTCAAATCAGCTGATTACTTCTTTTTGAAGGTAGTTTCGTCAGAAACAGTAAGCTTCTTGCGGCCCTTCTTTCTGCGCGCAGAAATCACTCTGCGTCCATTGGCAGAGGCCATTCTCTCACGGAAACCGTGCTTATTCTTTCTTTTCTTTTTTGAAGGCTGAAATGTCCGTTTCATGATCTAATGTATTTACCCCTATCTCAAATAAGGGGTGCAAAAATGATCAGGATTTTTGAAAAATACAAGACAGAGCCGATTGATTTTCAGGATTTTGATCAGGATTCAAGGATTCTTGGATTAAGCAGGATGTTTTTAACTATCCGACCAAATCTGCCAAAACCGATCAGGATTTTAAGATTTAAGGATTTTCAGGATGCTTTATCCCATTAAATCACCTAAAACCTTTCCTGCCTGCTGTTTTTCCATTCTCGGGCCAAACTGGGATACAATTCGGGAAGAGGCGAGCGAAGCCAACTTACCGGCCTCCGCATAACTGTGGCCGTGGGTAATTCCATACATAAACGCCCCGGCAAACATGTCGCCCGCGCCATTGGTATCGATCGCTTTTACTTTGTAAGGCTCAATCTGAATAAACGTGTCGCCATCGTAAATCATCGCACCATTTGCACCCAGGGTGATTGAAAATTTCTTCGCCAATTTTTTGAGGGCTTCGCGGGCCTCATTCACCGAATTCGTTCCGGTGTAGATCATGGCTTCTTCTTCGTTACAGAATAACATATCAACTCCGGCACCTACAATCTCTTCCATTTGCCTGGAGAAGTATTTCACCATGCTGGCATCTGAAAAGGTAAGTGCTACATGAATACCATTTTTCTCGGCAATTTTCTTTGCCTCCTTGATGGCTTCAAGTCCTTTCGGACTTGCCACGAGGTAGCCTTCCAGGTAAACGTAGGTTGAGTTCTTTATTGCATTCTCATCTAAGTGTTCAGGTGAGAGAAATGAGCTCACGCCTAAAAAAGTATTCATCGTCCGTTCTGCATCCGGACTTGTCATTACCAGACACTTGCCCGTAATCCCATTCGGACAGTTTTCATGTTTAAGGTTTGTGTCCACACCGTTGCGCTTCAGATCTTCCAGGAAGAACTTTCCAAGTTCATCGTTGCTCACCAGGCATGAGTAAAAACTTTTCCCGCCAAATTGATTTAACGCTACAACCGTATTCCCTGCTGAGCCTCCGCCCGACATTTTGCTTCGTTTCATGTCGATGGCCTTCATCAGGTGATGCTGGCGTTTTTCATCGACCAATGTCATGACACCTTTTTCGATTTCGTTTTTTTGAAAGAAGTCGTGGTCAACTTCCGTAACAATATCAACAATGGCATTGCCTATTCCATAAACATCATACTTAGCCATAGCGCTTCCCAATTAATCCGCAATGATAGAAATAAAAACAGTTGGTTGGTATTCGAACACGTATCCGGACAGTCCTTTTTACACATTAAATATCAGCCCACCGGCTGCGCTGCCGATGAAGTACTAATTATTTGGGTAATACCCAACATCAAAGGGGAGGAAATTCATAAATCGCTTAAAAAAATCTAATTTGGAGGGTTATTTGAATTTTATTAAGAAAACCAATCCACTGCCATGTCTCCTTCTTTTGAAATACAGGGCCGCAAAATCGGATACGAATATGATCCGGTTGTTGTGGCTGAGATCGGCATAAATCACGAAGGTTCATTAAAAACTGCTTTTGAAATGGTCGATGCGGCCCATCAGGCGGGCGCTGAGATTATCAAACATCAAACGCACATTGTAGAAGATGAGATGTCGGGTCAGGCTAAAAAAGTTATTCCTGGTAATGCAGATGTTTCGATTTATGAAATCATGCAGCGCTGTTCGCTGAACGAATCTGACGAACGGGAATTAATGGAGTATGTGAAATCAAAAGGGATGATTTTTATCAGTACGCCTTTTTCACGTGCTGCTTCGGAGCGGTTGAAAAAATTTGACATCCCCGCATATAAAATCGGTTCAGGCGAATGCAATAATTATCCGTTACTGGAACATATCGCTGCTTTTGGAAAACCTATCATCCTAAGCACAGGCATGAACAGCGTTGAAAGCGTTGGTAAAGCAGTGGCTATTTTCAGAAAGCACAATGTTCCGTATGCATTGCTTCATTGCACAAATATTTATCCAACACCTCCGCACCTGGTTCGGTTGGGCGGTATGACAAGGCTAGCCAAAGAATTTCCTGATGCTGTGGTTGGCCTTTCTGATCATACGACTGATAATTTAGCATGTCTTGGTGCTGTCGCCCTGGGTGCTTCCATTTTAGAACGTCACTTTACGGATCGTATGGACCGGCCAGGCCCTGATATTGTTTGCTCCATGGATCCAAAAGCTATGCGCGAACTTATTCAGGGTTCGAAAATCTTAAAGCAGGAGCGTGGTGGTGACAAAACTTTTGTAAAAGAAGAACAGCCAACCATCGATTTTGCCTATGCTTCGGTTGTTACAATTGCTGATCTTAAGAAAGGCGATATGCTTTCGAAAGAGAACGTTTGGGTGAAGCGGCCTGGCACTGGAGAAATTCTGGCTGAACATTTTGAAAGTCTGCTTGGGAAAAAGGTTAAAAGCAATATTGATCGCGATTCACAACTCCGCTGGTCTGATGTCGAATAGCCTGAAAAAAATCCTGTTTATTTCCGGAACACGTGCTGATTTCGGAAAGCTAAAACCGCTCATCCAGGCCGTGAGCGACCATCCGGATTTTGAGTATCAGGTGTTTGGAACCGGCATGCACATGCTCAGCAAGTATGGTAATACGATTAACGAAATAAAGCGGGCAGGCTTTGACCGGGTGTTTATGTTCATCAACCAGATTGAGGGCGACTCCATGGAACTCATTCTGGCCAATACCATTACCGGATTGACAAAATTCCTTCATGAAAATCACGTTGACCTCATTGTAATTCATGGTGACCGTGTTGAAGCACTTGCAGGCGCCATTGTTGGAGCCCTTCGGAATATTCTTGTTGCGCACGTTGAAGGCGGAGAAGTTTCCGGGACGATTGATGACCTTATGCGCCATGCTACTTCCAAGCTTTCTCATATTCATTTTGTCGCTAATACTACAGCGGAAAAAAGGCTTCAGCAGCTAGGTGAAAGTGAATCAAGTATTTTTCACATCGGTTCACCGGATGTTGATATCATGCTTTCGGACAAGCTTCCATCGCTCGATGATGCTAAAAAGAGATATAACGTTTCGTTTAATTCTTTTTCGATAGCCATGTTGCACCCGGTTACTACCGAGGTTGATCTTCAATTTAAACACGCTTCTGTTTTTGCAGAGGCAATGCTCGAAAGTAATCAAAACTACATTGTTATTTACCCGAATAACGATCTCGGTTCGCACGAGATATTTTCAGCATACAAATTATTAAACGACAATCCCCGCGTTAGAATTTTCCCTTCGTTACGGTTTGAACATTTCCTAACGTTTCTCAAACATGCGGATTTTATTATAGGTAACTCCAGTGCAGGTATTCATGAGGCTCCTATTTATGGAGTTCCTACGATTAATCTGGGCACACGTCAGCTCAATCGTTTCCAATACGAATCAATCTTTAATGCTGAGTTTGACAAACGCGCTATTCTTGAGAACATCAACAGGGTACTAAAAACCAAAAGATTCACCCCGTGTGATCACTATGGTGATGGCACGAGCGCACAAAAATTTATGAGTGTATTAACCTCTGAAGCAATGTGGCAGATTTCTCAGCAAAAAAAATTCAGAGATCTGCAATTGAACTGATGGTCAAGGGAAAAACCATATTAGCGCTCATTACTGCCCGCGGGGGTTCAAAGGGCATCCCACAAAAAAATATCGCTGATCTTGGCGGCAAGCCGTTAATCGCGTGGACGATCGAGGCAGCAAAAAAAAGTGCGCATATCGACAGGCTCGTGTTAAGTTCAGACGATCCGGAAATTATTCGCGTAGCCAAACAGCTTGGCTGTGAAGTACCGTTTGTCCGGCCCGCTGAGCTGGCGTTGGACAACACACCCAGCATGGATGTAATTCTTCATGCATTAGACTCGCTGGGCACTCAGTATGATTATCTGTTGCTGCTTCAACCTACATCACCCTTTCGCACCGCACAGCATATCCACGAAGCGATTGAGTTTCTTTTTAAAACCAGTGCTGATTCCGTTGTGTCTATCTCACCTGTGAAAAAAGGTCCAGGGCTGATTTTTTATGCTTCAGCGGACGGATCGCTTACGCCTGTTGTTGAAGGTTTACATGCTACACGTAGACAGGACTCAAAACCTGCTTTTGAATATAATGGCGCTATATATCTGAGTCATGTTCCTTATCTCAGAAAGAAGAGAAGTTATAAAACTCCTGAAACGCGGGGCATTGAGCTTTCCAACTTTATCGATGTTGACATTGATGAACCGAAAGATCTTGCCTATGCCCGTTATATTGTTGAAAAGAATTTACATCTATGAAAATTCTGCACCTGGCCGCTCATGCCGGAAATATTGGTGATAACGCCAGTCATATTGGCCTTCGAACGCTGCTTTCTTCTATTCTGAAATCACCTTTTAGCATTACCGCGTTAGAGATAAGAAGGTTCTATAACAACTACTCCCTTCCCGACAAGATGTTTTTCAATAAAGAATTTGCTGAGCTGGCAAATTCACATGACCTTCTCCTGATCGGAGGTGGTGCATTTTTGGATTTCTGGGTTGAGGGGAGCGAGACAGGCACTACCCTTAACATTTCAAAACCAATTTTAGATCAAATTTCAACACCCATTATTATTGCAAGTGTTGGATGCATTCCTCATAAAGAGGTTCCGGAAGGGAATGTCGAAAAATTAAGGCGCTTTCTTGATCAGCTATTAACCAAGAAGAATGTTTTTTTAGCACTCCGTAACGATGGTTCCACGCAGGTTTTAAAACAATTATTTGGAACCAAGTTTGCGGAAGTTCCGGAAGTTCTTGACCACGGTTTTTTTTATGAGAACGATGGAAGTCATTACAAGCCTTGTGAGCAGCCATACATATTGATTAATACCACTGACGATCAGGTAAAAATGCTGAACAGAAAAACCGGGTTGGTCGATGAAAAAACATTTGTTGAACAAATGCAACTACTGGTGAATCGCGTTCTCGAAGAGACATCCTATTCTATTGTATTCGCACCTCATATATATAGTGATTTTAAGGCCATAAACGTACTTCTCGAAAAAGTACACCATTCACATTTTCGATCGCGGATAGTTACTACTCCTCATGTTCAGGGCGATTACGGTTGTAATCAGATCTTTTCGGCTTACAAAAACAGCAATCTTGTCATCGGAATGCGTTTCCATGCCAACGTGTGCAGTATGGCCATGAATGTTCCGAGTTTAGGCATTGCAGCATTAGATCGGGTGACATACGTTTATGAGAGTTTAGGGCTTCCTGAATCTGCGGTCTCGATTGACTCAACGTTAAGCGATGTCCTTTTTACAAAGCTGACAAATCCCAAAAACTATGGAACACTGCGGGTGGATGAAAAATTATTACGCGAAAGGAAACAACGATCGACAGATCTTTACGCCAGCGTGTTGAAAAAATTTAAGCTTTCATAAAAAAGTTGACAACGGATATGAACCAGGTTTACGTATGTGGCAGTTATTACCATATTTACATTAGCATCCTGCGTGCTATTTTTCATCAAAATCCAGAACGTAAGAGTTTAATAATTATTCATGATCACATTCCTCATCTCCACGAGATTATTCCTTTTTTGATCGAAGGTAATTTCTTTGACTTTCATTTAGCTGTTCCGCTTACGTCAATCAACCGAACTAAGACAAATAAATTATTAAGGGCTTTAAAAAGAAAAAGTTTACTGACGGAACGCGTTGATTCAGAAACGGATATTCTGAAGTTTGAGGAATTCATTCGCACCGCAGAAATAAATATTTTCAATAACCGGGGCGGAGCCTACAATTATTTTGTTCAAAAATTCAGCGGGAGTTACATCCGTCTGATTGAAGATGGACTTGGAAATTACCAGTCGCTGATCGGGAAATTCAAGATTTTCAGAAGGGAGTATATCTTCAATTTAGTAATCGGTGCAGGACACGATGATGCCGTAAAAGAAATATTGGTTCAATTTCCTGAGAAGGTTGTCGAGCCGTTGAGGCAGAAGGCAAAAAAACTTGAATTACAAAAAATGCAGGATAGTCTGTCGGCATCTGATCGGGAAAGAATATTAAAGATATTTCTTCACGACTACAGCATTGCTGTTGGGGGTGAAAAAAATTTGATTCTTATAACGCAGCCCTTTCAATACCTGGATGCAGCCGCGAAAATAAGAATGTACAATGATGTGCTGGATCTGTATGACGGTCAGTATAGCATTTTCATTAAGCCGCACCCACGGGACGAGACTGATTACACGGGAAAAATCAAGTATGCGTTCACTGAAATCCCCCGTCATTTTCCATTAGAAATGATGAATCTTCTCCAAGACATTCAGTTTGACCTGGGAGTCACCCTGTACTCAGGAGCTCTTCACAACATTACTGGCGTTAAAGAAAGAATCTTCCTGGGAAAAGGATTTCTGGATAAATACAGATAATGCTCTTTTAAGAAAAAGTCTGATTAGAATTTACGCTGGCCATCAGGGTTTTTTTAGCGAACAATTCAGCGAAAGGCTTTCCCGAATATTAAGTATCTTCACGCGATTTTTATAAAACTTAAATGAAAGCCATTATCATTTCTGCCGGTAAAGGAGAACGTTTATATCCCCTTACCAAAAATACTCCCAAGAGCTTATTGGAGGTTGGGAAAGGCTTGACCCTGCTCGAAACACAGCTGCACAGCTTAGCAGAAAATAATGTTAAGGATATTGTGATCATTACCGGTTTTAAGGCTGAACAGATTGAAGCTAAAATCAAGGATTACCAAAAGGATATGAACATTTCAACGGTGTTTAATCCATTCTTTGATATTTCAAACAACCTGCTTTCAGTTTGGATGGCACGGCATCACATGCATTCTGAATTTATCACGATCAATGGAGACGATCTTTTTTCCGCGGAAGTAATTGCCAATCTTCTCAAGAGCCCCCACGACATTACGATGGTGATCGATGAGAAGAAGGAGTATGATGATGACGATATGAAAATCGTCCATAAAAATGGTGAAGTGCTTGAGGTGAGTAAAAAGATTGATCCTAGCAAGGCCAACGGTGAATCAATCGGGATCATCAAATACTCCAACAAAGGCCCGAAAATATTTTCCGATATGCTGGATCAAATGGCGCGCGATCCTCAAAACAGAAATGCTTTTTATCTACAAGCCATTCAAAACATTATTGACCGAGGCTTTAAGATCCACTATTCTGTTTGTAAAGAATCTGATTGGGCTGAGCTTGATTTCCATCCTGACTTGAAATTGATCCGTACGTACCTAAGCCGGTACAAATTGCTCGACAACATCATTAAGAAATAGTTCAATGACCAGCGTATCAAGCGCAAACGAGAATTTGTATAGCATTGCCTATTATCTAGTAACAGATATTCAGCACGTTCCTCCGGTTATTCGGCTGTTTCCTCATTTGGGAGGAATTGTGATTACCGAAAACAAGGCCATTTATGATCTGATTACAACAAAGTATCAGTCACTGAATATTCCCATTTTCATCATTAGACGCAAGGAAGCTCACAAGATTATCATTCAGCATAAGATTCGGGTTGTCATCTATCCGAGCTATCATATTCTTTTCCGAGCAAAGGCCATTCAGATTTTTCACGGGGGATTGTCCGATAAAAATTATGTTGAGTCTGTAAAAATTCTTCTTTATGATCTCGTGCTTTTCCCCGGAGAAAAAACAAAAGACAAGGTTGATAAAGCAGGATATTTAAAATCGATACCGCAATGGGAACTGGTGGGCTATCCAAAGTTCGATCCGCTTATTAATAAAACGCTTACCCACCCCTCTTCCTTCAACAACGGGCGTAAAACAATTTTATACGCACCCACCTGGGTTAGTCAGAATGAGAATTTTAAAACCATAAAATTCTCAGAACACGGTGAAAGTTCGCTGCACATCTGGTCAAAGGAGATTATTCGTGCACTCCACAAAGACTATAACATTATTATTAAATATCACAGTCGTATCTACAGGAAGCCCGGAGACATTTATAATGAAATTGATGAGCTGATAATAAGCTTACATGCTCAGGATACCGTCCTTACAAAAATTGATGACAACATTCTGCCGTACATGGCCGAAGCTGACCTGATGATCTCTGATATTTCAACGGCCTGTTATGAATGGTTTCACTTCGATAAGCCCATCGTATACGCAAATCCATCGCCCAGCCACTACAGACCTTCGAATGATATTGGATCAAACACGTATGCCTGGCAGGCCGGTGATGTGATTTATAAAGCTACCGATATCCTGAATTACGTGAATAGCAACATCGCGAACGATACCTATAAAGAAATCAGGAACAGGATTTTCAACTACACCATTTTCAAACCTGATGGTGGCGCAACCGAGCGACAGGCAAAAGCCATTATCGCATACGCCACAACGTTTAAAAACACTCCCTATACCTGGCTTCTGTTCACTACGTGGATCTGGAGGCGGTTCAGAAGAACAAAGTCAAAGTTGCTGAACAACTATTACCGCGCGTTCAGGAAAGAGAAAATCGGGAAATAATTACAGCCCTTTCCAGTTAGAAATTTTGTATTTGTCTTGTTTCAGAAGCCTTTGAAGTTCCGTCTGGATCTCGGCTATATCTTCAGGTGTCAACGGTTCAAAGCCATCATAAAATCCGGTTTCCCGGAAAGGAAAATAACAGGCTTCACCATATTTATGAACCTTTGCACTTCTAGCGCGGCCGTATAAATGAATGTGCATGGCAGGGCCTTCGGGTTTAAACACCGCCCAGTTACCATTATCCTGATAATTAATCCGGCCGATATCAATACCTCTTCTGTTCAAGCCGATGGTCATAGCTTCACCCACCAGCATAGTTAAGCGCATAATTTCTGTAGCCAGTTTAGGTGAAAGTTCAGTGCGATCCTTCACCTTTACTTTAGGAACAATGGCTAGATGTCCGCCATCCGTTCGCGAAACCAACGGTGGTTCAACTGATTCAACTATAAAGTTTTCTGTTTGATAAATCAAGCTCATACATTTTGGGTGAACAGCTTACTTATAAATCGTCAGTTCATTTTCTCCACAATTCCATTCCTTAACCGGGATGCTCCAGTTACCGTATTTTTCTGTAAGAAAATCCTTGTAATGATTAGGAGCCTTCAACGGTTTTCCCTGATAGTCAATTGTTTCGAACGACTTGTAATATTTATTTTCAACGCGCATTACTTTTTCCTGCGCCTGCCAATATGTGTGTGTAGCATCCTGCGCTTTTATAAAAAGATCCAGCACCACAAAGGATTGATAGTTCGGGACAAACCACTTGATATAGTATCCCATCAAGGGTTTAATTTTTATTACTGAATAATCACCTTTTTTGAATGGGCCGACATCGTGTTTACTTTTTCTGACTGAAACTTTATACCCCTTCAGCAATAATTGAAATCGCAGTGCCAGAATTTTTTCAGCGTAGGGTTTCGGGGAAGACAGGTCTACGTCATGATCCCACGGCAATAGTTCCTTATCTCTCACAATCCCGAGCAATGTTCCTCCTTCCAGGTGGTAAGGAATACTGTTTTTATCAAGGAGCGCTGTAACTTCAAAAAGAAGTTTGCGTGCGTTAAGCAGGTTTTTATGCGTAAGCGTAGTGCTGCTGCCTGACATAAATATGTTAACTTTTAGAATTATTTTTGCACAAAACTACGTAATCCACATCAAAGCGTATTGTGAAGAAATCCCTTAGCGCACTTTAAAACGATACCATGAAAATAGTCATACTTGCAGCCGGCATTGGTTCACGACTCGGCAACCCGCTTCCAAAACCGCTAACACTACTTAAAAGCGGGAAAACAATTATGGAACAACAGATTGACAATCTTACCCGACACTTCGATGTTGATAATATTAACATTGTGGTTGGGTTCAAGAAAGATCTGATCATGGAAAGCTTTCCTGATATCACGTATATCTACAACCAGCTGTTTGATCAAACCAATACTTCAAAAAGCTTATTAAAAGCCCTTAAAAAAAATCATCGTGAACCGGTCTTATGGTTAAATGGTGATGTGGTTTTTGATTCGGATATTTTAAAAGAGTTGATGCCAACCATTGTTGCCAATAAATCATTTGTTTGCGTGAACACGCAAAAAGTCGGAGATGAGGAAGTGAAATACACACTCGACAAGCAGGGGTTTATAAACGAACTTTCTAAAAAAGTTAAAAACGGCATTGGCGAAGCGGTTGGTATTAATTTCATTAGCAGTAAAGACATTAATACGTTGATCGCGCGCCTGGAAGAGTGCGCAGACAATGACTACTTCGAGCGGGGCATTGAAATGGCCATAGAAAAAGACGGGATGAAAGTTTCAGCCATCGACATTTCGAAATTCCGCTGCATGGAGATCGACTTCAAAGAAGATCTGGATAACGCCAATAAAATTTTCTAATCTGGTTGAATGCGGGTTGTTCTTTTTTGTGCTAACCCTTACGCCTTCGGAATTCTGAAGCCTCTGCATGATGCCCTTGTGCGTCAACAGCATGACGTGTTGTGGTATATTCCTGAAAAAATTGCCGCGCAATTTCTTTTTACAGGAGATTTTAATAAAACAGACTCGATAGCAGCGATTCATAATTTCAAAAGCGATTCAATTTTTGTTCCGGGGAATGAAGTGCCACATTATTTAAGAGGTGTTAAGGTTCAGATTTTTCATGGCCTCGCAGGTGAAAAGCAAGGCCATTTCCGGATTCGGAATTATTTTGATCTCTACCTCACACAAGGACCCTACTTTACACAACGCTTCCAGGAGTTTGCCCGCAGGCATCGCGATTTTCAGGTAATAGAGACCGGCTGGTGTAAGCTTGACCCGCTGTACCAAAATCACGAAGCTTATCTTAAAGAAAGAAGTCGCGTGCTTGAAAAAGCTGGTAAAAAGAAGTTACTGCTCTATGCGCCCACATTTTCACCATCGCTTACCTCAGCAACAGTTGCGGCAAAAGAGATTTTCAAGCTCGCCTCACAGCAGGATATTTTTATCATGATCAAATTCCACGATCTGATGGATCCGCAGGTTGTTCATGAATATAAAGCTGCCGCACAACATGTCAGCAATGTGTTACTGATAGAAGACCGGAATATTCTCAAGTACCTGATCATGGCGGATATGATGATCAGCGACACATCTTCCGTAGTCTATGAATTCATTTTATTGAACAAGCCGGTCATCACCATCCGATCTACGGCAGAAACTATCAACTGGCGTGATATCTCCTCTGCCGCAGAGCTTATTCCGGCTGTCAGTCATGAGCTTGTGCACGATGACTTCAAAGAAGCACGCCTGACTACCATCCGGCAATATCATCCGTACACGGATGGACAATCCTCAGAACGCATGATTAGTGCCACAGAAGAATACATTAAAAAATACGGAGTGCCTGAAAAACGAAAGCTTAATCTTTACAGAAGATATAAGATCAATAAAATGTTTGGCCGAAAACCTGACTGATTCTTACAATTTCGGAGCTGCCCCTGGGGGGAGCGGATTGGTTCGCTTGAGCCCCATTCCTAATTCAACAGCCCGGTTGGGATAATCCGTAATGATACCATCAACGCCCCACGCTTTTAAACGCTTCATGTCTTCCGGTTCATTCACGGTCCAGGGAATAACTCTTATTTTCTTTTTCTTCAATGCTGTAACTGTGCTCTGAGATTTTAACAAGATAAAATCAGGGCTGTAGATTGAGGGGGAAAATCCAAGCTCCTTCAGATTTGTTTCAACTGATTTTTTGTTTTCAACTAGCGCTGCCAATCTTACCTGCGGGTATTTCTTGTGCCAATATTTTAAAACTCTGAAATCAAACGATTGGATAACGACACGCTCCCATGGCAGGTATTGATTAATGATTTCAAAAACTTTTTCAGAAAACTCCAGTACCGAAGGCTGAAACTTTCCCTCCTCCCCTTTTACGGATTTTATTTCAATGTTGTAATCAACTTCATACAGTGTATAACTCTTGATGTGATCTTCCACCGCTGCGATCACATTGCGCAACAGAGGTTTAGTAGACTTTACTTTTTTCTGTTCCGGGAATCTTGGATGCGGTTTCAGTCCGCAATCAAAGTGCTGCGTTTCCGCATAGGTCATTTTGTAGATGTTGTATTTCAGGGCCTCCTCAAGAGAAATAGTTTCTCCTGCTGGGGTTAAGCACATTTCATGTGACATATACGGTTCGTGAGAAACTAAAACTTCACCATCCCTGGTGATCACCAAATCAAGCTCAAGCGTTGTCACTCCGGTGTTAAGCGCTTCCAGGAATGCCGGGATTGTGTTTTCCGGCATAAGTCCGCGCGCTCCGCGATGACCTTGTAGATCAAATTTTGGAATGTATTGTGCAGATGCAGATCCAGCCATAAGCAGAAAAAGAAAAAGTTTTATCCCTGACCTCATCGGGTCAAAGATAAAACTTTACATATGAATTTGGACTTGATTATTAGCCGCCCATGATCATCATACGCTGCCCACCCCCTCTGCGGCCACCGCCCATTGGGTTAAGATGACGATTGATGGCGTATGTGAAGGATACCATGTAGTATCTTCCGAGTGAGTTCATGGTTTGACGCTGGAAGTATTGTTCGTTAGCCGTTTGAGAAACACCCAACTGTTTATCCAGTACGTTGTTTATGCCAACTTTAATCTCCCCTGCATTGGCTTTCAGCACGTAGCGGGAAAGCGAGAAGTTAAGCTGTGGAATACCAATGGTGCTGTTATTGGATTGACTTTGATACTCCAGGTAATTAAACGTACCAGAGAACCTGTATTTCTTCAGAAAATTTACATTCCCCTCGGTTGAGTATGTCTTGTTGAAATACGTTTGATCAGCACTGGATTCATTATCGATTGTTTGATGACTCAACTGAGTTGAAAGACTGATATCAAATATTTCCTTGAAGGTAAAGGTATACCGAAGGTTTCCCCCAACCGTAAATTGATGTACATCATTACGATTTTCGTCTACAAGCTCACCATCCTCACTGCTGCGGTTTATTGTTACGCTGCGTTGGTCCCGAATATTTGCACTTACATTAAACCGGCTATACAACTTAGTCAGCGGGAAGCTTGCTGTCGCATTTAGAGATAAGTTGATATTCTCATCAATATTCAAGGGCATTGTATAGTTGACAATGGTGGAATCCTCACTGATAAAATTGGCGGTTTGGCTGTTCACAATAGGATTTTTAGTATACGTGGCATTCACGAAGCTGAAGAAGCTGATGAAGGTCACTGGGTCGAACCTGGAAAAATTCAATCGCGCGCTGTGCTGATACGAAGGTTTAAGGCCCGGATTTCCCACGTAGTAATTCGTCAGGTTGCTATTATCAACAACCGGTTGCAGTTGTTGGATAGTCGGTTCCTGCATAGACGTTTCATAGTCAACCCGAAGCCGAACGTTATTGTCGAAATCATAGTTAAAGCGAACCGAAGGAAGAAAATTCGAAAATGTTCTGCTAATGGAGAATGGTGTTTCGCCACCTTCTTCCCGATTAAATACTACGCCCGTACCATCGAGCATCGTGTATTGATACCCAACCCCAAACGTAACACTGTAACTATCCCGGTTAACCCTGAAGTTTGCCCCACCACGCTGATATAAATACGCACTGTTGTACGCACTGCTCAGGGTGTCGTTATCTACTCGGCCTGTCATCTCCTCCGGATTTGCTACATTGTCTACATCCCGGAGTACATCATTCTTATTTTGCCGAACGTTGTAATTCAGTTCAAGATATTTGCGCCCGCCTAACGGTTCAGTGTACGAGAGATTTGCGCCATAGCTCAGGTTATTGGTGTTTTGGTTGCTAATCTGGAACGCAGTTGGTGGCAAGCCAACATTTTCAATCGGATTCAACGTTCCGTCACGATCCGTGTCGCTCAAGCCAAAGGTCAGGCTCGTTGAAAATGTTCTGCCTTTCTTCGCGAACCTGTGCCGATAAAGGAATTCGCTATTGTAGGAAAGTGTTGTCCCTTCTGATGTTGTCAATTGATGACTTTCATTTAAGAGTGTACTGTCTTGATTAAGATTTTGGGAAAGCGCATCCTGATTGGATGTAGTATTACTGATGGTGAAGCCATTTGTCCATTTGAATGAATTCATCGAATCAATCTCATGGTCCAGGATCAGGTTCAGCCTGTGATTGAGGTTTGTACTTTCCTGAAGGCTTGACTGGGTTGAGTACTTCGTTTGAAATGGTTTTAATTCTCCATTGTATTCACGTTCTGTTAACTGATCAATGGTATGATCGAGATAGTTAACAAAATAATTAGCGCTCAGTTTGGTTTTCGTGCTGAAGTCCTTGTTAAAATTTAACCCGCCTCCAAAAGTTTGCATGATCCCGTTGGTTTGGCCACCGCCCAGTTGCATTCCGCCTCCGCCACCACCGCCACCACCGATGGTGATAGTCCGTGTTCCGCCTCCGCCAGCGGCAAATCCGCTTGACCCTCCCGTAAAACTCATATAATCATCTATTGAAAACCCTTGCTCATTAATATTATTGGCACTTCCCACGACCGACAGTTGCTGACCCTTTGAAAATCGGTTTAAACTAAGCTTGCCAGTAAACCGGTTATCGGGACCACCATAGCCACCGGTTGCATTACCGAACATTCCATTTCGCTTTTCTTCTTTTAACTCCAGGTTAATTGTTTTTTCACGCTGACCGTCATCAATCCCGGTAAAGGCAGCCTGATCCGACTTTTTATCAAATACCTGTACTTTTTCTACGGCATCGGCCGGAAGATTGCGCGTAGCGAGCTTAGGATCTCTACCGAAAAATTCCTTTCCATCGACCGTTACACGTTGAACTGTTTCGCCTTGCGCGCGGATGGTACCGTCATTGTCTACCTCCATGCCGGGCATCTTTTTAATGAGGTCTTCTACTACAGCATTCGGCTGTGTCTTGAAAGAGCCTGCATTAAACTCAATCGTATCCTTCTTTATGGTGACTGGTGCCCGCTCTCCGCGAACCTGAACTTCTCCGAGCATAGTACTGGCCGGTTCCATTTTTTGAACACCAAGGTCAATGATAACCTCTTCAGGCTTTGGGGAGATCTTAACAAAAAGCGGTGCCTGCGAAATGTATGTTACTTTAAATAGATATTCGGCACGATTAAGGTTTTTTACTTCAAACACCCCGTCTTTATTGGTTGCCCCGAAATTTATCAGAGTTGAATCTTTCGGATTAAGAAACAGAATGGTTGCCATCGGTAGCGGAACATCGGATGAGTCCACCAGTTTACCTTTTACGGTAATCTTTTGAGCGTAAAGGGCCTGTGCTGTAAACACGGCTGCCAACAGTAGAAGTATTCTCATAAAAATTTTGGGATGACTATTTAATTGCGGAACGTTCTGCCATTTGCTCGCATTTTCTCCATCTGTTCTTCCTGGATCTTGCGGAATTCAGCTTGCGTAACTTTTGTGCTTGCATCAGGCACCTTCAGTTCATCTTTCTTAAGCTCACGCAATTCAACGTTGCGGGCCACAATAACCCGCTCACCATTATTTACATCAAGGGCCAGCACAGTGCCCGGCAATGTATTAAATCGTTCAGGACCCAGCGAAGGACGAACTTGATCCGTATACCATGCCGTAATTTCCTGTGTGATTGTTCTTTTCTCAGGCGTTACTACTCCGTTTTCAACACGCATGGATGTGGTCTCCTGCGTAAGGGTGAAGTAGGCCATACGGCAGGTGTAACCCAGGATGTCTTTTGTTTCTGTGCCAAACTTCCAGGGCGACATTTTTACCGTATCGGTGATCAAATATTTTTTGCCCATCAATTCCTGAAGGGAAAGAATCATCGAAGTAGAACTATTGGTATAGGTTTCTACTTTAGGCATGCGGAAAGACATGCGAACACCTCCACCTCCGCCTGCGGAAAACTGCTCATCTTCATCTTCGATGACCGGTTTATAGAGCGACTCCTCGCCATTAAAAAAGAGTTGCATCTTCGTGGTTCTGAATTCAGGCACCATCGCCTTCATCTCCTGACGGTCAGCCGGAATATTGCGGTGCATATTAACCCGGTTTTCGTAGGTGATCACTCCCTGCTGCGCAAAAACAGTATGGGCCGCAAGTAAGCACACCAGCATGCCCAGCATCAGTATAATTCTCTTCATGGCGTTGGATAGTTTCATTAATAATTTCCACACAAATCTACGGCAAGGGATGGCAGGCTTGGGTTAATAGTTCTGAAAGGATTGTTAATTAACGTTAATGATATGGTCTTCAAGGAGTTTAGTGCGTTACTTTTGTATCATGAATAAGTCAAAAAACATCCTGGCATTAACGCTGATGATCAGCAGCATTGCGCTGTTGCTGGTGCTGCAGCTCTTCTGGCTCAGGGGTTCGTATGAGCGTGCTTTTTTCGGGTTGCGGAGAGATTCAAATTTCATTTTCCGCAATACGTTGTACGCTATGCGTGATTCTTTATACCAGGAAAATATCCGGGCTGTAGGCACAGGGTCTGACACGCTGTCTAAAATCCCGCCCGGAGAGATTCAATCCATAAATATTATTAAGAGTAAGAAAAATCCCGATAGCGTTGTTGTTTCAACGAAAGCATCCACGGTTCAGGTTTTTATTTCCGATAACGCCAGCAATAAAGATTCTATTCTTGATGCCCTCCGGCCTATGACCCGGCAATTGCGACAAAGCATTGAAACCGGTCAGAAAAGCTTCGTCATTCGCCTTGCTCCGGATACGGTAAGTCTGGATACACTTAGGCAATACTTTGATGCTGCGCTTGTAAAGTCAAACATTCCGCTGAAGTTTGTGATTGAGCACCAGGTGACATCGCCTGAAAATTTTCGAATGTTCAGGGGGCGATCTGAAAACAATAACGAAGAACAGACACATGTTTACAGCGATACTATTCAGCTTGAGGGGTTGCGCTTTAACCCGGTGAGCCGCTATAGCGCATCCATTTTTCCAATCCAACGTTTTATCCTCAGGCAAATTGCTCCTCAGATTTTATTTTCATTTCTCCTCACCCTAATCACCCTCATTGCTTTTGTGATTCTTTACCGCAATGTGCGTGCCCAGCAGCGTTTGATGGAAATGAAAAATGATTTTATCAGTAACGTTACCCACGAATTAAAAACTCCGGTGGCTACTGTAAGCGTAGCGCTTGAAGCGCTGAAAAACTTCAATGCCCTAAACGATCCCAAGCTTACCAACGAATACCTGGACATCGCCCGCAATGAGTTAAATCGCCTGACATTGATGACAGACAAAATTCTGAAGGCAGCGGTGTTTGAAAATAAGGGAATAACCATTCAGAAGGAAACCGTTGACCTTCACAAAACGATTACCCAGATTCTCGATTCGATGCGATTGATCTTTGAAAAACGGCAGGCGGTTGTTTCGTTTAGACCGGAGGGTGAAAACTTTATCCTACAGGGTGAAAATGCGCACATCACTAACGTTATCTACAACCTGCTTGACAATGCATTGAAGTACAGTCCGAAGCAACCGATAATTACCCTCGGGCTCACAGAAACTTCAAAAGAGCTTATACTATCCATACAAGATGAAGGGCTGGGTATCCCCGATGAATACAAAAGAAAAATCTTTGAAAAGTTCTTTCGTGTTCCCACGGGTGATATTCATAACATTAAAGGTTACGGCTTGGGACTCAGTTATGTAGCCGGTGTAGTAAAAGCACACGGGGGATCAATTGACGTTCGGAGCGAATCCGGAAAAGGCAGTACCTTTAGTATCCATTGGCCGAAGCACCATGAGTAAAACCAAAATCCTGTACGTTGAGGACGAGCCTTTCCTGGGAAGAATTGTAAAGGAAAGTCTGGAAAGCCGCGATTTCGAAGTTACGATGGTAACAGACGGCCGACAGGCACAAAGCGTTTTTGAACGCGATAAGCCAGACATCTGTGTGCTGGATGTAATGCTCCCCTCAAAAGATGGATATGCAATTGCCGTAGATATCCGGAAGGTTAATCCGAATGTTCCGATCATTTTTGTTACCGCTAAAAATCAAACCGAGGATGTGCTCAAAGGATTTGAAGTTGGTGGAAATGATTATTTACGCAAACCGTTTAGCATGGAAGAGCTTATCGTACGCGTTACCAACCTGTTGAATCTGTCACAGAAAAACTCAAAAGCTTTACCCGAAAATATTACACTGGGAAAATATGAATTCAGCCCGTTGCGATATGAATTGAAATTTGGTGATACCGTGCGCAAACTTTCACACCGGGAGGCCAGCCTGCTTCAGATGCTCACAGAAAGCCGGAATGCAACGGTACAGCGGAAAGATATTCTCCTAAAACTTTGGGGCGATGATTCCTTCTTTAATTCCCGCAACCTGGATGTTTACATAACTAAACTTCGCGACTTTCTAAAAGAAGACCCGGCTATTGAAATTATTACCATTAAAGGTATTGGTTATCATTTTGTAACCGGTTAACGGCTGAGCAAAACAAGCCCCAGCTGGAAATTAAGTCCGGAAAAATTTTTGGTTTCGAAGTAGTCACTTTTGTTGGTGGCGTAATCAAGGCCAAGGGCTGCTTTTAATCCAAAGCCTGAATTTTCCTTTACTTTGAAAAGCGTTCCAATCTCGGGCCGGATTACAAACCCGGTGTTTTGATCATTCTCCTGATACACGTTATAAAAAATCTTGTATTCACTAAACGACACACCCATCCCCAGTGAAGCATACGATATAAAGCGCTTGCCTTGTGAAAGATAATAGTGTCCATTTGCCATGAGTGTAAAATAGTACAGGTAATTATAGATATCGGTGGTTATCGCACCGTCCGGATATTCATACGTAGTTGGCGGAACGTAATCATCCATCGTAGAGTACCCGCCTTCAAAGCCAAACCCAAAGCGTTCGCCTACGAATTTGGAGTAGCCCACCCGAATCCCGGCAGTACTGGTGCTCCCGGTAAAATCCTTATCTGAAAATGGAACAAGTGTATTCCACCCGATATGAAATGCAGTATTATATTCCTGACCTTTCGCTGTAAGTGAACTGGCTATTAAAAAGAAAACAATAATGAACCTGATCATAGCGCTAGTTTTTTGAGAAGTAAGGTGATTGTTCAAAAGCCTGGTCAACTGCGTAGAGGATCTTGTTTTTGCGGTCGTAGGTTGTCAGCAGATCTCCGATGTAAGCTGACCACACGACTTTGTATTTGTTACCGTTGGCTGCATAATTTTTTATGTCTACCACCTCAATCACCAGGGTTACGAAGTTTGAACTGTACGTGCTTACAATAGGTCCGTAATAACCACCGTAGTAACCGTAATAGCCTGAATAATACCCTGGGTAAGAAACGGTTTGAAAGGAACTGAAATTCTCCAGCACAACAATCTTTATGGCAAAGTCAGGATTTTCATTATCCTCAACACGTTCAAAGCCGCGCTCGGTTGCATGGGTACCTACCTTTTCAATCAAGGCGTTAACAAAATCAATACGGGTACCGGGTTCGTCCAGCAGGATCGAATCACTTGTATACGTGGAGACAAAGCCCAGCGCATCCTGCCGTAATACAAAGGTTGCGTAATCGTTGAAGATATTCTCATCCTCATTTATCTCCTCAAGATCATAGTCTGTTTGCACGAGCATGTATTTAACGAGGTCAGCCATTTCAGGCTCACGCGCGCAACCCGCCAGGCCTACGACAATCAAAATCACGATTACTATTCTCCTCATGCTAGTCACATTTCCTATTAGACACCAAAACGATCAAAATAGTTTAAAAGCCGGATCGTTGAGCTCTACAATGCGAACATCGGGGATGTAAAGATTGAAGAAGCCAAGTCCACCTTCAACATTAGACGGATAATTTGCCGGTTCACCCAGAAATTCTGAAAAATTAAAGCGGGAGTCAGCACGTACTTTCATAAAATCAAAATACTCCTCACTGATGTTAGACAAGAACACTCCGATTGTATCCCCGGGAGTAAAATCCCGTCTTGCCACAATTCGTTCGCGGGTAAAATATTCAGTACCCTCAAAAGGTTTGTCATTTAGTAATTCGATGAAAATTTCGGGATTTAAAAGATCTTCAGGGTCAACATCATTGGTAAGTCGCTGAACGTTGAACATGTAGAAATTCTCTCCAACAGGATCTGTAAATCCATAACTGACTTCAGCAAGTGTGTCATACCCATTGTCAAAGATGTTGGCATCCAAAAAATCAAAGGAAACTTTGCCATTCACAACCGTAGATGCGCGTACCGTTCCCATGGTAGGACTTTCAACCAACAACGTATAGTCATCCCCTGCTTGTAATGGAATCTGCGTGCTTGCGTATAATCCGTTACTGACGAAGGTGAGGGTGTATGTTAAATCATCATGGTGCAGCGTTACAGATGCATCATTAATCGCAATTTGATTCAATAACTCTTCCGGATCTGAATCATCACTTGCCTCCAGGGCACCAACACTTTTGGTTAACAGGATAATCAGCGATTGATCCGTAGTTAGTTGAGTAGACACAACTATCTTAGGCTTAAGCTGAGGTATTCCGTCAACCGATAACGGTTCAGGCAGGCAGCCAATCATACACGCTACACAGCACCCCAGTAATAAGACCGCAAATGATTTCATACGTTAAAATTTAAATCCGTAACTGACGAAAGGAATTACTCCAAATAAGCCCGGCTGGTTGTACTTCAACTCGCCCGTCCGTTCATCCTGTTCAACATTTATTCCAACTGGATTAGCCCGGTTGTAAGCATTATACACGCCTAAAAATATTTCTGATTGAAATCTTTTCGTTGGATCGGTCTTGTACTTAATACCCAAATCCAACCGGTGCGTATTGGCTAATCGAACCGAATTTAACGGTGCATACACAGGTAACAACTCGACCCCTACACCGGTTGGTGATGTTACCACATACTGCCCGATAACAGGTGTAAACCGTGAGCCCGAGATAAATTCCCAAACCGCTGATACGGACCATTTTTTGTGAAAGGCATATTGCATTACAACAGCACCGTTGTGCCTGCGGTCGTACCGCGAAGGAAAACGCGCTCCGGCATTCAATTCATCAAATTTTCGCCACGCCCAGGAAAGTGAATAGCTAATCCAGCCGGTGAACTTTCCGGCTTCTTTTTTTACCAGTACCTCTACGCCATAAGCCGACCCCTTTCCTTGTATCAGTTTAGATTGAAAATCAGGATTAAAAATAAGATTAGTTCCCTCCTCAAATCCTATAATATCGTCCATGCTTTTGTAATACGATTCAATGCTGACATAGATTTTCTTCGCCAAAAGCCTTTGCCAGGCAATGGACACCTGATGCGCTGTTTGCGGCCGGATGCTATCCGTTACCGGATACCAGATATCAGTTGGTGAGGTAATTGCAGAGTTTGAAATCCTATGAACGTATTGTGCCATTCGCGAATAGCTTAGCTTGAGCGATTCATCTTTACCGATCTTATATCGAGCTGAAATTCTGGGTTCGGGAACGATGTACTTCTTGTTAGTCACAAAAGCCATCGAGGTTCTTACTCCGCTATTGATGGCCCATCGACTGCTTACGCTCCATTCGTATTGGGCGTGTACCGCAACTTCGTGTGCAGTTCTTCCCGGTGAAGATGAGCTTCCGAACAATTCTGAGAA
>Ga0209174_10000688_pt1 | contig 24901 bp, 20 predicted proteins | sample JI91814BDNA_FD_187505 | JGI IMG/M metagenome (GOLD analysis project Ga0209174, IMG submission 187505) | Wastewater effluent complex algal communities from Wisconsin, to seasonally profile nutrient transformation and Carbon sequestration -... | ecosystem: Engineered > WWTP > Effluent > Algae...
GAGGTTTTAAGGATGAATATAATGAACTGGGAATGCCTTCTCTCCGGTAAGAGGCTAGGGAAGCTAAATCAGCCGGTAGAGCTTGGTGGAGCGCGAACTCCTTTCCAACGAGATTTCGACCGAATTTTGTTCTCTTCGGCCTTTCGGCGCCTTCAGGACAAAACCCAGGTTTTCCCTCTTGCCAAGGACGATTACGTTAGAACGCGGCTGACACACAGCTTGGAAGTTTCTTCTGTAGGCCGCTCATTGGGGGTAATGGTCGGCGATGAAGTCATCAAGCGAAACCCTGGCCTGCAAAGCATAGGTATTACTGCAGCCGATTTTGGAACCATCGTCGCAGCAGCTGGCCTAGCTCACGACATTGGAAATCCTCCATTTGGTCATGCTGGTGAATCAGCAATTCAGCATTGGTTCAGAGGTCCTCATGCGGATAAATTTCTTTCCGGCAGAGGGTTGGATGATGTTCGCCAAGCCGACTTGCAATGTTTTGAGGGTAACGCACAAGGATTCCGCCTTTTAACCAAAACGGAAACACCTGACCAACCCGGTGGAATGCAGTTGACCGCTGCTGTATTAGGCAGCTTCGTCAAATACCCAAGGTTGTCTGTTGCGTCGGAGCAAGCAGCAACTGGGGTTAGTGGAAAGAAATTCGGTTTTGTGGCCGAGGATTTCCCGCGTTTTGGAGATATAGCGAAAGAGCTAGGTCTGATTCCGAAGTCTGAAAATGCATGGTATCGGCATCCATTGGCATTTTTGATGGAGGCAGCAGACGATATTTGTTATCGAGTAATGGACGTTGAAGATGGGTTCCGTACAGGAAATCTATCCTTCAGCGAAGTCCAGCCACTGTTTGCATCTATCCTGACTGAAAAGGATATGGCCAGAGCTGACACAATTCCCTTGGAGAAACATCGGATTGAGTTTTTCAGGGCTAAAGCAATACATATTGCTATTGAAGAGGTGGTTGTCGCATTCTTGGAAAGGGAAGACAGCATTCTCCGTGGGACCTTTGATGATGACCTGATGAACCACATTTCCCATGCCGATGCGTACAAGGAATTTAAAACCCTAGCCCGAAAAAAGGTGTACTCGGCCGCTCCTGTCGTTGAAATCGAGGCATGCGGTTTCAAAGTTATAGGTGGCTTGCTGGATGTGTTCTTAACCGCGATTGATGACTATGCCAGCCATGGTCGTGGGTGCAGTTCGATGTCTTCGACCATTCTGAAGCTGATGCCAGAGTTGCCCAGTGAAGGCATGGACTATTATTCGCGGGTATTAGCCGTTACGGATTTCGTTTCTGGTATGGCTGACTCCTATGCGCTTCGGACTTATCAACGAATTCACGGTATCAGCCTTCCTTGAACCGTCGGGTACTATCGCAGCGCTTCAATCAGGATAGGCATCATGTCTGTATTTGTGGTGCCGAATAACTTCGTCTCTTTGCCAACCCCAGCCCCCTCGACTAGGACAAGCTTCCGGAATTCCGTTCCGTTTTTGAATAGGGCCGCAAAACACGCTCTCCTCAACCGCTGACGCCCATCAGGCTCAACAAACATTGTCACCGGATCGACCTCTCCGTCCTCATCCACGATCATGGGCAAGGTAAACACCGGGTCTGTCTCTCCAAACCGCAGTAGTAGTTTCGCTTCAATTCCATAGCCACAGTTCGCTAACTGCGATTTGGCAATAGCGATGCCGATAGCGACGAACTCAGGTAACTTTTGATCCGGCGGTACAATCTGAGGCGGAGGTTCGCCCAAACAGGCATCTAGGGCTCGAGCCTCACCCGATCCCGCGGGCTCACCGAATGCCACGTTCTCCAGCGTCCCATCGGCATGCCTCATGAAGACTTCCTTTGCCCCGACGGCATCGATCTCTCTTGGCCGGATGGGTTTGCGCCGAAGATCCGGAAATCGCATTGAATCATTGAAAAGAAAGTGGCGTGGTTTCTTCCTGGCGCCCGGATCGGTGTCGCCCAGAACGGATTCGCGCTGCTCTTGCTTCTTCCAATTGTGCGCAAAGGCTTCACCCGTGTTGCAGCTATCTTTGTCTTTGTTTCGCCAGGGTGCTCGCTCACACGGATCGTAGGTCAGTGAGTCGAATGCAAATGGATGGCTGCAAACACGCAGGTTGAAGACCAGAAAGTTCTGTTTGGGCTGTCCGGCAAACGACAGCCATATTCCAGTTGCCTGCAAAGTTGTCTTTCCACGGAACGGGAAAAGCGTGTGGGGGTATGCCAGCTCTTTCAGGGTGGTGGCTTTCAGGCAGCTGCAATAGATGCTGGCTGCTGCTTCCCGAGCATGGTCGTTGGTGGCAATCCGGGCTAGGTCGGTGACGGCATATTTCGGCATTCCATCCGCGAGCTTGAGATGGAGATGCCGCTGGTCGGGATTGTAGTGTTTCTCCCGCCAAAGAAAATTTTCCTCGAACGGACGAGTGAACAGTCGGTGAAGCAGGATGCCGCACGAGCCGAAGTAGAAACGGATCAGTTCCACGCAGGGAATGATGATGTTGTAATCCGGCCCGGAGACAGCCAGACAATAGGCATTCGTATGCTTCTGATGCCAAGGGTGTTCCGAGAAAGGGAGCAGGTAGCGCCCGTCAATGGGCAACCCCGCCTTGATCCGGATCACGGTGTCTGGCCCAATGTCCAGGTTCTTAAAGGTATGCGTGAAATATTTGGGCCTGGCGGTCAACTTCCCGTCTTGCCAAATATCACCCACTTGCAGCATGCCGAGGCTGCCAATCGGCAACCAGACGTCCTTCTGCTCTGAGAGATCAGTATCGAATAGCTGGAAGGTGGGGTATGTGTCTATCTGGGCTTGAATTGGTGAAATTGAAATCCTGATGCTGGGCTGCGTGTATCTCGGAATGCTGCCGGGGTAGCCAACATCACCGAACCAGTCGATGCGCCAAGGACGGGAGTCTGGGGTGAGCGACGAGATATTGGGAATGCTAAACATTCCTCATGGTACAAAATATCTGATTGGTCGGCACATGCCAATGCACTGGTCAATTGTCATTCGTGAATGACGAGTTACGAATATTTTCGCAGACCAGGCAACGTGCGGCTTCTTTGGCAAAGCTGTGATCGAATTCTATGGAGTTGTTGACCCGAATCCCATTCTTTGACTTCCTGCCCGAAATCCGTAATGTGATTTATACGACCAATGCCATCGAGTCTGTGAACTTATGCTTATCTTCTTTGACACTGAATTTACAGACTTACATTGGGAAGCCAAGCTAATCTCTATCGGCTTGATCGCTGAGGATGGGCGGACGTTCTATGCCGAACTGTCCGATACCTATCTGCTCAAGGATTGCGGCGATTTTGCCCGCGAGGTGGTCTTGCCACTCCTGGAAGGCGGGGACGTGCACATGTCATGGCATGAGTTATCGTTACGCCTCGGCAATTGGATCGAGAGCTTTGATCAGCCGGTGAAACTGGCTACCGATAGCCTGGCGTGGGACTGGCCTTGGATTGAAAAGATATTCAAGATTCCCGATACTTGGCCGGCGAATCTCCATGGCAAGCCGGAAATCTTGCTATTTGATGCGGATGCAGGTGAACAATTCAACAACACACTGGAACAAGCATTCGCTGGTGGATTGAGTCAGCATCACGCTTTGGACGATACGAAGGCGAACCGGATGGGCTGGATCGCTGCGGGCGGCAATATTGAGCAGAATCCGAGGTTGGCGATATGAGATTCGCGCTGTATTCCGATCTGCATCTCGAAATTAAGCTCTGGGAGCCGCCTACGCTTGATGTGGATGTGGTGATACTGGCTGGCGATATTGGCAGTCACACACACGGACTCGCTTGGGCAGCGAGGACGTTTCAGCAGCCGGTTATTTACGTGGCTGGCAACCACGAGTACTACGAGGCTCACCTTGGCATGCTGGCTGAATTGCAGAAGCCAGCGAGGGAACACCCTGGGTTGTTCTTCCTGGATAGGCGCACCTGTGAGCTAAACGGGGTGCGCTTTCTCGGTTGTACGCTCTGGAGTGGTTTCGATCTGTATGGTGCCGACAAAGCGGACGCCTACATGGCCGTCGCCAAACGCAGCATTAACGATTACTGGATGATCTATGGCAAGGGTGGCAAGCGTCTGGAACCACGCGACACCCTCAAGCTGCACCGGACTGCGGTTCGCTGGCTGGATGCCGAGTTATCCAAGCCATTCGACGGAAAGACGGTTGTGGTCACGCACTTTGCTCCGCATCGCGGCTGTGTGCCGCCTCAGTACGAAGGAAGCGAAATGTCGCCGTATTTTGTGACCGATCTTTCACGGTTAATGGAAAAACACCAAATATCAGTCTGGTGTCATGGCCATACTCACACGAATAACGATTTCTTGGCGGAAGGCGGTTGCCGCGTCATTTCCAATCAACTCGGCTACCCCAAGGAACAGGCCAACATCGGGTTTCGGAATGATCTGGTTGTCGAATTGTGATTCTCTTCTTCGCTTACGAACGCGCAGCCTTGAGGGGGAGGGCGTGCGGTAGCTGGTCAACGATGAGATCGAAACTTGGTAGTGGTTGCAACGATACGGCTTCTTCATAGGTAAAACCCTCAATGAGGGCAGGAGGAGACTTTTTATGCCTATCCCGCCCTCTCAAGGCTTATCAGTAGCAAATATCGTTGTGGAAATAGCGCAGAGCTTTGTTCAGTAGCTTTTATCGTTGGAATTTATAACACCACCCCCGCCCCTTGTGCCTGCTGGTCGGCCCAGTAGCTGGAGCGGACCATCGGGCCGCAGGCGGCGTTTTTGAAACCCATTTTGAGTGCTTCGGTTTCAAACATCTTGAAAACGTCAGGATGAACGTAGCGCAGCACCGGCAGGTGGCCGCCGGAGGGCTGGAGGTATTGGCCGATGGTGAGCATCTCGACGTTGTGGGCGCGCAAGTCGCGCATCACTTCGAGGATTTCCTCGTCGGTTTCGCCGAGGCCGACCATCAGGCCGGACTTGGTGGACACGTCGGGGTGGCGGGCCTTGAACTGTTTGAGGAGTTCGAGCGAGTAGGCGTAGTCGGAGCCGGGGCGGGCCTGCTTGTAGAGGCGCGGCACGGTTTCCATGTTGTGGTTCATGACGTCCGGCGGGGCCTGGTCGAAGATGTCGAGGGCGATCTCCATGCGGCCGCGGAAGTCGGGCACCAGCACTTCGATGCTGGTCTTGGGGCTGGCTTCGCGGGTGGCCTTGATGCAGTCGGCGAAGTGCTGGGCGCCGCCGTCGCGCAGGTCGTCGCGGTCGACGCTGGTGATCACCACGTAGTTGAGACGCATCGCGGCAATGGTTTTGGCGAGGTCGGCCGGCTCGTTGGTGTTGAGCGGCTCGGGGCGGCCGTGGCCCACGTCGCAGAAGGGGCAGCGGCGGGTGCAGATGTCACCCATGATCATGAAGGTGGCCGTGCCCTTGCCGAAGCATTCGTGGATGTTGGGGCAGGAGGCTTCTTCGCAGACGGTGTGCAGCTTGTGCTCGCGCAGGGTGTCCTTGATCTCGTTGAAGCGTTCGGCTTCGATGCCGGCGCCCAGCTTGATGCGGATCCACTCGGGCTTCTTGAGGCGCTCGGCGGGAACGATCTTGATGGGGATGCGGGCGGTTTTTTCGGCGCCGCGCTGCTTGCGGGTAGTGGTGGAGTCCATTGCTGTCCTTTGGTCAGAGTTAGGCGACGGCGGGGAAGTGGTGCTGGAGGTGGCCGAGAAGCCGTTCGGCGACTTCATCGGGGCCTTCAGTCACGCCGAAGTCCTTGAGTTGTATGGTCTTGAGCCCACTATAGCCGCAGGGGTTGATCCACGTAAATGGTGTCAAGTCCATATCGACGTTGAGGGACAGTCCGTGGTAGCTGCAGCCGTTCTTCACGCGCAGGCCGAGGGCGGCGATCTTGGCGCCGTCGATGTAGACGCCCGGAGCGCCTTCCTGGCGGCGGGCGTCGAGGCCGAAGTCGGCAATGCAGTCGATGATCGATTGTTCGAGCAGATTGACCATTTCGCGCACCTTGAGGTGGCGGCGGTGCAGGTCGATGAGCAGATAAGCCACGACCTGGCCGGGGCCGTGGTAGGTGATCTGGCCGCCGCGGTCGATCTTGACCAGCGGAATGTCGGTGGTCTGCAGCAGGTGTTCGGGCTTGCCGGCCTGGCCGAGGGTATACACCGGCGGATGCTGGACGAGCCACAGCTCGTCCGGCGTGGAGGCGTCGCGACGGGTGGTGAATTCCTGCATGGCCCGCCAGGTGGGTTCGTAGGGCACGAGGCCCGGGCGGCGGATGATCACAGGACGACTTTTACCATCGGGTGGGAGGACATCTCCCGGTACAGCGCGTCGAGCTGGGCCTGGGAGGTGGCGTTCACGGTGCAGGTGATGGCGAGGTAGTTGCCCTTGGCAGAAGGGCGCATCTGCATCGTGGCGGCGTCGAAGTCCGGCGCGTGGGTGAGCACCACCTCCAGCACGACCTGGGCAAAGTCATCCACCCGCGCGCCCATGATCTTGATCGGGAACTCGCAGGGGAATTCGAGCAGGGTTGTGCGCTCTTCGGTCATTCGGCTTTCCTTACAGATTTTTGAACCACAGACGGATTGCATCCCACATGCGGCCGAACCAGCCGGCTTCGGGCACTTCGTCGAGGGCCACGATGGGGTAGCTGCCGATCGGCTTGCCGTCGAGGGAAAGCTGCAGCGTACCGATGGGCTGACCCTTGGCGAGCGGGGCGAGCAGGGGCTGCTGGCTGACCACGTCGGCCTTGAGCTTCTGGGCGTCTCCCTTTGGCAATGAGAGCACGAAATCGTTCAGGAAACCGGCCTTGACGATGTTTTCGCTGCCTTTCCAGACGCGGAATTCATTCACGGCCTGGTTGGCGGTGTACACCTTGACGGTGTCGAAGGCCAGGTAGCCCCAGTTGAGCAGTTTCTGGGATTCCTGGGCGCGCACGCTGTCGCTGGTGGTGCCGACGACGACCGACACGAGGCGACGGTCGTTGCGCTTGGCGGAGGCGATCAGGCAGTAGCCGGCGCTGTCGGTGTGGCCGGTCTTGATGCCGTCGACGGTGGGGTCGAGAAAGAGCAGGCGGTTGCGATTGGGCTGCTTGATCTTGTTGTAGGTGTATTCCTTGATGGAATAGATCGGGTAGAACTCGGGGAAGTCGTGAATGATGGCCGCGGCCAGCACGGAGAGGTCGCGCACCGTGGTGAGGTGCGAGGGGTGGGGCAGGCCGGTGGCGTTTTCGAAGTGGGTGTTCTTGAGGCCGAGACGGGCGGCTTCCTTGTTCATCAGCTGGGCAAAGGCTTCTTCCGAGCCGGCGATGGCTTCGGCCAGCGCCACGCAGGCGTCGTTGCCGGACTGGATGATCATGCCGTGGAGGAGTTCCTTCACGGTCACCGGGGTTTGCGGCTCGATGAACATCTTGGAGCCGGGCACTTTCCAGGCCTTGGGCGAGACCGGGATGGTCTGGTCGAGCGCCAGGGTTTTGTTCTTTACCGCCGAGAAGGCCAGGTAGGCGGTCATCAGCTTGGTCAGCGAGGCCGGCTCGATGCGCTGGTCCGGCTGTTCGGCGGTGAGCACTTGTCCGGAGCCCACGTCGAGAAGCAGCCAGGCCCGCGCGGCAACCGGCGGAGGAGTCATCTGGGCAAAGGCGAGGGCCGGAAGAACCAGCAGGAACAGGATGATGCGACGCAGCATGATGGGGTGCAAAAGCGGAAAAGGTGCGATTATAGTCACGCTGCACCTTGATGAAGTTCCGGATTTTTCAGATTTTCCGGGAACTCCCGGTCCGCTGCCTGGTCTTGATTGCTGCAATGCAACGTATCCACCGATCCCTGTCCCGCTTTATCTCCCGCGTGCTTTCCCTTGCGCTGGCCTGCCTCGTGCTGGTCTGGGCGGGGGTTGCCAGTGCGGAAGAGGCCTATGAATCGGCCGCGGAGCTGGTCGAGCACGTCCAGGTGGACCAGGTGGCCCAGGGCGGCGTTGAGCCTGATACTCCCGAGCCGCAGGATTGTCCGGCTTTTGTCAGCGGCTTTGCCTTGCCGGTGCTGTTCCTGCTCGAAGTCCGCCCGGACGGAGCCTTGCCTGAATTTCCCTCGGTTTTTCCCCGCGCCACGTCGCCGCCTCCGCGGCGCAGTTGATCCTCTCCGCTCCCCGTCCGGGGGGCCCGGTACGCCGTGACGGAGTCCGTCACGTCCCTTGTTTTCGCGAATCGAAAAACAGCGTTCTTGCAACGCTGAAGGATCAACATGCTCACCAAGTTATGCCTGGCTGTCGCCCTCTCGGTGACGGCCGTGCCTGTGTTCCCGGCGCCCGTCGGTGCGCCTGCGCCCTATTCCCTGCAGGCGCTGCGCGATGTGGCGAGGGCCGGTCATCCGGCCCTCGCCGCGGCCCGTTCCCAAGTGGAGGCCGGTCGCGCCCAGGTTACGAGTGCCGCGGCCTACCCGAACCCCGAGGTGGAGTTTCTCGCCGGGCGCACCCAGGCCCGGGTGCCCGGTGCCACCGACGGCAGTGCCCGCAGCCTTTCGCTGCTGCAACGGATTGACAACCCCTGGCAGCGGGACGCGCGCATCGATGCCGCCACGTTCGGGCTGGACGCGCGCCAGGCCGAGCGGCGTGCCTTCGAGAACGATCTTCTGGCGCGTCTCGACCAGCGCTACTTCGAAGTCCTGCGCCGACGGGCCGAAGTGCGCGCCGCCCGCGAAGACCTGAGCCTTGCCGAGCAAATCCGCGGCAAGGTGGCGGTGCGGGTGAGTTCCGGCGAAGCGCCCCGTTATGAATTGATCAAGGCCGATACCGAACTGCTCAACGCCCAGAAGGCCTTTGAAAGCGCCGGCCAGCGGGTTGTCCGGGCCCATGCTGCGCTGCGCGCCGTGGTCGGCTCCGGTCTGCCGGCCGATTTCCAGGTGGAAGGCGTGCTTGCCGCCTCCCCGCCGGGCAGTACCGTGGTGCCGCCGCTGGATGTGCTGCGCGCCGAGGTGCTGGCCCGCAACCCCGAACTGCTCCGCAGCCAGGCCGAGGTGCGCCGTGCCGAACGTCAGCTGGAACTCGAACGCTTGCGCCGCCAGCCCGAACTGGCCCTGAAGGTGGCCGAGGATCGCGACAGTGAAATCCGCGACACGCGCTTCGGCGTGGTGCTCAGCGTGCCGATCTGGGATCGCCGCAAGGGGCCGATCGCCGAGGCCGGTGCGCTGCTGGCGAAGAGCCGCAGCGAGCAGGCGGGCCAGGAGCTGGGCCTGCTGCAGTCGCTCGAAATCGCCTACAGCGAATACGCGATCGCCCGCACCCAGGTGAATGCCCTCGAAAACGGCATCCTCCGCGAGGCCGAGGCGGCCATGAGGGTTGCCGAGGCGGCCTACCGCTTCGGCGAGCGCGGCATCCTCGATTACCTGGATGCCCAGCGGGTGTTTCGCGCTGCCCGCAATGAACTCATCGCCGCCCGCTACGAACTGCAGGTGGCCATCATCGAAATCGAGCGCCTGCGCGCTGCACCGTGATCCGGATTCCACTTATGAAACCCAACGCTCTTGCCCTGGCCGTTCTGACGGCCGCCCTGGTTCTTGCCGGCTGCAAGGATTCCCCCAAGCCCGGCGCGACGACCGAACCCACGGCGGCGGCCCTCACCGAGGCCGCTACCGGTGAGACCGATGTGCCGGCGGCAGACCCGCTGGCCGTGATGGTGCCGGCCGACTTCGGTGCCGACATCAAGGTTGCGCCGGTGGGCGCCACGCCGCTTTCCGACACCCTGCGGGTGGCCGGCAAGGTGGACTTCGATGAACATCGCGTAACCCGCATCGGCGCCACGGTGACCGGCCGGGTCATCGAGATCCATGCCCACCTCGGCCAGCAGGTGAAGGTGGGCGATGCGCTGGCGGTGATCAACAGCACCGAACTGGGCCAGGCCCAGCTCGCCTACCTCAAGGCCCGCGCCCAGGCCGACCTGCAGGCGCGCAGCGTCGAGCGGGCGCGCCAGCTGTTTGCGGCCGACGTGATCGGCAAGGCCGAATTGCAGCGCCGCGAGAGCGAGCTGGCGATTGCCTCCGCCGAACAGCGCGGCGCGGCCGACCAGTTGCGCGTGCTGGGCATGTCGGCGGCGGCAATCGGCCGGCTGGGCTCCAGCGGCGTGATCCATTCGGTGACGCCGGTGGTGTCGACGATGGCCGGCACGGTGGTCGAGCGCCAGGTGGCGCCGGGCCAGGTCGTGCAGCCTTCCGACGCGCTCTACATGGTGGCCGACCTGTCCCAGGTGTGGGTGACCGCCGAAGTGCCCGAGCAGCAGGCCGCGCTGGTCAAATCGGGCCAGAGCGTCGATATCGAGGTGCCGGCCCTTGGCGTGCGCCTCACCGGCAAGCTGATCTACGTGGCCGACACGGTCAACCCCGAAACCCGCACCGTGACCGTGCGCAGCGCGGTGACCAACGCCAACCGCCAGCTCAAACCGGCCATGCTGGCCACGATGCTGATCCAGGCGGCACCGGTCGAGCGGCTGGTGGTGCCGGCCCAGGCCGTGGTGCGCGACGGTGACGCCGACAACGTGTTCGTCGAGGTCGGGCCGCAGCAGTTCCGTCTTGCGCCGGTGCGTCTTGGCCCGGATGTGGACGGGCGCCGCGCAGTGCTGTCCGGCCTCAAGCCTGAGCAGCGCATCCTTGTATCGGGCGCCTTCCATTTGAACAACGAACGCAAGAGGAAGGAGCTGGAATGATCCAATCCCTCGTTCGCACCGCCCTCCAGCAGCGCCTGGTTGTTGTCGTGGTGGCAGTGATCCTGCTCGCCTTCGGTTTCAACGCGGCACGCAAGCTGTCGGTGGACGCTTTTCCCGATGTGACCAACGTGCAGGTGCAGATCGCCACCGAAGCCAAGGGCCGCTCGCCCGAGGAGGTGGAGCGCTTTGTCACCGTACCGCTGGAAATCTCCATGACCGGCCTGCCCGGTCTCGAGGAAATGCGCTCCCTCAACAAGCCCGGCCTGTCGTTGATCACGCTGGTGTTCACCGATGCCACCGACGTCTACTTTGCCCGTCAGCTGGTGATGGAACGCCTGCTCGAAGTGGGCAGCCGCATGCCGGAAGGCATCGTGCCGGTGCTCGGCCCGGTGTCCACCGGCCTCGGCGAGGTGTACCAGTACACCCTCGATCACCCGGATGACGGCGATCGCAAGCTCACGGAAAAGGAGCTTACCGAACGCCGGATCGCCCAGGACTGGGTGGTGCGCCCGCTGCTGCGCTCGATTCCCGGCGTGGCTGAAATCAACTCCCAGGGCGGTTACAACCGTCAGTACCAGGTGCTGGTGAACCCCGATCGGCTGCGCCACTACCAGCTCAACATCCGCGACGTGTACGAGGCGGTGGCGCGCAACAACGCCAACTCGGGCGGCGGCGTGCTGCCCCAGTACGCCGAGCAATACCTGATCCGCGGCGTCGGCCTGGTGAAAAGCCTGTCCGACATCGGCGGCATCGTGCTCAAGGAAGTGGGGGGAACGCCGGTTTTCGTGCGTGACGTGGCTGAAGTGGTCTTTGGCCACGAGGTGCGTCAGGGCGCGGTGGTGAAGAACGGCGTCACCGAATCGGTGGGCGGCGTGGTGATGATGCTGCGCGGCGGCAACGCCAAGGAGGTGGTCGGCCGCATCAAGGCGCGGGTGGCCGAGATCAACGATAAAGGCATGCTGCCCGACGGCCTGAAGATCGTGCCCTACTACGACCGCTCCGAACTGGTGGATGCGGCCTTGTGGACGGTGACCAAGGTGCTGATGGAGGGCATCGTGCTGGTCGTGGTGGTGCTGCTGCTGTTCCTGGGCGACGTGCGATCCAGCCTGATCGTGGTGGCCACGCTGGTGCTGACTCCGCTGATCACCTTCATGGCGATGAACCATTACGGCATCTCGGCCAACCTGATGTCGCTGGGCGGTCTCGCCATCGCCATCGGCCTGATGGTGGACGGTTCGGTGGTGGTGGTTGAAAACGCCTTCGAGCGCCTCGGCCGTGCCAACGAGGGCGAGAGAAAGGCGCGCATCATTTTTGACGCGGTGCAGGAAGTGGCTACGCCGGTGATTTTCGGCGTCGGCATCATCATCCTGGTGTTCCTGCCGCTGATGACGCTGCAGGGCATGGAAGGCAAGATGTTTGCGCCGCTGGCCTACACCATCGCCATCGCGCTGGCGGTATCGCTGTTCCTGTCGCTGACCCTCACGCCGGTGCTGTCGTCCTACCTGCTCAAGGGCGGCGCCGAGCACGACACCTGGCTGATCGCCCGGATCAAGGCGCCCTATCTCCGGATGCTGAAATGGGCCGTGGCCAACAGCCGCAAGGTGGTGGTGGGCGGCATCGGGCTGCTGGTGGCCACGCTGGCGGCGTTTCCGCTGCTGGGCACCGCCTTCATCCCCGAGATGAAGGAAGGTTCGGTGGTGCCGGGTATCAACCGGGTGCCCAATATTTCCCTCGAAGAGTCGATCAAGATGGAAATGCAGGCGATGAAGCTGGTGATGGAAGTGCCGGGCGTCAAGTCGGCGATTTCCGGCGTCGGCCGTGGTGAATCGCCGGCGGATCCGCAGGGCCAGAACGAATCGACGCCCATTGTCAGCCTCAAGCCCCGCGACGAATGGCCCGCCGGCTGGACCCAGGACGACATCGCCGACGCCATGCGCGAAAAGCTCAAGGTGTTGCCGGGCGCCCAGGTGGTGATGGCCCAGCCGATTTCCGACCGGGTGGACGAGATGGTTACCGGCGTGCGCTCGGACGTGGCGATCAAGGTGTTCGGCGACGATCTGGATGTGCTGAAGAAAAAGGCCGACGAAATCGCCCGGGTGGCGGGCAGCATTACCGGCGCCACCGACATCCGCGTCGAGCGGGTGACCGGCCAGCAGTACCTTTCGATCGAGATCGACCGCGTTGCCATTGCCCGCCACGGCCTCAACGTGTCGGATGTGAATGACGTCATCGAGGCGGCCATCGGCGGCAAGCAGGCCACCGAAATCTACGAGGGCGAACGGCGCTTTGCCTCGGTGGTGCGGCTGCCCGAGAGCTTCCGGGACAACCTCGAGAAGATCGGCAACATCCTGGTGACTGCGCCGGGCGGCGTGCAGGTGGCGCTGGAAAACCTGGCCCACATCCACGTGGTCGACGGCCCGGCGCAGATCTCGCGCGAGCTGGCCAAGCGCCGGGTGGTGGTGGCGATCAACGTCAAGGACCGCGATCTGGGTGGCTTCGTGGCCGAACTGCAGAAAACCGTGGGTGCCAAGGTCGAGCTGAAGGAAGGCTACTACCTGGAATGGGGCGGCCAGTTTCAGAACCTGGAGCGCGCCATGGGCCACCTGACCATCATCATCCCGGTCACGGTGGGGGCGATCTTCTTCCTGCTGTTCTTGCTCTTCGGCTCGCTCAGGCTGGCCAGCCTGATCATCCTGGTGCTGCCGTTTGCCAGTGTGGGCGGGGTGCTCGGGCTGCTGGTGACGGGCGAATACCTGTCGGTACCGGCCTCGGTGGGCTTCATCGCCCTGTGGGGTATCGCGGTGCTCAACGGGGTGGTGCTGGTGAGCTACATCCGCAGCCTGCGCACCGAGGGGATTCCGCTGGCCATCGCGGTGGTGCAGGGGGCAACCCAGCGTTTCCGTCCGGTGATGATGACCGCCACCGTGGCCCTGCTGGCGCTGATTCCCTTCCTGTTCGCTACCGGGCCGGGTGCGGAAGTGCAGCGGCCGCTCGCCATCGTGGTGATCGGCGGCCTGATCACCTCGACGCTGCTGACCCTCGTGGTTCTGCCCACCCTTTACAAGTGGTTTGACGATACCCCCTACGAAGCCTGATCGAGGCGGGCCGCCCGAGCGCGGCCCATGCAAGACGCAAGGAGATGAAAATGAAGGAAATCCACGCCGTTATCCGCCCGCAGAAACTGCCCCGGCTGCGCGAGGTGCTCCGCGCCGTGCCGGGTTTTCCGGGCATGACCATCAGCAAGGCGGCGGGCTGCGGATCGACCGTCCGCCACACGCCCAACAGCATCAAGGAGGAACTGACCGACTTTACCGAGAAGTTGCGGGTCGAGATCATCGCGCCGGATGAACTGGCCGACGTGCTGGTCGATCACATCGTCCAGGTCGCCACGACAGGCCAGACCGGCGATGGCCTGGTGTGGGTGACTGAGGTGCAGCGGGCCGTGTTCATCCGGAAAACGGTGAGTTCGGGTAGCGACTGAAGCCGCCGAAGTTGAAACAGCGAGGGGGCGTGGCTGGAATTCCAGTCACGCCCCCTGGTTTTTTCTTGCACCGCGAGGGCGCGCCAGCCCCTAAAGCTCCATCGCCAGCGACAGCCAGCCCATGCTGGAGGCCGGGTTGACCGGATTCGCCGGGTTGGCCTGCAGGCACTGCTCCGAGCGGTCGGCGATTTCCTGGTGGTTGCTGCCCAGGTTGATGCCGTTCAAGGCCGCTTCGACCTTGCGGCCGTCGAGCCGGAAGGCCCGGGCGATGCGCATATCGAGGCTGGCGTAGGGGCGCGCGCTGTAGTCGCAGCCGGGCACGTAGCCATAGCCGCCGGCCAGCGGGCCCATGCGCAGCACGCTGGCGGTGCTCGTCCAGCCGCGGCCGTAGTCCTGCAGCCAGGTGAGGCTGGCCGAATACGGGGCGGTGCGCTTGGCGACTTCCGGGTCGTCGGTGCGCCGGTCGATGATCGTGTGGCTGAGCAGGAGTTCGGTGCCGGCCCGCGGCTTGGTGCGGACTTGGTATTCGATGCCGCGCAGCACGACGGGCGAGGACAGGTTGATGAACTGGGAACTCGGCAGCGGCAGGATTGTGTTGCCGGTGGTGGCGGTACGGCGGATCACGAAATCAGTGATCCGTTCGTTAAATATACGGACGTCGAGGGTCGAGTCGAGGGTGTGAAAACGCCCGAGATAGCCGAGCTCGACCGTGTCGACTCGCGGCACCTGCAGGTTGGGGTTGGGCTGGTAAGGCCAGGCCAGCAGTTCGCCGGGAGCCCTGGGGTTGTAAGCGCGCACGTCGCCGTAAATATCGAACAGGTTGCGCTGCTGCCAGGCCCGCGCGTAGCCGGCACGGAAGGTGTCGGTGGGGCTGGCCTGCCAGTTGATGAAGGCCCGCGGGATGAATTGCGCCGCCACGTTGCCGTTCTTCTCGAGCAGGCCGCCGAGGTTGAGCGCCCAGTCGGGCGTGATGCGCCAGTCGAGGTTGGAAAAGGCCCTGTACAGGTTCATGGGCGCTGGGTTGCCGCCGGCAAACAGGAAGGGCGCGGCGGTCTGGTCGCGCCGGCTCTCCAGGCCCCACACCAGCCGGGCCTGCGGATCGAGGGCGAAGCGGTGCTGCAATTCGATGTTGGTCCGGTTGGCCGATCGATTGCGGTTCAGGGGAACGTCGGTGTAACCGAGTCCGGCCGCCAGCCAGCGGTCGATGCCGAATTCGTGGTTGCGGTAAAGGCTGACCAGCCACTCCTCGTCGTCGGCAACCGTGCGGCGCCAGGTGAGGTGGATGGTGCTGCCCTCGCTGGCTGTGGCGCGCTCGGCATTGTTGCCGAAGGTCGAGTCCGGGTAGCCCTGGTCGCGCTCGATATGGTTGTAGCCCGCGCGCAGGGTGAGTTCGTCACGGGCGTTGATGCGGTAATCGCTGCGCAGGCTGAGGGTCTGGCTGTGGCGCGAGTCGCGCACGCCGGTGAATCCGTTGTCGCGGGTCTGGGCGGCGGAGAGGCGCACGCCGAGTCCGTCGCTGCCTCCGGTCCAGCTGGCATGGGTATCGGTGATGCCATGATTGCCGACGTTGACCTGGCCCGAGGCGCCCCTGTCCTGGTGGCTGTGGCGGGTGATGATGTTGATCACGCCAAGAAAGGCGTTGGCCCCGTAGGCGTTGGAGTTGGTGCCGCGGACAACCTCGATGCGCTCGATTTCCTGGATCGTGAGGGGCAGGGCCGACCAGTCGACGCCGCCAAAACTGCTGGGGGCATATACCGAGCGCCCATCGATCAGCACCTGGATTTCAGTCGGATAGTCGCTGCCGAGTCCGTGGTAGGTGACCCACTGGCTGTGTCCGCGCTCCTGGCCGACCTGCATGCCCGGAACCAGCCGGAGCAGGCGGGCAACATCCCGGTAGCCGGTGGCGCGGATGAACTCGCGGTCGAGGATGGTGACGGAGCCCGGTGCTTCGTTGAGCGCCTGGGGCAGGCGCGAGGCCGACAGGACGGTCGGCAGCTCTTCGAAAAACGGCATTTCGGCCCCCGCTCCGCGCAGGGAGTCGGCGGCAAGGGCAAGCTGCAGCGGCAGCGCACCCGCGAGGGCGGCGAGCAGGGTCCGTTGGTGCGGCAGCAAAGGCATCGGGTGATTCTTCTTATAAGCGGAACCGGAGGGCTCCCTGATACCAGCTTCCCCCGGTTTTTTTTCCGATTATATCCAGCCCACCCGGGATGGACTGCGCAATCTTGCCGCTTGAAGTGTGACTTGTTGCGCCTTGGGTGCACAAAGCCTGCAGGGCACGGCGCCTACAGGCTTCGTGGTTTTCAGGAGATCCGGACCGGCATGAAGATGCGGTTTCCGCCGCGCTGGACGAGCAGTGCGAAGCGGTTTCCGGCGGCATCGAGCAGCTTGCGGAATTGCTCGATGCCGGTGATCGGCTGGTTGTTGAAGCCGACGATCACGTCGCCCGCCTGCAGGCCGGCCTTGGCGGCAGGGCCGCTGGCGGCTTCCACCACCACGCCGCCCGGCACGCCGAGGCGCGTGGCCTCCTGGGCCGTCAGGGCGCGACCGGTGAGGCCGAGCTTGCTGCTGGCGCCGTCGTTCCTTTTTTCGGCACCGGCTGCCGCGGCGATTTTCTCGCCAACCTGCTCGCCGAGGGTGACGTTCAGCTCGCGGGCTTTGCGGTCGCGCCAGACCGACAGGCGGACCACGGAGCCCGGCTTCTGGTCGCCGATGATGCGCGGCAGGTCGGCGGAGTTGTCGACCTTCTGGCCATTGACGCCGAGCACCACGTCACCGGGCTGCAGGCCGGCCTTTTCGGCGGGTGAGCCGCTTTCCACGTTGGCGACGAGGGCCCCGTTGGGCTTGTCGAGGCCGAAGTTCTGGGCCAGGTCCGCATCGAGGCCCTGGATCGACACGCCAAGCCGGCCGCGGGAAACCTTGCCGTACTTCTGCAGTTGGTCCTTCACCTTCATCGCCACGTCGATGGGAATCGCAAACGAGATGCCCATGAAGCCGCCCGAGCGGGAGTAGATCTGCGAGTTGATGCCGATCACCTCGCCGGCCAGGTTGAACAGCGGCCCGCCCGAGTTGCCGGGGTTGATGGCCACGTCGGTCTGGATGAAGGGCACGTAGTTCTCGTCGGGCAGGCGGCGCGCCTTGGCGCTGATGATGCCGGCGGTGACCGTGTTCTCGAAGCCGAAGGGCGAGCCCATCGCGATGACCCATTCGCCCACCTTGCTGCGCTCGGCGTCACCGGTCCTGACGAAGGGCAGGCCGGAGGCGTCGATCTTCAGGAGGGCCACGTCGGTGCGCTTGTCCACGCCCACCACCCGGGCCTTGAAGTCGCGCTTGTCGGTGAGCTTGACGGTGACCTCGGTGGCGCCATCGACCACGTGGGCGTTGGTCAGGACAAAGCCGTCGGCGCTGACGATGAAGCCGGAGCCGACGCCCTGCTGGACCTGCTCGGGCATGCGCCCGCCGCCGCTGCCACCGTTGCCGGGCATGCCCGGAACCGGCACCCCGAAGCGGCGCAGGAAGTCGTAGAACGGGTCGCCGGCGAAGGGGTCGTCGCCGCTCGTTGCGCCATTGCCGCGGGCCAGTTTCTGGGTGACGCTGATGTTCACCACCGCCGGGCCAACCTGCTCGACCAGTGCGGAAAAATCCGGCAGGCCGTAGCGCCCGGACTGGGCGAGCGGAGCGACCGGGGGCGTCAGGGCCGGTGCAGTGGCTTGGGCCGGCGCGCCGTTGGCGGCGTGGGACGGAGAAATCGCACCGCCCTCCTGCAGGCAGCCGGCGAGCGCAAGGGCGATGGCCGAAACGGCCAGGGTGGATCGAACCACGGCAGGCTTCATGAAGTGCTCCTGTATTTTCACGGGCCAGTGGACGCCAGCTGCGGCGTCGTGTTCCCTGTTTGAACAAACGATTACAAATGTGGGGGCGCTGGCGGCCAAGACAAGCCACCGATGCGCAGCCCGCCCACGCCAAAAAATGCCCTCTCGGCCGTCAGCGTTGTATAGTTATTGACTATCACTACTGCTGTCCGGGTGACTCATGACGCTTACCGATCTTCGCTATCTCGTTGCGCTTGCCCGCGAGCGGCATTTTGGCCACGCGGCGGAACGCTGCAATGTCAGCCAGCCGACCCTCTCGGTCGCCATCAAGAAGCTCGAGGAGGAGCTGGCGGTCACGCTGTTCGAACGCAGCGCGGCCGACGTCAAGATCACCGACATCGGCGCCCGCATTGTTTCCCAGGCCGAAAAGGTACTGCTCGAAGCCGGCCAGATCAAGGAGCTCGCCACCGCCGGCCGCGACCCGCTGTCGGGCCCGCTCAAGCTCGGCGTGATCTACACCATCGGGCCCTACCTGCTGCCGCACCTGATCCCGCGGGTGCATGCCGCGGCGCCGTCGATGCCGCTGCTGATCCAGGAAAACTACACCGCCCGCCTGGCCGAATCGCTCAAGCGCGGCGACCTCGACGTGATCGTCATCGCGCTGCCCTTCGAGGAGCCCGGCATCGTCACCCAGGCGGTGTACGACGAGCCCTTCCGGGTGCTGTTGCCCGCCGGCCACCCGTGGGAGCAGGACGAGGCGATTCCCGCCAGCCGCCTGGCCGACGCGCCGCTGCTCCTGCTGGGGGCCGGCAACTGTTTTCGTGACCAGGTGCTGGAAGTCTGCCCCATGTGCCGCCCTGGCGAGGGCCTGCAGCGCACGCTGGAAGGCAGCTCGCTGGAAACCATCCGCCACATGGTGGCCACCGGCGCCGGCATCACCGTGCTGCCCAGCGCCGCGGCGGCGCCGATGTCGGGCAGCAACTCGCTGCTTGCCGTGCGGCCCTTCGAGGCGCCTGAACCCTTCCGTCGCATCGCGCTGGCCTGGCGCGTCACCTATCCGCGGAGCGGCGCCATCGACGTGATCCGCTCGGCGATTCTCGCCAGCCCGCTGCAGGGCGTGAAGCCCATCAATCCCCGCTGAGTGTGCCGACGGCCTGCGCGGCCTTGTGCGCGCCGGCCTCGGTGACGATCCAGCTCATCGGATGGTCGTGGGGCTGGGGCCAGGTGGTGTCTGCCCGGGCCAACTCGAAAGCGACCCCGACGGTGAGTGGCGCCGGATCGAGCGCTGCCAGCGTGCGGTCGAAATAGCCGCCGCCGTAGCCCAGCCGAAAACCCGCCGCGTCGAAGACATTGAGCGGAACGAGGATGAGATCCGGTTCGAGGGCTTCGGCGCCGGTCGGTACCGGAATCCCGTGGTGGTCGGTCTCCATCGCCGCGCCGGGTTGCCAGCGCAGGAATTCCATCGGCTGCCCCGGTTTGCGCACGATCGGCAGCGCCGCCCGACGCGCCGGATCGGTGGCCAGCCAGCGGTGCGCCCAGGGCACCAGGTCCACCTCGCCGCGCCACGGCCAGCAGAAAGCGATCCGGGCGGGCGCCAGGTGGCCGAGGAGCGCGTCGAGATGGGTTTCGATGCGCGCCGTCAGGGCCCGGCGCAAGGCTTCCGGCAGGGCCTCGCGGGCGGCGATGCCGGCATTGCGGAGTTTTTTTCGCGCTGCAGCAATATCGGCCTCTGATTTGGCTCGGGCGGGGGCTTCAGGAAAGGGGAAGGACGAGGTCACTGTGCTATTCTCCGGCGGCATTTTGGCGGGACGTAGAGCAATGAAGAATAGCGCGTGGGCCGTTCTGGCGGCAGTGTTGTGGATGGCCATGCCTGCCGGCGGTGACCCCGGCGACGAGCGGATCCTGCTGGCAAAGGACGCGGCGCGAACGGGCGACCGGAACAGGCTTGCCCTGAATGCGCCGCCCACCGGCCACGTCCTCGACCCCTATCCCGAATACTGGGCCTTGTCGAACCAGCTCGCCCGTGCCGGCGATGTGGATTTCGAGCGCATCCGCGATTTTTTGCAGCGCAACGCCGGCAGCTGGGCGGCCGAGAAACTGCGTTCCGAATGGCTGCGCAACCTGGGCAAGCGCGGCGAGTTCGGCCCGCTGCTGGCCGAATACCCCAAGCTCGAACAGCCCGAGCAGGACATCAAGTGTTACCACTACCAGGCGCGCCTCTACAGCGGCGATCCGGCCCTGCTTGAAGAAGTCCGCCCGCTCTGGTTCTCGCTGGTCGACACGCCGGCAAGCTGCATCCCGGTGCTGCAGGCGCTGGTCAGCGAGGGGCTGATCAGCCCCGATGAAACCTGGGGGCGCGTGCGCCGCCTGATGGAAGTCAAGCGCAGTGCGGGCGCCCGCGCCGTGGCCAACTGGCTGCCGGCGGATCAGCAGCCGGCCCCGTCTGATCTCGACAAGGCCGCGGCCAACCCGTCCACCTGGCTGGACCGCATGCCCGCCAACTTTGCGGCCAGCCGCCAGGGCCGCGAACTGGCCCTGGTTGCCCTGGCCCGCCTGGCCCGCGATGACCCGCAGGGCGCCTACGCGCGCTACCTCGGCCTCAACGAGCGCTTGCCGGCCCCCGATCGCAGCTACGCCCTTGGCCAGATTGCGTGGCAGGCCGCCACCAAGCTGATGCCCGATGCCAACGCCTGGTTCAGGGCTGTCGGCGATACGCCCATGTCCGAAGAACAGGCCGCCTGGCGCGTGCGCGCGGCCCTGCGCGCCGGCGACTGGAAAACCGTCAAGGCAGCGGTCGAGGCCATGCCTGCCGAGCTGCGCAACCAGCCCGACTGGACCTACTGGCTTGGCCGCGCCGAGGCCGCCCTGGGCAACCGCGAGGTTTCGCGCAAGGCCTTCGAGCGCATCGCCGGTCACCCCACTTTTTACAGCATCCTGGCTGACGAGGAGCTTGGCCGCACTTTCACGCTGCCCAAGAAAGCCCGCGCCATCAGCGCCGACGAACTCGAGCAGACCCGCCAGGCGCCCGGCATCCAGCGCGCCCTGGCGCTGTTTCGCCTCGACATGCGCACCGAAGCCGCCCGCGAGTGGAACTGGACGATGCGCAACCAGGACGACCGCTTTCTCATCGCCGCCGCCCAGCTTGCCCAGCAGCTCGGCGTTTACGACCGGGCCATCAATGCGGCCGACCGCACCCGCAGCGAACACGACTACAGCCTGCGCTATCTGGCGCCCTACCGCGACCGCATCGAACCCAATGCCCGCCAGCGCGATCTCGACACCGGCTGGGTGTACGGCCTGATGCGCCAGGAGAGCCGCTTCGTCACCGCGGCCCGCTCCGGCGTGGGGGCCCAGGGGCTGATGCAGATCATGCCCGCCACCGGCCAGTGGGTAGCCGGCAAGCTCGGCATGAAGGGCTACAACGTCGGCTGGCTGCAGGATCCGGACACCAACGTCATGCTCGGCACCACCTACATGCGCATGGTGCTCGAAGGCCTCGACAACCATCCGGTACTGGCCTCGGCCGCCTACAACGCCGGCCCCGGCCGGGCCAAACGCTGGAAGGACGTGAAGCCCCTCGAGGGCGCGATCTACGCCGAAAGCATTCCCTTCGGTGAAACCCGCGATTACGTGAAAAAGGTGATGGCCAACTCCATCGTTTATACCGCGCTGCTCGATGGCCGGGCGCCCTCGCTGAAGGCGCGCCTGGGGACAATCTCTGCCAGCGACGGCAGCACCGCCGGGCTGGGCAGTCCCGCTCCCGGCGCCGGGCTGGGCGACGAATGATTTTCCGGGGGCGCGATCCGTTCGCCCCCCGGCAGCGCAGTATCTGCGGATTTCTTCGTAACAGCCGGGCCGGGCGGGAATTCCCGGTGGCCGCGACGATCAATACGTCATAGCTCGCACCTCACCGGAGATTCGCCATGACATCACCCCGCAAAATCCTCATCGTCGGCGGTAGCGGTTTCGTCGGCACGGCCATTGCCGGCCGGCTGGCCCGTGACGGGGTCACCCTTGTCGTGCCAACCCGCCGCCGCGATCGCGTGCGCCACCTTTTGCCACTGCCCACCGTCGAACTGGTCGAGGCCGACGTCTTCGACCCGGCCACGCTGGATCGCCTGATGACGGGTGTTGACGCCGTCGTCAGCCTCGTTGGCGTGTTGCATTCCCGTTCCGGATCGCCCTACGGCCCGGATTTCGCACGGGCTCACGTCGAACTGCCGACCCGCCTCGTCGCCGCTGCGCGCAAGGCCGGCGTGCGTCGCATCGTGCATGTGAGCGCCCTGGGCGCCGATGCCGCAGGCCCGTCGGAATACCAGCGCTCCAAGGCCGCCGGTGAGGCCGCAATCCGTGCCGCGGCGCCCGAGGTGGAATGGACGATCCTGCGCCCCTCGGTGATCTTCGGGCCGGGTGACAGCTTTCTCAATCTCTTTGCCGGGCTGCTCAAGCGCTTCCCCGTCATGCCGCTGGGCGGTGCCCGGGCGCGCTTTCAGCCGGTTTACGTGGCTGACGTGGCCGACATCGTTGCCGAAGCCCTGACCCGCGGCGATGCCGCCGGCCAGGTTTTCGAGGTGGCCGGCCCGCAGGTCTACACGCTTGGACAGCTGGTCGAATACGTCGGCGACATCACCGGCCATCGGCGCCCGGTGGTGCCGCTGCCCGAAGGCCTGGCCATGCTCCAGGCCGGCGTGCTCGAATGCCTGCCCGGCCCGCTGATGAGCCGCGACAACGTGCGCTCGATGCGCGTCGACAACCTTGCCACCGGCGCACCCCAGCCCTGGGGCCGCGAACCGACGTCCCTCGAAACCATTGCGCCGGCCTATTTGGGCTCGGCCAACAAGCGCGCCCGTTTTGCCGCGTGGCAACTCCGTCGAGAGTAAAGATGAAGATTTACTGCGTTGGCGGTGCGATCCGCGACGAACTCCTTGGCCTGCCGGTCAAGGATCACGACTGGGTGGTGGTGGGTGCGACCCCGGAAATGCTGCTGGCCCAGGGCTACAAGCCGGTCGGCAAGGATTTTCCGGTCTTCCTCCACCCGCGCACCCATGAGGAATACGCGCTGGCCCGCACCGAGCGCAAGACGGCGCCGGGCTACGCCGGCTTCGTTTTTCACACCGATCCGGCCGTGACACTCGAAGAAGACCTGGCGCGCCGCGACCTCACCATCAACGCCATCGCCCGTGATGCCGAGGGCGCGCTGGCCGACCCCTACGGCGGACGGCGCGATCTGGCCGAACGGATTTTCCGCCATGTCAGCCCGGCCTTTGCCGAAGATCCGGTGCGCATCCTGCGTCTGGCACGCTTTGCGGCGCGCTTTGCCGATTTTTCGGTGGCGCCGGAAACCCTCGCGCTGATGCGCGACATGGTGGCGGCCGGCGAGGTGGATGCGCTGGTGGCCGAGCGGGTGTGGCAGGAAATCGCCCGTGGCCTGATGGAAGCCCGGCCGTCCCGGATGATCGAGGTGCTGCGCGATTGCGGCGCGCTGGCCCGCCTGCTGCCCGAAATCGATCGCCTGTTTGGCGTGCCCCAGCCGCCCGCATACCACCCGGAAGTCGATAGCGGCGCGCACCTGCTGCTGGTGCTCGACCAGGCCGCCGCCACGGGCCAGCCGCTGGCGGTGCGCTTCGCCTGTTTGCTCCACGATCTTGGCAAGGGCACAACGCCGCCCGACATGCTGCCCCACCATTACGGCCACGAGGCCGCCAGCGAGGTGCTGGCCCGCGAGGTGTGCGAACGTTTCAAGTGCCCGGCCGACTGTCGCGACCTGGCCCTGATGGTGGCCCGTGAGCACGGCATCGTGCATCAGGCGCTGGTGCTGCGCGCCGCGACGGCGGTCAAGCTCGTCGAACGCTGCGACGGCCTGCGCCGCCCGGAACGCTTCGCCGCGCTGCTCGATGCCTGCGCCTGCGATTTTCACGGGCGTGAAGGCTACGCCGGGCGCGCCTATCCCCAGCGCGAACGCCTGCTCGCCGTGCTGGCCGCGGTGCGCGGCGTGGATGCCGGCGCGATCGCCCGGCGTCTCGCGGACAAATCACGGATTCCCGCCGAAGTGCACGCCGCCCGTGTCGCAGCGGTCAAAACCCTTGGTCTGGCCGCCGACACCGACGACACGATTTGTGACACTTAGTTCTCCGGCGCGTGCCAGAAATCCCGCATCCGGCTCACCGGGAGGCGGCCTACAATGCCGCCAGCCATGCCAGCGACCCGCCAGTTTCCTTACTTTTTCCCGTTGATCCGGCGGTTCGCCGCGCTTGTGCTTGTTGCCGGCGCAGCCTCCACGGCCCACGCCACCCAGCCGATTCCGGCCTTCGCCGAGGTCAAGGCCGGGGCGAAGCCCTCGGTGGCGGTCCTGCTTGCCCGCGACGGCTCGCCGCTGGCCGAGCGGCGCATCGACACGCGCGTGCGCCGCCTCGAATGGGTCGGGCTGTCCAGCCTCTCTCCCTCCCTCAAGGAGGCTCTGCTGGCGGCCGAGGACAAGCGCTTCTTCGAACATTCCGGGGTGGACTGGCGGGCCTTCGCCGGCTCGCTGTGGCACAACCTCTGGTACGACCGGAAGCGGGGTGCCTCCACCCTGTCCATGCAGCTGGCGGGACTCCTCGACCCGGAGCTGGCCCTCGGCTATGCCGGCACGCCGCGCCGCTCCATTGGCCAGAAATGGGATCAGGCCCTCGCCGCCCAGGCTCTCGAAGCCCGCTGGACCAAGGAGCAGATCCTCGAGGCCTACCTCAACCTGGTGCCTTTTCGCGGTGACCTGCAAGGCGTGCATGCCGCATCCCGGGCCTTTTTCGGCAAGTCACCAACCGAAATCGGCAGGCCGGAGGCGCTGGTTCTTGCGGTGCTGCTGCGCGGCCCCAACGCCCGGGCCGACACGGTGGCGCGCCGCGCCTGCGTGCTGGCCGAGCGTATCGGGGCACCGTCGGCCTGCGGGCCG
>Ga0209174_10000691_pt1 | contig 24850 bp, 21 predicted proteins | sample JI91814BDNA_FD_187505 | JGI IMG/M metagenome (GOLD analysis project Ga0209174, IMG submission 187505) | Wastewater effluent complex algal communities from Wisconsin, to seasonally profile nutrient transformation and Carbon sequestration -... | ecosystem: Engineered > WWTP > Effluent > Algae...
TTTTGATATTTAGCGAATCTCCACGCACTCCTTCAAATTCAAGTTCAGCCGCTCTAACAATCTCCTTACAATGAAGCATTGCATCGTCAAAAGCTTCTTTATCATTTGCGCTACTGAGTAACACCCCGAGTTCAGTATTATTAATCTCCGATGCTTCTGAAAAATTCATAGAACCAATTATGCATTTCGTTTCATTCGCAAAAAGTTTAGCATGGAGATTGTTGAAGAAGTAAATTCTCAGATTCGGTATGTCTTCTAATTGATGCTTTGTGTCACTTTTTATGCTTTTGCCGTAAACCAAATTTATATTTATTCCTTTTTCTGAAGCTTGTTGTAAGCGGACAATAAAAGACTCGCTTATAATAAAGGAAAAGCTAATTAAATAGAGGTCTTTGTCAGCCCTTCTAATTAAGTCCTCTAATGCTGCCGCAGATCCCTTGGTCGTCAAAATTTTAGCCATACAAGTCAAGAAATTTTATGTAAATCTAACAAAAAAAGCCGGAAAGGATGTTCATCCTAGATTGGAAAAAACCCTTTTCTCAGACTGTTCGGACTATCGGAAAAAGGGATATAATTCACCTCCGCTATTAGATCTGCCGGCGGTACTTTATTATCCAAGATTATTATTTGCCGGTCTCTGCCTATTGACTTCAGATCGTCAAAGAAAGCCGTTTGCATATCAGTACTTACTTCGTCATATTTCTCCCTTCGTTGGTTGTGATGGTAGGTCGTCAGTGGTGAATCCAGTACAATGAACCCAGAGTGTGGTTTGGATTCTTCTATACAATAGTCTAACAGACCGAATGTGAAGGCCGAGTAGGAAATTGCGCGCACACCTTTACCATGACTATTTCTCCCGCGACCGGATATCGTGAGATCAAAAACCTGATGTTGATTATTAAAGTTTACTGAAGTAAGACCCGGAAAATTCCATGCCCTAAGATATTTTTCCACGTGGTCTGCGAAGGCCTGAAGAATAGTATATTCAAGATCTACCGTGGCCACCTCAGATTTCGAGCGTGATTGCAATTCCTTATTCAGCGAATCTTGTTCAAGATACAGCTGGGTTATGTCATTCTTAGCAGTTGTCAAAGTTTGCTCACTTTTAGTGAAACTAATCAGACGGCTAATCTCTTGTTTAAATGTCTGCTGCAAAGGCAGTAGTTCTGAGTTTAATTCCTTATTAATTCCTGCAAGTTCTTCTTCAAATTGTTTTATAGAAGTTGTATCCTTTTTTGTTTCAGTTTCGGTTGCAGTTATTGTTGAAGAGAGGTCTTTCAACTTTAATTCAATTTTTTGCCCCTCTACCTTCACAGAATCTCCAATTACTTTATTTTCCTTGTTTTTAGCCAAGCACTTTAGGTGTTCCTCATCCATTAAAGTTCCGCAAACTGGACAATCCTTTGAGATCAGTTGCTTAAACAAATGATCACCCTCAAGGATGAAATTTAGTCGGCTTAAATCATTAGTATAGTGATCACGGAGAAGATTAAATCTTTTAAGAAGCTCACTATTTTTTAGATTGTTGGATTTAATAGATTGTAACTTTATGAAAATCCCCTCTCTGTTTAAAGTCAATTCTTCGACCCGTTTAGTTGAAGCTTCCAACTTTTCAAGGAGTTCGGTAATTTTTTTGTTTATTTCTTCGGAATTAATATTCGGCAGTGCATTTTGAGTGTCTTCTATTAGTTTGTTTTTTGAAAGAATAAGCGATTCTATTAGCTCCTTTTTCCCTTTGATCCTGCTTTCATAAACTTTCTTTTCTTCCTTTTCTATCAGCTCATTATCGTTATTTTCGGTAAGTAAAAATCGGAAAGCAGATTTCTCAGCAGTAAGCTCATAGTAATTATTATGCGAAGTGTAAACGGGTGACCCTTCTGTAATTATTCGTGTTTCATCAATTAAAACTAATCGAGCGATGTCTCTAAAGCTAATTTTCCTTGTTTTATTCTGTGCATTTGTTTTTACTTGCACGTTTTCTACCCCCATTAGTTTGAGTAAAAACTCGGAAATATTGTTCCCATCAGCGCTGTCATTCTTTTCTGCCAATACTAACTTTTGGGACGTCGCGTAGTTCTCATATTTAGCTTCAGCGATACTGGCCTTTGAAGGTGTTTTTAGAGCCCTGAATATAGTAAAGACTTTATCTTCATTATTCCTTATTTGTAAATAGCACTCAGTGTAACCAGCTGACTGAGGAATGTCCTTTGGACAGTTTCCTGCTCCTAAAAGATAGTCGATACATTGGTAAATATAAGATTTTCCCGTGTCGGAAGAACCTATAATTAAGTTTACGCCGGTGTCAAACTTAATGCTTGCCTCCGTGACTCCGATCCCCGTTACAACAAGCTTTTCGATATAGAATCTTTTTTCCATCAGCCGCGTATTAATGCTTCATAAATAAATTCACCACCCCAGTTTGGTATATTATTCTCAACAAGAATTTTTAGTCGCTCGTCTGTATAATTTCCAAACTGATCTTTTATCCAGGCACTTAGAGTTACTAGTTTTTTTGAGTATTCATTTTCTTGTAGTTCGATAAATCGCTTTGTTAAGTCATTAGCCTTATATTTTATTCCATCTGCGGAAAATACCATGTCGATCAATTCCTTGCTTCTCATAAGCACTAATGCGTCCTTCATAATAAGTGGCTTGATAATGATTTGAGCCGAGCGATGAGGTATTGGCGGATGGAGACTGCTTGGTCCATTCGGGAAATCACTTGAGTTTAATAAAAAGTAGTCATAAATCACCATGCGATTGAGATCTATTTCCGTGGGCGATATTCCGTTTAGAATGTATAATGTGCGGAATCCAATCTCCAGCGGAGAATTAAAAACATTTGCATTTCGTTCTTCGAATATATTTTTTATATTTTCCAAGATATTTTATTTTCATTTACAAGGTGATGGCAAATTCCCTGTTTATCCAGCAGGCTGATAGTTACTGTTAACGGATTTGAACCTATGGTTAGTAGCTGGCTATGCTCAAGAACACTCGAAAGGCGCTTATATGCGTTTTCATAGGTTGCGATAGCTTTGGTATATATTGCGGAGAAAATTTCATCTTTTAGAGAATCGAAGGCATTGGTGTCAGGGGGCAAATTGTCCCTTTCGAATTGCTTTAACGATTCCACGGAATAAAAATTCTTTCGCTGTAAGTCAAAATGTACCTTATAAGTTCCATGAGCCGCCAATTCCTCCACTGAATTCAGCTCCTGGCTTATTTCTTCTCCATAAGCTATCAATAGTTGCTTTATATATCTCATTTGACTTTCTGCGTCATCAAAGGCGGGAACAGTTGTGTCCTGCCTGTACTTTTTTATTTCCCCGCCGAAGTGATATAGGTGATAACTGGTTTTCCCATGCTGTTCGATCAGATCATGCGGCTCAACGCTCTTTATTATTGAAAAATCAAAATTTTCTACGTAGTGTTTAAATGCGCCTTCAAGCTTGATTGCTCCTGTACCTACAGATGTAATTTTCTTTTCCACGTTCTTTTCCCATGCTGCAATTAGTCCGGCTTTTAGTTTCGCTGGCTCATCTAGCATATCGCCAAGTTTAGCTCCAGCTCCTTCTTGGCTCACGATATAATAATTCTGTGGTATACTGTAGTCCCCGATAAAAGTATAATGGCAGAGTTTGCCAAGCTCAACGTAAAAATTTGAAGGAGTCAACTTATTACCGTAATGTTTACATTGGTAATTGTCCCACTTTTTTTCATTTTTGTTGATCCAACCGATTACATCACGCCCCTTATCTCCAGCAGAACCGCAACGTCTCACACTTTCGTAATTACCGGATAAATATTCAGATGCCCATTCAGTTACAATTTCTTCAAATTCCGCATCGTCCATCACAGCCAAGCGCTGCATAGGAGTCACTGGCTTACCGTAGAGAAGATCATGATTAGTAATTCTCGGTGTTGGTTTTAGCTTTTGTATTTCTATTTCCGGTTCTGACATTTTGGGTGCGTGAAATGTACGGTTTCTTTCCTACTTGGCATAATTGAAATAGTCGACCAGTAAAGGGTTATTTAAAAATTTAGCCGTTAGTAATTGTGGATATTTGGAAATAAATTCTGAAGGAATTACTACTCCAAAATAAAAGTATTCTCCTTCTTTAAGTTCTTCCTCAAATTCTTTTTTGTTGCATAGGTGTGTGATATCAATCACCGCATTACCAATAACGTTAAATCCGTGGTGAGTTAAGGTCTTGTACTTTATTGTTCTCAGGACACCTTCATAGTAATCAAATCCTTTGTTATCTAATGCCACTAATTGGCTGTTCTGAAAACAATTTCCTGCTACACAGCTTTTAATATTGACAGCGGCAGGAACACAATTGTACGTTTTGTTATAGAACTCCCCTGTCTTCACAAACCAATCAACAAACCCGTCTGGAATTTCAAGGTCAAAAATGGTGCTATCAGCAACTAATTCATCTTTGAGGTTTGCTACAAACTCGTCAAAATCCTTTTGGCTCATGTAAGGTGTGGTAAAAATCAATAAATGTAATAAATCTGTTTCGCAAAAAAATGTCGGTAAACCGCCCGTTTTTACCTAAAATTCCTACCCCCGAAAAACACATGATCCAATATTTGTTCTTCCAATCCACCACACGCTTCATACCGAATATTTTACTAGAATAAATTTACTACAAGTAGTAGGTTTAATTTGCTATAATTTGTAGTATAATCTTAAACCGCTTAATGTCAGGCAAAAAGGGGTTTCTCAGCCATTAAAACCAACATTTTATTGTGAAATCATTTTTGCGTTTATCTTTATGGTTTACGAGGGATTAATTACCTTAGCGACCGTATGAAAACCGATCTTACCCATCTTCCCGAACACAAGCAGGCTGAACTAAAAGCCATCAGGGAAGCGCTTATTCCCAGGTATGGAGAGATCGAAATGATCGTGCTGTTTGGAAGCTACGCCCGGGGAAATTATGTGGAGGACAAGTACGAGGACAAAGGCATTACTTACGAATACAAATCAGATTACGACCTGCTGATTATAACCACCAAAAAACGCTTGGGCCAAGAGGGTCGGCGAGATTACTGCTGGCGCAGTGGGCTCTCCTAACCGAAAGTCTAAAAATAAAATACCTATTTAATGATTCTCTTAACCATCAATGGTTTCAGGGTCTTCCATAATTTGTAAAGGTTTTAATGAAATGTTCTTATATCCCAGTTTTACAAGCGTTGTTTTTAGCATAAGTTTAATAGCTTTCTTTCCCATGCTCGTTTTAAAATACAATTCTCTTTTTCTTGCATCCTCTTCAAATAAATAAAATTCAGAAAATATAAGGATCAGTGGTCTTCTATAAGAAGTACTCTTATTTCCTCCGGAATTATGTTTTTTAATTCTCGCTTCTAAATTTGAAGAAAACCCGGTGTATAATTGAAAGTCTTTTTGGCTGAAAAGAATATAGACGCAAAATGTAGGAGGTATAAATCAAAAATACAGAATAATTTAGTGTTGGAAAATCCTGAAGTAGAAGTTTGCTTTGCACCTTCACTTCAGGCCCCTAAAGCGAAAAAGCCTCTCCGAAATGAATCGAAAAGGCTTTTTCTGCTTTAGGGGTGGATCCGGAGAGATTCGAACTCTCGTCCAAATAAGGAGTAGATAAGCTTTCTACGATGTTTAGTTATAACTTAATTGTCGGCTAAAAGCAGGCGTTATATCAAACCAACTCTTAACTTAGTTGCTAATATTGTTTTGCCTAGCAACATCGGTAAAACAAACTGCACATTTGTGATGCTTTACCCGGGGCGCGGAGCAGTTTAGCTCCCCGGAAAGCAAAGGTTACCTAATTCTAAATTAAGCAGCCATAGCGTAAGAGTTATCTTCGCCAAATAAAAGTTTTGAAAGTTAATTTTAAAGAGCTCTTCTTACAACGCTCTACATGCTTACTTACCTAATGCGCTCACTGTCAAAACCGGTCGGACCCATTTCAATTTTTGATGTTAAAAGCAGCTAGTATGCTGCGGCAACATTAAAAATTGTTCAAAGAACTTTTCACAAAGTTACGATAATTTAAGCCGAAAAAACGTATTTTTAATTTTATTAACGACGCATTTATTATGAGAAAAATTACCTTGGCTTTATTATTAATGGCCGCTACAGTTGCCTTTGCACAGGAAACCGTTAAATCGAAGGCCCTGAAGTTAAAATATACCCCGCCCGCTGGCTGGAATACCGAAGAGTTTGGTGGCAAAGATAGCTGGGAAGACAAAGGCAATGCCCTTTGCCATTGTTCCGGCGTGTTGTTCAGCAAATCGCATAAAGAAGGTAAGTTAAAAGTACTGGTGTACCCGAGTACCGTTTCCGGGCTCGATTCAGCGAAACGCAACGCGGTGGGGCCCTTACAATTTGAAGATGTTCAAAAATACGACAAGACAAAAAACAAATTCTTTTCCTTCGAAAAAAAGCGGTCCAATTTTAAAGACAAAGGTAATAAGTCGTACGACGTGATTCGTTATTTCGCTAAAGTCGAGGATCATTTTTACATCATTTATGCCTGGCAGGAGAACTTAGGATTGCTCAGCCCTCAAACAGAAAAAGAGTTGTACGAAATGGTGAATGCCATCGAACCCTTGTAATTACCCGGCTTCTATTTCTGGATGAGTTCTTTCACTTTTAAAATCTCCAGATCCCGTTTTGCCAAGATGTCTTTTATACTGTATTCAATGGTGTAATCCGGTATAATGCCGTGACCCGTTAAGCTGGGATAAACATCGTGCACAATTCTAAATGCTGGCATGCGAACGCTTATTTTTGTGTTGGGTAATCTGTAGTAGGGGGTGATCCCTGCATTACAACCTTCAACGGCTCCTCCCGTTTCTTCACCAATAAAAACAGTTCTTCCCCTGTCTTTCAGGTAAGCTGCCACCAGGCAGGAAGCTGAAAATGAACCTCCATTAATGAGGACATATACCTTTTTATCAAAATGATTTTTTTTGCGGGGGTGGATGGTGTAAACAAAAATATCGGTATCATTCCGACTTTCCTTTTTTCCAATAAGCGCGAAAGCAAAACGGGTGAGTTTAAAAAAGACATTGCCCCTGGTGTATTTTTTGTAAGGGTAGTTTTTTATAGCGGTGCGCAACGTTTGGGTTTTAGCCGTGTCAATCAGGTAACTTAGCAAACGGTAACTGTTCTCGAGGCTCCCGCCGCCGTTGTTGCGCAAATCAATAACCAGGTTCTCAGTTTGGTTTTTTCTGAGTTTCCTAAAAATCTTTCGATAAGCCTTATCGGAACGTTGACGCGAGAATTTTTCAATTTTCACCAACAGTGTTTTTTTTGAAGTGTCCAGGTACCTGTATTTTATTTTAGCCTTTTTATAACGGGTAAACAAACTATCGTCTTTGGCCCCCAATGGAATGGGAGGGAACGATTTGGGCTGAAAAGCCGGATACCTCAATGTTTTGAGGGTTTTACCATCCTTGTATTCCACACTAAATGTATCGGGTCTGCCAAAAAGAGCCGGGTAATAAGCGTTAAATCCGAGTTGAATGTAATGGTCTTTGGAACTACGGTTGTAACCGTCGGCACTAACAAAACGTTTACAATACCTCAAAATGGAATCCACGCCAAGGCCATTGATCTTTGTAATCTCAACGCCTTTCTTCAGTGTACTATCGGATTTTTTATTGAGATTGGCCAGTACAAATACTTTATCATTTACCGGTATAAAAACATAAGGCGAATAGTTAAGTTTTTTTTTATTCATGGCCCGGTAATAATCTTTTGAATAAATTACCTCTGTGTGTCCACAATGCAGTTCTTCGGCCATGAGTTTGGTTTTTAACCGGAAGTCCCGTTCTGTTAAGCTATCATTAAGCGTCTGCAGATACTGGTCAAATAACGTCACATAGTAATCGCGCGGCTTATAAAGGCCAATTACCGGGTGCATGCTCAAAGTGATATCACGGAATAACTTTGCATCTTCCTTCAGTAAAGCGGACGGGTATTTTTTTTCAAGTACACTGGTTTTTTGCTGCGGAAAAACAGAGGAAATCATCAGGTTCAAGGCAATAAAAACAATACTAGAAAATGATCCTGAAGATGGCATAAGTGTTATATTTGTAAAAATACAATTAAGGTATGAAAAAATTCAAAATCGGAGTATTGCGTGAAGAAAAAAATCCACCTGATAAGCGGGTGCCCTTGACCCCGCTCATCTGTTCTGAACTAAGCGCCGCTTACCCGAATGTAGAGATTGTAGTACAGCCCAGTAAAATACGGTGTTATACCGATGAAGAGTACGTTTCTTTCGGAGTTCAGTTACAAGAAAACCTGGCAGATTGCGACATTCTGATGGGGGTTAAAGAGGTTCCGCCTGAGCTCATTATTCCCGGCAAGAAGTATTTTTTCTTTTCGCACACCATCAAAAAACAAGCGCATAACCGCAAACTGATGAAAGCCATCATCGAAAAGAAAATTCAGATGATTGATTACGAAACGCTTACTGATAAAAACCATAATCGCATCATTGGATTTGGACGTTACGCGGGAGTAGTAGGCGCTTATAACGGCATTCTGGGTTACGGATTAAAATATGATTTGTTCCGTTTAAAACCGGCGCACCTTTGTCGTGACCGGGCCGAAATGGAAGAAGAGCTCAAGCGGGTGAAATTACCAAACATCAAAATCGCGCTTACGGGTGGTGGCCGTGTGGCGAATGGAGTGATTGAGACACTCAGCGCCTTGCGGATCCGCAAAGTAACCCCTGAAGAATTTCTGATGGCCTCCTTTCGTGAGCCGGTTTACTGCCAGTTAAACCCGCGGGATTACGTGGAACGGCCCGATGATCATAATTTTGATCTAAACGATTTTTTTAAACACCCGGAGCATTTTACCTCGAAGTTTGGGGCCTTTACAAAAGTGACCGACCTGTACATTTCAGCCCATTACTGGGATCCAAAATCACCAAAGATGTTTACCGCGCAGGACATGAAAGCGCAGGATTTTCACATCTCGGTGATTGCAGACATTACCTGCGACATTGATGGTTCAGTTCCCACCACGCTTAGGGCCAGCACGATTAACAAACCATTTTACGGATACAACATTGTAAAAGAAAAAGAGGATTTGCCTTTTACAAAAGACACCATTTGTATTATGGCCGTGGATAATTTGCCCTGCGAGTTGCCGCGTGATGCCAGCGATGATTTTGGAAAAGATCTGTCGGAACGGGTGTTGCCCTTTATATTTGGTGACGACGGCGATCTGGTGATTGAACGTGCGAGTATTGCAAAAGAAGGGAAGTTGACCTCACATTTTGACTATCTTTCTGATTACGCGTATTAACTGAAACAAGGTAGTTAAGTATTTCTGGTGCAAACCTTACCGGGTAACTCTCCGCCTGGGCTCTGCACTAATCACATCAGCGAGTCGTCCCACTCCTTAATAATGCTGTCCCATACTTCATCCAGTTTCCCTTCATCGTCAAAGCAGGAGTAATAAAGGATGTTCATGGCGGCGTATTGGCGAGGGTAGGGACGTACCTGCTCCAGGTTTTTCCCAGCTTCTTCTACCGGCGTTTCTTCCTGTTTCAACATGCGTTTAGCCACCGCAAAAACCAGTTCTTTTAACGGATGCTCAAATTTTTTTTCGATGGTTTTTATCAGGTCGTTAAGGAACAGAAAAGACGTGTTCTCCCGCTCTTCGTCGGGGATCCGGCAAATCTCCTCCACAACCGCGAACACACAATTGGGTGATATGCGGATGGCTTCGTCAATAAGCCTTAAACACTCCGCGTGGTCGTGATAAGGAAAATTGCCATCAATCTTGTCTATAAATTCTAATTCCTGAAGCGCTTTCATCTATGGGTTAAATAGGTTGTGTGTGTCACATTAAGAACCGTCATGTACTCGGTTGCCCGGCGAATTACATAGCGGCCATCAGGAGGTTGATGTCTTTGAACGGCAGGTTAAATACTTCTCCCAGATATTGGTTGGTGAGAATGCCATTATAAATGTAAACGCCGTTTCTAAGTCCTGCATCCTTTCTTACAATACTTTCAAAACCGCCTTCATCGCCCATATTGAGAATTACCTGCGAAAAAATGTTGCTCAACGCATAAGAAGCGGTTCTTGCGACGCGACTGTTGATGTTAGGAACGCAATAATGAATCACGCCGTGTTTCCTGAAAACCGGTTTGGTATGATTGGTCACTTCAGAGGTTTCAAATACACCGCCCTGGTCAATACTTACGTCGATGATCACAGAGCCTGTTTTCATTTCACTGACCATGCGTTCTGTGACCACACAGGGGGTTCTGCCCTGACTGGCACGCAAAGCGCCAATGGCTACATCCGCGCTCTTTAAATGTTTCTCCAGCACCTTTGGAACAATGACCGATGTAAATACACGGCTGCCTAATTGATTTTGTAACCGGCGCAGTCGGGAGGTGGAGTTGTCAAATACTTTTACGGTAGCGCCCAAACCAATGGCGGCACGTGCTGCAAATTCACCAACAGTACCAGCCCCGATAATTACTACTTCGGTTGGGGAAATGCCACTGATGCCACCTAATATGGCGCCAACCCCATTGTTAACATTGCTTAGTAATTCTGCGGCAATAAGAATACTGGCGCCTCCCGCAATTTCACCCATTGCACGTATGACCGGGAAAATACCCGCTTCGTCCAAAATGAGGTCAAAGGCCACACAATTTAATTTTTTCGAAATAAGTTTTTTAAGAAAATCCTGTGGTTGAACACTTAATTGTAACGCACTGAACAAGGTTTGTTTAGGCTGCATTAATTCAATCTCTTCAAGTGTTGGCGGTGCAATCTTAAAAATTGTATCCGCTTTATAAACGTCGTTCACAGAATAAACAATTTCGGCACCCGCTTCACTGTAATCGGTATCGTCAAAACTAGCCGCTTTCCCGGCGCCCGCTTCAATCACCACGCGATGCCCATTATTAACCAACAGGGCCACCGCGTCGGGAACCAACGCCACCCTGTTCTCCTGGAATGCCACCTCTTTGGGAATCCCGATATACAGTTTGCCTTTTTTGCGGGCCACTTCCAGCATTTCCTCCTGTGGCGCATAGGCTCCTTTGGTTAAGGAAAACAATACGTCTCTTGTCATTACCATGGTTTCAAAAATTTTAATTAATAGGCCGGGCCATTATAGCGCGGCGCATTACAATCGTCAATACTTCTTTTTTTCTTGCGGTAAACAAGCCCTACCCGCAACTCAAATGTTCTATTCCTTGCTCGTACATTGTCATGCTTGTGAGAAATAATATCAGGATTCCAATGATATTCGGCAAAAGCACTTATTTTTTTGAAAAGGGGAAATTCGTAACCAATCCCCACATCGCCGCTAAACCAAAACTTTGGAAAATTACCGCTTACGGGTGTAAAGGCGGAAGCACCGCTGTTGAACAGGTATTCAAGCCGAATGCCCGGCATCACATACCAGTGGGAAGAAAATCCAATCGGGTTATAAAACTTCAGGTAATTGTTCCACTGAATGTAGGTGTATTTGTTAGTGCGGAAAGAACCTTCACGTTCGCCGGTGTACGCATTGATTAATTCTTTTTCTTTAGCTCCTTTATGCGTGTATTCAAATTCAGTTTGCCAGCGCAGATTGTCGCGCGTAGAAAATTCGAGAAAGAAGCCCGCTCCCCAGTTAAAAAATTCTTTTGATATATGGCTTGGTGGATAAAAGCGGTTAAACACGTAGGGAGTATCCAGCTTTCTGTCAGTATCCTTGTTTTCGTAATAGTGGGCAGACTGGGTAAGCGCACCGAAAATACCAACGCCCTTAAAAAACTGGGCGTTTGAGAGTGATACATTAAAAATGACTATGAAGGGGATTAACTTTTTCATAATAATTAGGCACTCATGGCTTCAGCGCCGGCACTGATTTTTTTAATTAACCCTTGCAATACTTTTCCAGGGCCTACTTCAATAAATTGGGTGGCACCATCAGCGCTCATTTGTTGTATACTTTGGGTCCATTTAACCGGAGCGGTGAGTTGCGCTATTAAATTTTTGCGTATTTCGGCGGAGGTTGAAACAGCAGAAGCGGTTACATTCTGGTACACCGGACAAATGGGTTCATTAAAGTGAGTAGCGCTGATAGCCGCTTCCAGTTCCACCCTGGCAGGTTCCATTAGTGGCGAGTGAAAGGCGCCACCAACAGGCAATACCAGTGCGCGTTTGGCGCCAGCGGCCTTCAGTTTTTCGCAGGCAATAGTTATTCCATCCAGGCTTCCGGAAATAACCAGTTGTCCCGGGCAATTGTAGTTTGCTGCTACCACCGTATTTCCAGCTTGGGTGATTTCCGCGCAAATGTCTTCTACTACTTTATCATCCAGGTTCAGAATGGCAGCCATGGTGCCAGGATTGCTTTCGCAAGCCTTTTGCATGGCCAAAGCGCGTTTGTAAACCAGTTTAAGGGCATCCTCAAAACTCAGCGTTTTGTTGGCCACCAGCGCCGAAAATTCGCCCAGGGAATGTCCGGCAACCATGTCCGGCCCTTGCTCATTGTTCATGGTCGAGGCCAGAATAACCGAATGAAGGAAAATGGCAGGTTGCGTTATTTTTGTTTGTTTTAACTCTTCGTCGCTGCCCGAAAAAAGGGTGTCGGTGATCTTAAACCCAAGGATATCGTTGGCACTTTCAAAAAGTTGTTTTGCTGAAGGATTGGTGTCATATAAATCTTTGCCCATGCCCGGGAACTGAGATCCCTGGCCGGGAAACACATAAGCTTTTTTCATAATTTATTCGCAGAGTTAGGAATGTAAATTTAACAGATTAAAGCAAATAAACAAATGTGAGAAATGATTAGTAGTTAACTGAAAACTGTTAAGACGGGGTCAAATAAAAAGTCCCGGATATAGTGCCGGGACTCATGTTAAAGTAATAATCGGATTTTTTCTTTTACGAAGTGAACTAAAAAATTACAATGCTTGCGAAAAACCTTCACGGATTCTCTCGGCAGCATACTCACCGCCATACAATTTGTCCTTTATCTTACTAAACGATTCGATGGTGTATTTTACATCTTCATCTGTATGAATAGCTGTTGGAATTAAACGGAGGATGATCATTCCCTTTGGGATAACCGGGTAAACTACCATCGAGCAGAAAATGCCAAAATTTTCACGCAGGTCAATTACCATGTTGGTAGCTTCCGGGATCGAACCGCGCATGTAAACCGGCGTTACCATCGTATTTGTGATACCAATGTCAAAACCCGCTTCTACTAAACCTTTCTGAAGGCTGTTTGCGGTTTTCCATAGTTGTTGCCGGTATTCAGGATGTTTGTTCAGCAACTCAAGGCGTTTTAATAAACCATACACCAGTGGAAGCGGTAACGATTTGGCAAATATTTGTGAGCGCATGTTGTAACGTAAAAACGTCACAATCTCTTTTGTTGAACTGATAAACCCGCCAATAAGCGCGAACGATTTTGCAAAGGTGCCAAAATAAATATCCACACCGTCCTGACAACCTTGAGCTTCCCCAGTGCCACCGCCATTAGGTCCCATCGTGCCAATGCCGTGCGCATCGTCCACAAACAGGCGGAAGGTGTATTTTTTCTTTAATTCAACAATCTCTTTTAGCTTGCCCTGCGTGCCACGCATGCCAAATACTCCTTCGGTAATGACCAGGATACCGCCATTGGTTTTTTCTACCAGTTTTCTGGCTCTTTCCAGTTGTTTTTCGCAATCTTCAATGTCGTTATGTTTGTAAACGAAGCGTTTGCCCATGTGCAGGCGAACCCCGTCTAAAATACAGGCGTGGCTTTCTGCATCATAAACAATTACGTCGTGTCGGTCTACCAGCGCGTCAATGGCCGAAACCATGGCTTGGTACCCAAAATTACAAAGGATGGTATCTTCTTTTTTTACCAGTTTGGATAAGCCTCTTTCAAGTTCTTCATGATAATCGGTATTGCCGCTCATCATCCGGGCACCCATAGGAGCCGCTAAACCGAATTTTTCAGCACCTTCTACATCGGCTTTACGCACTTCGGGGTGATTGGCCAAACCCAGGTAATTGTTGAGGCTCCAGTTTAATAATTTTTTTCCGCGGAAGTTCATGTGAGGGTTAATGTCGCCTTCCAGCTTAGGAAAGGTAAAATACCCGTGAGATTCTTTGGCATGTTCGCCGATAGGCCCCATGCTGGTTTTAATCTTTTCAAAAATATCTTTCATATCATCTTTATTCTGAGCGCAAAGATACTGTTTTTAAGGCAATTTAAAAGCTGGTTTTATCAACCGGTGGGGTTAAAGGAAGGGCATTTTGACTCAATAATTCGACATGTTGGCCTTTTTTCGACAGTTTCAAATTGACTTCTGAAAAGAATAATTGCCTTACGAAACTGGCTTCAAAACATTTGGGAAACATAAAATAGCTCGGTAACTATTGTTTAAATTGTGGTTAAATATCTGAAATTGATCGGGATACAAGAATTATTTGTATAATAAAATATAAAAACGCCATAAATTTTGTTATCTTGTATCTCAAAGCAAAACAATGAGCCTCCGGTTTTTTTTCATCTTTGTAGTTAGTGTTTTTTTTCCGGCTTCTGTTTTTTCTCAAAATGGATCGCTGGCTACCAGTTACACATTGGATGCTTGTGGGCTTGATTTTGTTCAGGGGAGCGTACGATTAAACCAGCGGCCATTTGGTTTTTCGCCAAGTACAGGCGCTAGTCAACCAGCTTCCATCAATATTACGGGCATACCAAATTGCGCCACCATTCTCAAGGCTTTCTTATACGTGGGCACTTCCGGTAACGGAGTAGCAATTACCGCGTCCATTACAAATCCAGCTCTTACCACTGCGGCTTTTCCGATGACAGTTGCGGGTAATGATATCGATGTCTGCTGGTTATTTGCTGGCACATATACTTACCGGGCTGACGTTACATCCATTGTGAGCGGCAACGGAACCTATACGTTATCGGGGATTCCAACTTCTACGGCGGCGAGTTTAAACAACAACGATGCGGATGGGGCCACTTTATTTATTATTTATCAGGATCCTTTTCAAAACTACACAGGAAGTATCATTCTGGCCGACGGTTGTCATGCGGTTACTCCCTCCGGGCCACAGTACGCGAGCAATACCATTACAGGATTCAGTGTTTGCAGTACCCCTACACTTACACAGAATTTTATGATTATCGCTGATTTGCAGCAACTGGGCAATACCATTATTAATTTTAATACAGCGATTAACAGCAGTACGACGCCAAACTACAATAAAACCCCGGCCAGCGATCAGGTTTGGGATTTTATCAACGCCCCCGTGGGCCCGGCATTTGCAGGACAAACCAGTGCGAACTACGGAATGTATAATTACGCAGGAGATTGCGTCTCTATGGTGCTAGCAGGTATGTATTACCGCACCAACTGCTTAGGGTGCGTCGCAAGTCCTATTAATACGGTAATTACGCTTAATGCAGTTAGCACACCTTCCTGCCAAAGCAGTGCTACCGTAAATGTAAGTGGTGGGTTGGCTCCCTACAGTTACATGTGGACCGGTACGAACCAAACGGCTTCGGTAGTTACAGGGTTAAGTGCGGGTATGTATACGGTAAATGTAAGTGGCTTTGGAGGCTGCGGAACCGGTTCAGTAACTATAGAAGTTTTAACTTTATTGCCACTCGCGTTCGCATCTAGTGCAACTGTTTGTCCCGGCCAGACCACGATATTGAACGCTTCCGGAGGTTCTTCCTTTTCCTGGAACGGACCTTTGGGTTTTGCCTCAAGTGCCCAAAGCATAACGGTTTCCGCTGGCACATCCACCGGAACGACAGTTTACAATGTGTTGGTTACTTCACCTGCCTCTTGTACGGGTGCGGCAACGGGTATTCTCACCACGGTGGATAATCCCAATGTTCAGATTATCGCCACCAAAACTCTGATATGTTTGGGAGGAAGTACGACGCTTACACCGAGCGGAGCTCAGACATATACCTGGCTGGCTTCCTCCTTATCGCAAACGCAGCCAATTATCGTTACACCTGCGGTATCTACGATTTATTCTTTGCAGGGGATGGATGCCAATGGGTGTATGAATGCAACTACGCTCCTTGTTAATGTAAGTGAATGCACTGGAATGGACGAAGTATCAATTCACGACATAAAAGTAATCGTGTCGCCTAACCCCTGTTCCGGAAGTTTTACCGTGAGTACGCTTAAAAATGTAAAATTATTACTCGTAAATGCACTTGGCCAGCAAATCGAAACCATCGAGCTAAATGCTGTAAATTACTACCAGCAAAGGGTTTCTGATCTTGGGTTTGGGGTATATTATATTGTACCGATGGAAAACAGATCATTTGCCCCGCAGAAAGTTATCGTTGAATAGTAAGATAAATACAGCGTTCGCTTTAATTTAACAATACACGATCAATTAGAACAGCTATGAAAAATAAAAACTTAAAATTTGTGATCTCCTTATTTCTTTCTGTGTTGCTATGGCCAATGGCCGGACAAAACGTTTGTAACCCAAACGGCAATCTCATCATTTACACAAATTATGATGGTGGTACGCTGAACATAAATGTGGATCAAAATATTCCGAACCTTATTATTGGTGTGGTGGGCTATGAAGCCACCTCAATTAACCTGAGCGGTACTTTTGTTGGGAATGTCACTGCGGTGCATTACGCGGGATACAATGGGACCAATAATCCCTGCGGGGGCGTTCTAGCTACTTCCATTAATGGTGCGCCTGTGGCAGCGGCCACTTCAACAGTATTTGCGCCCGCAGCCACCATTTCAAACCCCAACGGTTATGGGATGATCATTTGCGGTTACTCCTGTTCAAATAGTACGAATCAGGGCGGTTGTAACACGGTTGATCAGATCGAAGCCTATTTTCTTAGCCTGTTTCCGAATTCAAGTTTATACGCACACATGGTACAATATAGTTGCTGGTCGGGTACTTATAGTGTTTCTTCTGGCGGTTCTTGCTGCCCCTTGTCGCCGTTTTTACAGGGAAGTATTAGTGGGAGTCAAACGGTTTGCGCAGGTTCTACACTAACACCCCTTACCTCAAGTGCGGCTGCAAGTGGAGGTACAGGTACAATCATTTACCAGTGGGAGTCCTCGGTGGTTTCTCCCAGCTCAGGATTTTCAGCCATTTCCGGCGCTACCTTGGCGGCATTCAGTCCAACCCCGGTTTTGGTTACAACGTATTTCAGAAGGGGTGCAGGTACATCGTTAAATCCAACGCTATACAGCAATGTGGTCTCTGTTTCCGTGACGCAGATACCAAGTTTATCTATTGCCGGCCCCACACAAGTTTGTAGCCCCGCCATAGGAACTTTGTATGCTTTCGCTCAAGGTGCTGTTAGTTATAGTTGGGCGAGTTCCACCGGTATAACTAGTTACGCGGATTCCATGATTGTTGGCTCATCCGTTCAGGGGGTAAGTGTTTTTTCCTGTACCGCTTTTTTTGCCAATAACAATTGTTCGGCGACAACAATGTATAGTGTGAATGTAGTGCCTGGGCCTACGGTGGTGGCCACCGGAACTGCTGTGTGTCCGGGACAATCCGCGGTGTTAATGGCCTCCGGACTTGTTTCTTATCAGTGGATGGGGCCGTCCGGATACATGTCGAGTACCCAAACCGCTTCGGTACCTTTGGTGAATAATTCTACGGCAGGAATGTATACGGTTGTGGGAACAAACGAAAACCAATGTACCGGCACTGCTATGGCTTTGCTAGGTCTTCTTCCGTTACCCCCGGTACTTATTACTACAAGTAACACATTGATTTGTAGCGGACAATCAGCAATGCTCAGTGCAAGTGGAGCACAAACATACTCTTGGGTTAGTCCGGTTTCTTCGATAGCGCAGGTTGCGGTGGTGAGCCCTCCTGTTGGCATGACAACTTATTCCGTGTCGGGAGTCGACGCAAACGGATGCACGAACACCGCAGCAATTACCATTCAGGTTAGCATTTGCACGGAAATTGAAGACGCGGTGCTTAAGAAAAACTCCTTGCTCGTTTACCCGAATCCTAATGTGGGAAGTTTTTACTTACAAGCAAAACGTACCACGACACTCATGGTTTATGGCCAGTCCATGCAGAATTTGGGCGAGTTCACACTAGACCGCACGAATAACTATACGGTTTTTTTGCAAAATTTGGAACCTGGGCTCTACTATCTGGTGGAAAAAGTTACCGGTGAGACTCAAAAAGTGATGATTATAAGATAAAACGTTATCACTTTACCTTTGCTTCCTCAGGATTTCGCAGTCCTTTGTAACTCATGAGTTTTACTTTTACTGAGCCAACCGTGATAGGCGTTTCAATATATACCGGCAACTTGTTTTTATCGTCGCTTACCCACACCACCATCCCTTCCCCTTTTTTAAAAATGGTGCCTTCAATCAGGAGTGGGCTGAACTTAATGCATTTGTAAGTGCCCAATTCTTTTGAAGTGAAAATTTCTTTGCCCAGGTAGCGCACGTATATCGGATATACTTTTCCATCCAATAACAGCGAAATGCTCACCGTATCATTCTTTTTGCATCGGGAATAATCAATGCTCCTGGCATAATAAATAGCGGTGAGCACATCAATCGTGCAGTTTCCGATTTTAAGAGTGTCAACCTTTGGGATTTTAGTACCGTAGTTGATGATTGTGTAAGCTTTTTTTGATTGATTATTAAAAATATAGATGTGTTTATCTTTTTTCCCGCCTTCTAGAATATCAGCCTGAAATTTTAGTGGCCGTAGGGTGTTAGAATCGACTATTGTTTCAAAAACATCCCGCACCTTGAAAAACCAATCGTATTTTGGAAACGTGCTACCAGTACCACTAAATAAATAACATCCTTTTCCGTTGTAAGTAAAGGGTTTTGTTTTAAATGACGCTTGCGCTGATTCCAACCAGATTAACCCCCAGTTATAAATCACCTTATAATTTAACTCTTCCCCTCCGCAAAACGCGTTAAGCTCAAGTCCGCAGGATGTTTGTGCCGGGAGAGGTTGTAAGGGGAAAAGAAAAAAAGCGAGTAGATATTTGTGAGGCGAAAACATTTTATCTTAAAAGTTAAGAAAGATAATCATTTACCGCGTTTCCAACACTGTAAATTCACATTGGGCTAAAAGGGTAGTAGCTATCGGATATTGTTGTGCGGATTCGGAATGGTGTTTTAGATAAAAAGTAAGCGTTCTCTGTGAGGGCTGGTGGTAAAAAATACTGTGTCACAGAAAAAGTATAAAACAAAAAAAGTCTCACGCTGTGTGAGACTTTTGTGGGGGTTGACGGGTTCGAACCGCCGACCCTCTGCTTGTAAGGCAGATGCTCTGAACCAGCTGAGCTAAACCCCCTTCATTTTTTGGTCTGCAAATGTAACAGATAAATTTAATTATTCAAAAAAAATAATTGTTTTTTTATGCTTCAACGCCAGCATCAGGAATCAACATGCCATCTACCAGTATACGTCCGCAATGTTCACAAACAATAATTTTTTTATTTAAACGGATATCCAATTGACGCTGAGGTGGGATTTTATTATAACATCCTCCACAGGCGTCGCGCTCAACAGCAACTACTGCAAGACCATTGCGGGAGTTGGCGCGAATACGTTTGTAAGCATTTAGTAAACGGTCTTCAATATTTGACGAAGCTGTTTCACTTTCTTTTAAAAGATCTTTTTCTTCCTTTTCAGTTTCCGCGATGATTTCATCCAGTTCGCTTTTTTTAGCTTTCAAGTCTTTACTACGCTCTTCAAATTCAACCTTACTTTTTTCGAGTAATTCACTTTTTAAGGCGATGCCTGCTTTAGCTTCTTTCATACGTTTCTCAGCCAATTGAATTTCCAGATTCTGAAATTCCACTTCTTTGGTAATAGCATCGTATTCGCGGTTGTTGCGAACCTTGCCTTGCTGAGCTTCGTATTTTTTAATGTTTGCCTGAAAATCCTTAACAGCTTGTTTTTTTTCGTTAAGCGAATTTTCAAGTTCTGCTACTTCTTCTGTAACGTTTTTGAGACGTGTTTCCAAACCGGCTACAGTATCTTCCAGATCGCTAACCTCTAAAGGTAGTTCCCCACGGACCGTACGTAAACGGTCGATCTTACTGTCAATTAGCTGAAGCTGGTAAAGGTTTTTTAATTTACCTTCAACCGAAGCATCTATTTTTTCTTTAATTTTTGCGCTCATGTTGTTAAAAATAGCTTATCGGATTGGTATTAATTTTCGATAAATGGATTGCAAATTTAGTAAATTTTTTCTGAATAATACTATAAAATATTTCCGGGGTAAATTGTTCCGATTCGTAATGCCCGGTGTCAATCAGTAAAATTCGGTTTTCAGCGTCAAAAAACTCGTGGTATTTAAAGTCAGAAGTGATAAAGGCGTCGGAACCGCTATTTATGGCGTTTTTTAGCAAAAAGCGCCCACTTCCACCACAAATGGCGACTTTTTTAATGAGTTTACCCATTTTCTGAGTGTGTTTAACCACTGGAACCCGGAATACTTTTTTAACATGATTTAGAAAGTCATCTTCCATCATTGGGGTTTTTAATTCGCCCGTCATACCACTGCCAACCTCGGTATGTTTGTTCCCAAGTGCATATAGGTCGTATGCTACTTCTTCATAGGGATGCGTTTTTAAAAGTGCTGAAATTATTCTTGACTCGTTTTGAACTTCAAAAACGGTCTCAATACGGACTTCTTTTTCACGGCTCAGTTCGTTTGGGGCACCAATGAACGGGGTGGTCGAACTGTTACCCCGGAAGGTACCTGTACCTTCTAGGTTGAAGCTGCATTGGTCGTAATTTCCAATGTTACCAGCACCAGCTTCAAATAGGGTGTCTAAAACAGTCTGGTGGTGAGAAACAGGAACAAAAGTAACCAGTTTTTTAAGCAAGTTGATTTTTGGTGCAAGTATTTTGAGATTTTCAAGACCTAATTTTTCCGCTATTTTGTTATTTACTCCATGTTTTACGTTGTCGAGGTTCGTGTGGCAGGCATAAATAGCAATGTCATTCTTGATGGCCTTAATAATCGTTCGTTCGACATACGTATTCCCATTTAATTTTTTTATCCCCGCAAACAAGATGGGATGGTGGGCTATAATTAAGTTACATTTTTCCCTGATTGCTTCGTCTATCACCGCTTCGGTGCAATCGAGCGTGAGCAGAGCCCCTGAGGCCTCCATATTTTTATTTCCGGTAAGAAGTCCACTGTTATCGTAATCCTCCTGGAAAGCCAGTGGTGCAACATTTTCGAGTTCAGAAATAATTTGTCCTATCGTCATTTAGTGGTAAAAATAACAAGAAACCCCCAATCTGCAATCAGAATGGGGGTTGTAAAATAAGGTTGTTGAAAAAGTTAGTTATTTACAACAATTTTTTTGGCGATTCGTGTTCCATTGTTTTGTCCCATGATAAAGTAAACGCCGTTGGCAAGTCCGGTTACGTTTACTTCTTTTAAGTTTTCGGTTAAATCAACGTTCCTGATGTTTTGACCGAGTTCGTTGATGATGGTCAGTTGCACAGGCGCATCTGCTTTAACAACAAAATTACCATTGTTAGGGTTAGGATAAATTTCTAAATGGTTGTTGACCGATCCGTTTAGCTCGTCCACCCCGGTACAGTTGGATACAAACACGGTAGCTGAGACTGTTTTAGCACAACCATTCTCATCGGTACCTGTAACGGTAAAGCTGGTGGTGGTGGTTGGGTTACCATTTGGCCCGCCATTACCGGTGGTGGTAAAGTTGATAGAAGGACCAACTTCACCGGTATTCCAGGTATAAGTTAAAGCGCCGCCTGCTGTAAGATCTGCACCGTCAAAGAGACAGATCACCCATTTAGCTGTGGTGATGCTAACAGCAGGGATCGGATTAATAGGTACGGTTACTGTTTTAACCACAGAACACTGTCCGGTAGTTCCCGTCACAGTATAAACAGTTGTAAGAGTTGGAGAAACCAGTGCCACCGAAGATGTTTGTACTGGTACGGTACCCCACACGAAGTTAGTAGCCGCTCCGGTTGCCGTTAAAGTAGCGGTACTACCACTGCATAATGCGGAAGGTGTATTTACCACAAATGTGGCTATATAAACCGTAAGAGGGTACACACTGGTTGTTTTACAGCCGGTGGTATAGGTTCCACTAACTGTGTAGTTGGTAGATATCGTTGGGTTAACGGAAATAGAAGGGGTTATTTGATTGGTACTCCAACTATACGACACTACCGGTGCAGGATTTTGTGTAACGGAATTAACCGCGGAGAGTGTGGTTAAAGCCCCATTACAAACAAAAGGATTGCTGCTGGTCACTATCAGATTCGGATTTGGATTTACGATAATTACCTGTGCGGCAGAAGCGACACAACCTGCGGTGCTACTACCTGTGGCAGTATATAATTTAGATTGAGCGGGTGTGTCGGTAATACTGGCGTTATTTGGCAGAATTGTAGCCACTGGTTGTGTTGTCCAAGTAAAATTAGGTGCGCCACCAGCTGTTAATCCTACAGTACCACCAGCACATATAGATGGAGAGCTGGGAGTAATCGTAATGGTAGGATTAGGGCTTGCTGTAACAAGCACGGTAGAGTAGGTTGAACAGAATGAGTTAGAAGCCCCTACCGTATAATTAGTTGTTGAGCATGGATACACGGTTAATTGTGATCCTAAAGCTCCGCTTGGGAACCAGGTGTAGGTGATACCACCTACCACGGTAAGCGCCGCAGAACCGGTACACGCACAAACAGTGGACGGAGGGCTTAAGAACAATATAGGTAAGTTATTTACGACCACGTTTAACAAGGCCGTGGAAGTACAGGTTCCATTGGCGCGTTCGAGTGTATAGGTAGTAGTAACAGTAGGGCTAACCGCCACTGAGAAGTTATTGGAACCGGCAAAGTTTGGTGCCGTCCATGAATAGCCTATTGCGCCCAGCGCAGAAATAGTAGAGGTTGCTCCCACGCAAATAGCTGTTGGAGTGGCAACTGGTGCAATGGTAGGAGTTACCAGTACCAATACGTTTACTACCGCGGTGTTAGTACAACCATTGGCTCCAAGACCTGTTACGGTATAGTTCGTTGTTGTTTGTGGCGTAAAAGTTGTATTATTCCCTACGTTAGGGTTCCAGGTGTAACCCGTAGCGCCGCTTCCACTCAGGATCACAGTACCACCGGAACAAACAGAAGGACTGCTGGCCGTAGCTGAAACCGAAGGTAATGTTAAAACGGTTACCGAAGTAGCGGCTGTACTGGTACCACAGGCATTGCCTCCGGTAACGGTATAGTCGCTTGTTGCGCTTGGCACATAACTCACTCCGTTGGTTACACCATTGGTCCAGGTATAAGTTAATGCACCGCTTGCAGTAAGTGTTACCGGTTTAGTGGCACACACTGAAGTAGCACTTTGTGTAAGTGTTAAATTTGGGACACTTGAATTTACAAAGACGTTAACTGCAACGGATGATGTGCACCCCAGTGCATCTGTCCCACTAACTGTATAAGTGCTGTTTACAGTTGGTGAAACGGCTATTGTAGAGGTATTTGCACCTGTATTCCAGGTGTAGGTTGAAACTCCGGTGGATGTTAATGTTGCGGTTCCGCCGGTACATATTACAGACGGCGATGAACTTGCCGCGATAGAATTGCCAGCAACATAAGTTATTCTTACAAAACCATTTCCCGAACGGCCAGTCATTGTACCACCCGCAGGATTAGGCATAGAAGCGTTACCGGCAATTGTGGATCCAAATTGTACGCCTCCAATATAACCTGAACCACCTCCGCCACCTTGGCAATCGGTTCCAATTGACGCTGCGCCAGGAGACCCTCCGCCATAATAGCCTCCGCCTCCGCCTCCGCCATCACCTAAGTTGGTTGTAGCTCCAATTCCAAGCGCTCCGTTAGGACCAGCTGCTGATTGTGTGGCATCCCAAGCAGCATAACCAGCACCTGTTAAACCACCACCATTGCCTACTGGATCACCTGAATCTTCACCGCCACCGCCACCGCCGCCGGCAACAATTACCCTGTTTGCGAGGGCTTGGCCATTAACGCGCACATCGGTAGCACCTCCGCCACCATTCCCAGGTTCTCCTGCGGACGATGCGTAGCCCGATCCACCTCCATTAAAACCGCCTGCGGCAGGTCCGGAAGTTGAGGAGGCTCCAAATCCACCTACATAAATATAAAGGACACTATTTGGAACAAGGGTAAGTGTGCCAATGGAATAGCCACCTTTACCTCCAGGGCCACTGCTGGCATTTCCGCTTAACGGAGATCCGCCACCTTCAGCTCCCCAAACCTCAACAGTTACTTGGTTCGCACAAACGTTTGGTGTAAATATTTGCACAGCGCCTGTGTAAGAAAATGTTTGCGTGGAAACAGGTTGAGCCATAATCCCAGTAAGGGAGAGTAAAACTACAATTATAGAGAAGGCTTCCCGTTTTGAAAAGGAAAGGTAGTTGTTTTTCATAATTTTCATGTGGTTAAAATAGTTCTGACTAATGTAGTGATTTTTTTTAAACGTATAACAAAAAAATCAGATTTCACCCCGAAAAACTTGAATTTAGGGGATTAATTAACTGGCTTTTTCGCCTCAATTTTTGTTAAAAAAAGCGGCGCTACTTTCAGTCAATCCGGATCACTTATTTAAGCGGTTTGCCGCCTCTCGATTATTTTTTACACCAAAATTAAAACAAGTTTAACTTGATACAGCGAGGTTGTTTATTTTTTTAACCTGGTAAACGCAATGAGGAAGTCGAGCGATAATCAGCTGTACTTTTGCTGCTAAATGAATCATTTAGTGGTAAAAATAACAAGAAACCCCCAATCTGCAATCAGAATGGGGGTTGTAAAATAAGGTTGTTGAAAAAGTT
>Ga0209174_10000692_pt1 | contig 24829 bp, 22 predicted proteins | sample JI91814BDNA_FD_187505 | JGI IMG/M metagenome (GOLD analysis project Ga0209174, IMG submission 187505) | Wastewater effluent complex algal communities from Wisconsin, to seasonally profile nutrient transformation and Carbon sequestration -... | ecosystem: Engineered > WWTP > Effluent > Algae...
TTGCTGTATGCCGCAGCCCTCAACACCTCGTTGATCGACATTCGCGCGAACATCGGGCCGATCCTCGGGCTCTCCGTCGGGCTGGTGCTGTTCACCGCTCTCGGTGTCGCGCTCGTCGCGTCGGCGCTCCTACCGATTAGCTTCCCGCTGGCGTTCGCGCTCGGGGCCATCGTCGCTCCTCCCGACGCCGTGGCAGCAACGGCCGTGGCGCGCCAAATCGGCCTGCCACGGCGGATCACGACGATCCTTGAGGGTGAATCGCTCTTGAACGACGCCACCGCACTCGTCGCCCTGCGCACCGCCCTCGCGGCGGCCGGCCTGGCGATCGCCCATGCCGGCGCGGACGCCCACGTCGAACAGGTGAGTGCCGCATCGGTTGCCCAGGACTTCGCCATCGCGGCCTTCGGCGGCGCAGCGACCGGCTGGCTCGTCTTCGTCGTCACCGGCTTCATCCGCAAGGTTCTCGTGGAAACAGCGGCCGACACGGCCTTGTCCTTCGCCGTCCCCTTCGTCGCCTATGTGGCCGCCGAGAAGGTCCATGCCTCCGGTGTCATCGCCGTCGTGGTTGCGGGGCTCTTTCTCGGCCACCAGGCACCCGTGCTCCAGAGCGCTCCCTCCCGCCTCTCGGAGCGCGTCAACTGGGCAAGCATCACCTTCCTCCTCGAGAACGCGGTCTTCCTCCTCATCGGGTTGCAGATGGCCTCGATCCTCGACTCCGTCCGCTCGGGCGATCTGACGCTGGGCCGCAGCGTGCTCGTCGGATGTGCGGTGCTCGCCGCCTGCTTGATCCTGCGCCCGCTGTGGATGCTCCCCTTCACGTATGCCAGCGCCCGCTCCTCGGGCGATGCCTCCGACCGCATGCGCGCCGGCGTGATCGGCTCGTGGGCCGGTATGCGCGGCGTGGTCACCCTCGCCGCGGCGCTCACCCTCCCGGACAACACGCCATACCGGCCGATGCTCGTCCTGGTCGCACTGATCGTGACGGTCGGAACGCTTGTCCTCCAAGGCTTTTCGCTGCCGTGGTTGTGCCGGGTCTTGGATGTGCGCGGCCCGGATCCGCGTGAGGATGCCCTCGTCGAGGCAACCGTCGTCGGGGCGGCCGCGGGTGCCGGGCTGCGTGCCATCGAGGCCGACCCGGACACCGACCCCGGCGTGCTGGCGACCCTGAAGAGCCAGTCCGCCGCCCGCGTCAACCGGATCTGGGAGCGCCTGGGCAGCCAGCAGAGCGAGACGCCGAGCGAGACCTATCGACGCACCCGGTTGACGATGATCGCGGCCGAGCGCGCGGAGTTGCTGCGCATGCGCTCGACCGCCGCAGTCGACCAGCACGTGCTCACCGCCGTGCTCAACTCCATGGACGCCGAGGAGGCAGCGCTCACCTGGGGCGCGCACCGCGCGGCACGCGTGCGCGAGACGCCTCTCCGCCCGCCTGATGCGGTCACCGCGGCGTGTGCACACCTTCAGGCCGAGGCTCACTGCGTCGTCCCTGATACCCCCGACGGCTGCCCGGCGTGCCTGGCCGAGGGCCTGACCTGGGTGCACCTTCGCATGTGCACCGAGTGCGGTCATGTCGGGTGCTGCGACTCGTCGCCGGGCAAGCACGCCTCCGCGCACTTCCACGACAGCGGTCACCCGGTCATGCGCTCACTCGAGCCCGGCGAGGCGTGGCGTTGGTGCTTCGTGGACGAGGCCCTCGGCTAATCACAGCGTCCAGCAGTTGGAGAACTGCGGCAAGCCGGCGAAGCGGGCTTCGAGGAAGGCATAGGACTGGGCCGCATTGTCCAGCACCCCACCCACGTGACCAGGCGAGACGACGGTCGAGAAGTAGACATTGGCACCCTTGCTGCACCAGCTCTTGGCCATCGCCTTGCCCACGGCATACGGGATGACATCGTCGAGCACGGAATGCACGACGAGGGTCGGCATGGCCGGCTTGATCGTGCCGATCCGCTGTTGCGCAACCATCGTCTTGAAGGGTTCCTGGGCCAGAATCGTGCTCGCCGGCACCCCGGTCGCGGACAGGGTCTCGGTGCGCACGAAGGCGTGATTGGCCAGGTCGGTGACGCACTCGCCCTCGACCTCGTCCATCGCCTGGCGGCCCGCGGCGTTGAGATAGGGGCTCATGTCGACCCCGTAGCCCGCAGCCAGGCCGCGCATCCCGTAGAGCGCGAACTCGGCATAGAGCGTGCCGTCGAGATTGGCGAGCACAGCGGCCAGGTCGGCAGGGACCGCCGACGCGACCGCGCCCTTGACCCGCAACTCGGGGGCGTATGACGCAGCGAGCTCGGCCGCCGCTGCCGACGCGCCGCCACCTTGCGAATAGCCAACGAGGCCAACAGGATTCGAGCTGGACAGGCCCGATCCCGCGAGGCGCTGGGCGGCACGCACGGAGTCCAACACAGCCCGTCCCTGGACGACCCGGTTCATATAGGTGTGCACGCCGGCAGTGCCGAGGCCCTGGTAGTCGGTGATCGCCACGGCATACCCGCGCTCGATCAGGCCCTTGATGAAGATCGACTCGTACTCGAAGCCCTCGGACTGCTGCCGCGACGGCGCGCAGCGGTCGGCCAGCCCCTGCGTGCCGACGGCGTAGCCGATGATCGGCCGGTGCCCCAGACCGATCCACGGCGCCTTGGGCACGAGCACGCTGCCAGAGACCGCGACCTTGGCGCCGCTCCGGTCGGTGCTGGTGTAGAGGATGCGCTTGGAGGTCATCACGAGCGAGCTCAGCCCGGCCGGGTCGACCGAGAACGTGAGGTTCTCGCTGCGGATCACATCGCCGGCATTCCCGCTGATCGCGGCCGGCGCCTCGTAGAACGTCGGGCGCGGCGGCTCGGTCGCGCCCGTGGCGGGCCCGGCGAGGGCGAACGCGCCGAGGACGGCGGCAGTGGCGGTGATAACAGAACGACGCATGGGTTCGGAACCTTTCGGGTGAGCAACGCGAAGTGGCTACCCGCAGGTAACTAGCGGATCAGAATAGCGCAGGACATGCCCGTATGCCGCCGCTCACCCACCGTTGGCATCTCGCCGACGACGTGACCCTCGTCGCGCGTCGGTCAGGCCCAGCTTGGCGGCGGCGGGGGTGGCGCCGAGCCGCCGCCACCGCCCGCGGACTCCTCGACCACCGGCGCGGCTGCGACCGCCGGCGCGGCTGCGGGCGCCGGCTCGACAGAAGGAGCCGGGGGCGCGGGCGGCGCGGCCGCAGCCTCGTGCGCCGCGCGGACGGCTCCGGGCGGGGGCGGCGGGGCGCCGGGCGCGCCGAACCCGGGCGCAGCTGCTGGTGAGAGCTGGAGGTTGAGCTGCCCCGAGCCCTCCAGTGAACGCAACTGCTCCATGATCCGCTGGTAGTCGGCCGACGACCCGGGGCGGCCCGCGGCGTTGAGATAGGTCAACACGCCCAGGTCGCGCAGCAAGCGATCCGCGGGTCCACCCGGACCCCCACCGCCACCCGGCGCTCCCATGGGACTGCCGCCCATCATGCCCGCATTGGACATGGCCGAGTCAGCTTTCTGCTGCAGATCCATCGCCGCGGCCTTGGCCTTGTCGAGAAAACCCATGACAACCTCCGAATCGATGCGGCTGAACGTCCCAAACGATAGGTCCGGAGGGCGGCTTTCGCCTACGGTTTGTGCAAGAACGTCGGTGACCCCGCCGGCCATACGGAGAGGAACGCGAATGACCATCCACGGAAGCTTGTTCACCGATTTCCGAGAGAAGGAGACGCAGGACCCGTTCTCGCTGCAGAACAAGAAGATGTTGCGGGTGGACATGCGCTACGGCGAGGTGATGGCCCGGGCCGGCTCGATGGTCGCCTACCAGGGCGATGTGCGCTTCACCAAGCAGAGCTCCGGGCTGGGGCGGATGTTCAAGTCGGCGGTGACCGGCGAGGGGGTCACGATGATGACCTGCTCCGGGCAGGGCGATCTCTTCCTGGCGGACGAGGCCAGCGAGGTGCAAATCATGTATCTGCAGGACGACGCGATCTCGGTCAACGGCCGAAATGTGCTGGCCTTCAGCAACTCGATCCAGTGGGACATCCACCGCATCCAGGCCCGTGGCGCCGCCATGACCGGCGGGCTCTACAACGTCTCCCTGCGCGGCACGGGCTATGTCGCGGTGACCACCAAGGGCGACCCGGTGGCCCTCGACGTGGCCAGCAGCCCCACCTTCGGTGACGCCCAGGCTGTCGTGCTGTGGACGGCGGGCGTGCGGATGGACGTCCGCGTGGACACCGGTGGCATCGGCTCGATGATCCGCGGTGGCACGGGCGAGCTGCTGCAGATGGCCTTCTCGGGCCAAGGCTATGTCGTGGTCCAGCCGAGTGAGTCGGTCACCGACGGCGGTCACCAGCAGCAGTCCGGCGGCTCCAGCAGCATGCTGGGCGGCCTACTCAGCTGACGCCTGGCGGTCAGTGCCCGGGCTGGTCGCTCGGGTACTGCGCCGGGAAGGCCGTCGCGCCGTCGGCCGGGGCCGGCTGGTCCGCTGCCGGCCCGTCCGCGGCGGGAGCATCCGGCCGCTGCTCGGCAACCTTGTCCAGGCCGGTCCCGAGCGCCGCGCTGAACTTGGCGACCTTGTCGTGGTACTTGCCATCGGTGCGCTCGTCGACAAGCGTGGTGGCCTTGGCCACCCAGCCGTCGACCTTCTCGCGGTTGTCGTGAGTGAGCGTGCCCACCTGGGCGCGCACGCCGTCATACGTCTTCTGGGCGAACTTGCCGAATTCGTCGAGCCGACGATCGAGGTCGAGGTCGTCGACAGCCTTCCTCAGCGATTCGTTCATGGCCATGGGGAATCCCCTCCTGCGTGGATCCGTAGCCGCCCGGTGGCGGCCTTACCGTGCCATTCAACGTGATCGGCGAGCGCGATTGTTCCCTGCGCCCGGCCTTCCGGCACCGATCCCCGGCGGATCCGGGGCAACCCTGAGCCCGCCTCAGTCCTCGCGCAGGCAGACCAAATGAGCGACGAGCGCCGTCCATCCGGTCTGGTGCGTGGCGCCCAACCCGGCTCCGGTGTCGCCGTGGAAGTACTCGCTGAAGGTCGGGTGCGCCTGCCAGAGGGGATGGGTCGGTATGTCGCGTGGATCGCTCGGGCGACGCCCGTCCGGTCCGATGCGAAACAGGCCCACCAGCCGGCGGTCGATATCGTCGGCGACCTCGGCGACGCCGATCAGCCGACCCGACCCCGCTGGGTACTCGACCTGGACATCGGCGGCCATGCCCCCGGCATACCGGCGCAAAGCGTCGGTGAGCAATACATTGACCGGGAACCAGATCGGGCCGCGCCAGTTGGAGTTGCCGCCGAAGAGGCGTGAGTCCGACGCACCCGGCACATAGCGCACGGGCAGGTCGGCACCCTCCAGTTGCAGCGTCGTGCCCTCGCGATAGGCCGCCGACATCGACCGGATGCCGCCGGGCGCGAGGAACTCCGACTCATCGACCAACCTCCGCAGCAGCCGGACCAGCCGGTCGGGCGTCAGGACCGAGAGAGTGTCCGGTGAGCCGTCAGCGAGGTGCACGAGCGCATCGAGCAACTCGGGCCGGCGCGCCTGCAGCCAGGCCCGGTGCCCGGTGAAGTCGGGCAGGGTCGCATCCACCCAGGCGGGCATATTGGCCACGCCGATCAGCGGCAGCAGCCCGACCATCGAGCGCAAGCGCACCTTCTGCGAGCTGCCGTCCGCAGCCACGACGACGTCGTAATAGAAGCCGTCCTCCTGATCCCAGAGCTCGACATTGTCGGAGCCGAAGAAGTCCATCGCCTCGGCGATCGCGAGGAAGTGCTCGAAGAATTTCGTCGCGACCTCGTCCCAGGCCGGCTGGGTGCGTGCCAACTCCCAAGCGATCCGCAGCATGAGCAGGCAGTAGAACGCCATCCAGCTCGTGGCATCCGACTGCTCCAGGCGCGAGCCGTCGGGCAGGGGCGCGCTGCGGTCGAAGGGTCCGACATTGTCCATCCCGAGGAAGCCGCCCTCGAAGAGATTGGAGCCTTCGGCATCCTTGCGGTTGACCCACCAGCCGAAGTTGAACAGCAGCTTGGTGAACACCCGTGTCAGGAACTCCTGGTCGCGACTGCCGTCGATGGTGTAGACCTGCCACGCCGCCCACGCGTGGACCGGCGGATTGACGTCGGAGAAATTCCATTCGTAGGCTGGCAGCTGACCATTGGGATGCATCGCCCACTCCCGGCACATCAGCACCAGTTGCTCCTTGGCGAAGTCCGGGTCGACGTGCGCCAGTGCCACGCAGTGGAAGGCGAGGTCCCAGGCCGCGAACCACGGGTACTCCCATTCGTCGGGCATCGAGATGACGTCGGCGAGCGAGAGGTGTCGCCAGCTGGTGTTTCGGCCCAGCGGTTGGCGGGCCAGCCGTTCGCGCGGCGGCGCGGGCTCGGCGGGGTCGCCCTCGAGCCATTGCCGAACGTCATATCGATAGATCTGTTTGCACCACTGCAGACCGGCGAACGCGCGCCGGGCGATGAAGGCGTCCTCGGGCGGCACGTCGGCGGGGATCACGGCGGCATAGAAGGCGTCGGCCTCGCCGTGGCGCGCGTCGCGGATGGCGTCGAAATCGGCGAACGGGTCGGCCGTGCGCACGTCGCCGTCGCGAATCAGCCGCAACCGGATGGTCACCGACTCCCCCGGCGCGACCGCGTCCCAGTGCCACCAGAAGGCGGCCTTGGTCCCGTGCCCGCGCCGCACCATCGAGGCATCGCCATGGACCACGGCCGCATTGATCGCGTCCTTGGGGTGCTTGCTGCCGCCGGGCACACCGAAGGTCGCCTGCTGGTTGGTCTCGTTGTCGCAGAAGAGGATTCGCGGCTCGGCGTCGGCGACGAGCAGGTAGCGACCGAGGTAGCCGTGCTCGGCGATGATCGCCGACTCGTCCTTGGGGCCGCGGGCCAGGCGCAGGCGCGGGACGCGCTCGTCGCGTCCCCAGGACCAGGTGTTGCGGAACCATAGGTGCGGCAACAGGTCGAGTGGCGCCGGGTCGGGGCCGTGGTTGGTCGCCGTGATCTCGACCAGGACATCCTCGGGGCCGGCCTTCGCATGGGTGACGAGCACGTCGAAGAAGCGCGAGTCGTCCAGCACACCGGTGTCGGTGAGTTCGAGCTCGTCCTGATCAAGCCCGCGAGCGGCGTTCTCGGTGACGAGGTGGTCATACGGGAAGGCGCGTTGCGGATAGCGATAGAGGACCTGGGCATAGGAGTGGGTGGGCGTCCCATCGATATGCCACCAGTACTCCTTGACGTCCTCGCCGTGGTTGCCCTGCGGATTCGTTAGGCCGAAGAGGCGCTCCTTGAGCCGGTCGTCGTGGCCGTTCCAGAGGGCGAGCCCGAGATTGAGGAAGCCGAAGCGATCGGTCAGCCCGGCGATGCCGTCCTCACCCCAGCGGTAGGCCCGGGTGTGGGCGTGGTCGAAGGGGAAGAAGCTCCAGGCATCCCCGTCGGCGGAATAGTCCTCTCGCACCGTGCCCCACTGCCGGCCGGCGAGATAGGGCCCCCACAGCCGCCACGGGCTGTCCGGCCGCTGCGCCTCGCTCAGCCGGGCGTGCTCAGCGGTGGGCGGCATCGGCTGATCGGTCACGGGCCCAGCCTGTCACCTCCGTTATCCGGATGCCGCAGGCGTGGGCAGCCTGTGAACTCCCTATGACTTCACGTGCTCGGCGAGGTGATTGTCGGTGGCGACGTTTAGAGTCCCGGACATGGATTGGCGTTTGGGTGCCGACAGCGGCCGCGCGGTGCAGACCGCCACCCGCTCCCCCGATGCGCCCAGCCCCGCCGCTGCTCCGGCTGGGGCGTCCGCCCCCGATGGCCGTATGCCGCGTGCCCGCCGCATCCTGCCGCGTCGCGCCTGGCTGCCGTGGCTGGCGCTCGCCCTGGTGGGCGTCCTCGCTGTTGCCGCCCTCGTGCGCACCTTCGCCATCCCGGCCGAATACACCGACGCCAAGGCCCGCGCGGCCGCGAGCCCGATGGTCAGCAAGGCGATCGAGGACGCGGGGCGCCAACCGCCCGCTGCGGCAACGGCATACGGCAAGATCCAGCCGTCCCTGGTGGTGATCACCACCGGCGGCGGCGCGGAGCGCGGCCTCGGGGCGGGCTTCATCGCCAACGCCGACGGCACGATCCTGACGGCCAATCACGTCATCGACGGCGCGACCCGGATCGAGGTCCGCTTCGCCGACGGCACACGCACGACGGCGACGGTCGCCGAGGCGAAGCCGGAGAACGACCTGGCAACGCTCAAACCCGCTCGCCTACCGGATGTCGTGGTGCCGGCCACGCTGGCCGGCGCCGAGGGGATCGGCCAAGACGTCTACGCCGTCGGCAACCCGCTGGGACTGACCTTCTCGCTGTCCGCGGGGGTGATCTCGGCGACCGGGCGCGCCATCGAGACCGAGAGCGGCCCGTTGACGAACCTGATCCAGTTCGACGCGGCGGTCAACCCCGGCAACTCCGGCGGCCCGCTGCTCAACCGGGCCGGCAATGTCATCGGCGTCGTGACCGCCCTCGCCAACCCCTCCAAGCAACCCTTCTTCGTCGGCATCGGCTTCGCCGTGCCGATCGCCGCCGCCGGTGGGGCCGTCCGCGCCGCCCCGATGTGACCGTCAGGAGATTCATCGATGACTGAACCCGCCCCCACCGCCCGCCCCCTGGAGCAGACGCTCTACGAGGTCAAGAAGACGATCGTCGGCCAGGACGAGCTGCTGCAAAAGATGATCGTCGCCTTGCTGGCCCGCGGACACCTGCTCGTCGAGGGCGTCCCCGGGCTGGCCAAGACCCTGGCGATCAAAGCCCTTGCCGAGGCGATCGGCGGCAACTTCAAGCGCATCCAGTTCACCCCTGACCTCGTGCCCGCTGACCTCGTCGGCACCCGCATCTACAACCAGCAATCCGGTCAGTTCCAGGTAGCGCTCGGCCCGGTCTTCGCTAATCTCGTCCTCGCCGACGAGATCAACCGGGCTCCCGCCAAGGTGCAAAGCGCGCTCCTTGAGGTCATGCAGGAGCGTCAGGTGACCATCGGCCGCGAGACCTTCCCGGCGCCGGCGCCCTTCCTGGTGATGGCCACCCAGAACCCGATCGAGTCCGAGGGCACCTATCCCTTGCCTGAAGCCCAGGTTGACCGCTTCATGCTCAAGGTCAAGGTCGGATACCCCTCTCCCGCAGAGGAATTCGTGGTCGTCGAGCGGATGCTCGGATTGGGCGAGAAGACCCAGGCCGTGCTCGACCCGGAGCACCTATTGCGCCTGCAGAAGGCTGCCGATGCGGTCTATGTCGACCCGGGAATCATTCAGTATGCCGTTCGGGTCGCCGGCGCCACCCGCGAGCCGGGGCTGCTCGGCCTGCCGGATCTCGGGCGCTTGATCACCTTCGGCGCTAGCCCGCGCGCGTCCATCAATATGGTGCTCGCGGCACGGGCCCTGGCCTTCCTGCGCGGTCGCGACTATGCGCTGCCCGAGGATGCCCGCGACCTCGCCCTCGACATCCTGCGACACCGCTTGGTGCTCTCCTACGAGGCGCTGGCCGACAATGTCGACCCCGACGACATCGTCCGCGCGATCCTTGCGGCGGTCCCCCTGCCCGACGTCGAGGGCCGCCCCCGCGCCGCGGAGTCGATCCAGTGGCAGCCATCGACCTGAGCGCGGGCGCCGTCCTGCGCCGCGTCGAATGGACCGTGCTGCGCCCCCTCGACGGGGCGCTGCAGGGCGATTTCGCGACCCTCTTCCGCGGCGAGGGCATCGACTTCCGCGAAATGCGTGAGTACGTCCCCGGCGACGACCTGCGCCGGATCGACTGGAACACCACCGCGCGCATGGACACGCCGTATGTCCGTGACTATTCCGAGGACCGCGACCTGACCGCCTGGTTGTTGCTGGACCGTTCGGCGTCGATGCGCTTCGGGCCGACCGGCCGTGGCAAGGACGCGATCGTCGTCGACCTCGTCGCCTGCTTCGCCCAACTGCTCGGCCGCGGTGGCAACAAACTCGGCGCGGTTCTCTTCGACGACGGTCCGGTGGCAACCATTCCGCCCCGTAGTGGCCGCACGCAGGTGTTGCGCCTGATCCATGAGCTAGGTCGACGCGAGCCCCGATCGCAGGCCACGACCGAGCTTGCCGGGCTGCTGCGTGCGGCGGTGGCCACCATTCGGCAGCGCAGCCTGGTCGTGGTCATCTCCGACTTCATCAGCCCGCCCGGGTGGGAGAAGCCCCTGCGCCAGCTCGCGCAACGCCACGATGTCATGGCTATCCAGATCGTCGATCCGCTCGAGCATTCCCTGCCCGATGTCGGGGTGATCGTCCTGCAGGACAACGAAACCGGCGACCAAGTGGTCGTCGACACTGGCGACGCGGGCTTCCGGTCCCGGATGGCCGCGCTTGCCGAGGAGCAGAACGACGCGCTGACGGCGACGATCCGGCGCACGGGGTTGACGCTGCAAACGATTCGCACTGACGAGGACCTGCTGGGTGCGTTCCTACGGATGGCGCACCAGCGGAAAATGAGCCGGCGATGACCTTCTCCGTGCCGTGGGCGCTGGCCGCGCTGCTCGCTTTGCCGCTGCTGGTGATCGCCTACCGCCGCGCGCTGGGCCGGGCCGCGCGCGATCAGGAGGCGCTGCGCCGGACGGGGCTCGTCCCGGTCACCCGCTCGGTGTCCCGGTGGCGGCACGTCGCGCCGAGCCTGTTGCTCGGCGCGCTGACCTTGCTCATCATCGGCGCTGCCGGGCCGAGAGCCACGCTGGAGACCCCGCGCCGCGAAGGCACCGTGATCCTCGCTTTCGACGTCTCCAACAGCATGCAGGCCGAGGATCTTGCGCCGAACCGATTGGCGGCGGCCAAGGTCGCCGCCAAGGCCTTTGTCGCCAAACAACCCGCCACGATCAAGATCGGGGTCGTCGCCTTCAGCGACACCGCCTTGATCACCCAGCAGCCGACCGACGACCCGCTCCAGGTCGACGCGGCGATCAACCGGCTCACCAGCCACGGTGGCACCTCGCTCGGACAAGGCATCTACGCCTCGCTGCAGGCCATTTCCGGCGGCAAGCTCAATGTCGATGACAAGCGCCTCAAGAACGACCCCGACAGCATCGACATCGGCTATTTCGGCGCGTCGGCGATCATCCTGCTCTCGGACGGCCAGAGCGACGCCCAACTCGACCCGCTGGCGATGGCGCGTCTGGCGTCGGTGGCGGGGGTCCGCATCGACAGCGTCGGTCTGGGCAGCCCGGAAGGAGCGAGCGTCACCGTGGACGGCGTGACCCAGCAAACCGCCCTCGATTCGGCCGCTCTCCAGGCCATCGCCGATGCGGCGAACGGCCGCTACTACTCAGCGGTCGACAGCGACGCCCTCACCGCCGTCTACTCGTCGATCGATCTGAAGTGGACGAGCGTGCGTGAGGTGACCGGGCTGGCGCCCTACTTCGCCCTGCTCGCCATCCTGGCGGCGGCCACCGCGATGATCGTCTCGATCGTTCGCACTGGGCGAGTGATCGCGGCATGAGATTCGGCTGGCCACTCGCCCTCACCGCGCTCGTCGCCGTGCCGGTCCTCCTCGCCCTCTATCTCTGGGCGCAGCGCCGGCGCCGGCCGGCCGCGATCCAGTACTCCAACGTTGCGCTCGTCCGTGCCGCGGTCGGCGCGAGGAAGCGCCGGTGGACCAGGCACCTGCCGATCGCCGCCATGCTCCTCGGCCTGGCCGCGCTCGGGGTCGGAGCCGCGCGGCCCACGGCGACCATGCAGGTGCCCACCAACCGCACCTCGATCATCGTGGCCCTTGATGTCTCGCGCTCGATGTGCTCGGTGGATATCGAACCCAATCGCCTGGTCGCCGCCAAGAGCGCCCTGCGCGACTTCATCAAGGCGCAGGACCCCAGCACCCGCATCGGCTTGATCGCCTTCGCCGGGTATGCCGAGCTGGTCACTCCGCCGACCACCGACCGTGACCAGTTGCTCACCAGCGTCGACGGACTCGCCACCGGGCGAGGCACGGCGATCGGGGCGGCCATCCTGAAGTCGGTCGATGCCATCGCGAGCATCAACCCCGCCGTCAAACCGGTTGGCCCCGACGAGGCTCCCGAGCCGCCGCCAGATGACAATGTGCCCTTCCCCGCGCCCGTCCCGAAGAACGTCAAGCCGCCCACCACCGAGCCGGTTGCCGATGTCGTCGTCCTGCTCACCGACGGCGCCAACACCCGGGGCGTCCTCCCCCTCGCTGCGGCCGCGATCGCCGCCGACCGGGGCGTCCGCGTGTATCCCATCGGTTTCGGCACCACCAATCCGACGCACATGGCGTGCACCGCCGACCAGCTCGGCGCCGATGCCTTCGCCGAGGGCGGCCCTTATGGTCGGGGCAACGCCGCGCAGTTCCTGGTCGTCGACGAGCCGACGCTGGAGGCCGTGGCCATGGCGACCGGCGCGTCCTATGCCCCGGCAACGACGGGCAAGCAGCTGTCCTCGGTGCTCAGCTCGGTGCCCAAGGATCTGATCCTGACCACCCAGCGCGTGGAGTTGGCTCCCGCCTTCGCCGCCTTGGGGGCGCTGCTCCTGCTGCTCGGCGCGGCCATCGCCGCCCGCCAGCGCACCTTCCCGTGAACTGCTTACGCCGCTGCGGACCTGGTGGCACCTGGCCGTCATCGAATACCGGAACCGCCCGTCGAAAGGCCGGTTCAGCCCCGTCGAAAGGCCGGTTCAGCGGCCGATCGGTAGCTCCTGCCCGGCGGGCACGGCAAAGCGGGCTAGCTCGGCGGCCAGGTCGGCGTTGACATAGGCCTGGACCCGGGTGCCGTCGGCAGTGTGATCGCTGACCAGCAACTCGCCGGACTCGTGGATGCGCGAGAGCAGGTCACCGCGGTCATACGGCACGAGGGCGTCGACCGCGATCCGCGGGCGCGGCAATTCATCTGCAACCAGCGCGATGAGTTCCTCGATCCCGGCACCGGTGTGGGCGGAGACGGCGATGGCGTGCTTCTCGTGCCGCAGGATCCGGTCGATCACTTCGGGGTCGGCGATATCGGCCTTGTTGACGACGATGATCTCTTTGACATCCGCGGCATCGACATCGGCGAGCACCGCTCGCACGGCGCTGATCTGGCCCTCCGGATCGGGATGCGACCCGTCGACCACATGCAGCAGCAGGTCGGCGTCGGCGACCTCCTCCAGGGTCGAACGGAAGGCGTCGATCAACTCGTGGGGCAACTGCCGCACGAAACCGACGGTGTCGGTCAGGGTGAACGCACGGCCATCGGATGTCTGCGCGCGTCGCACGGTGGTGTCCAGGGTGGCGAAGAGCTGGTTCTCGACGAGCACGCCCGCCCCGGTGAGCCGGTTGAGCAGCGAGGACTTGCCGGCGTTGGTGTAGCCGGCGATGGCCACGCTCGGCGTGCCGTGCGCCTTGCGCGAGTGGCGCTTGGTGTCGCGATGCGTCTTCATCTCGCGGATTTCCCTGCGCAGCTTGGCGATTCGCGAGTTGATCCGGCGCCGGTCAAGCTCGATCTTGGTCTCGCCGGGGCCGCGCGAGCCGATACCCTCACCACCCGCGACCCGGCCACCCGCCTGCCGGGACATCGACTCACCCCAACCGCGCAGTCGCGGGAGGAGGTACTGCAACTGGGCCAACTCGACCTGCGCCTTGCCCTCGCGCGACTTGGCGTGCTGGGCAAAGATGTCCAGGATCAGTGCGGTGCGGTCGATGACCTTGACCTTGACGATGTCCTCCAGACCGCGCCGCTGCGAGGGCGCCAGCTCGGAGTCGCACACCACCGTGTCAGCACCCTCGGCGATCACGACGTCGCGCAGTTCGAGGGCCTTGCCCGAGCCCAGCCACGTGCCCGGGTCCGGTCGCTGACGGCGCTGCATCAGCCCCGCGAGCACCGTCGAGCCCGCCGTCTCGGCGAGAGCCGCCAACTCGCGCAGCGAGTTCTCGGCGTCCTCCGCCGTGCCCTCGGTCCAAACCCCGGCGAGGACAACGCGCTCGAGCCGCAACTGGCGGTACTCGACTTCGGTGACGTCCTGCAGTTCCGTCGACAGGCCCTGAACCCGCCGCAGCGCCGTCCGTTCCTCGCGATCGAACTGATCCCCGTCGCGGTCATCGACCTCGTATGCCGTGCTCGCCAGCGCACTCGCCCGCCGGCCGAAAAGATCGCGCTCGTCGGCGACCGGGGTGGTCGGGGAATCCCTGTGTGCCTCACTCATATGGCGTCCAGGTTCTCATGAACACGCAGGCAAGAGCCACCGAGATTCCGGACCAATCCTCGTCAGGCGCTGCTCAGTCGTCGGCGTCGGCCCAGATCCGGGCGTCGCGGGCGGAGGTTCGCTCGGCGTTGGCCTCCTGATCGTCCGGGGCCTGCTGGCTCTCGCGTTCCGCCTCGACCCGGCCGCGATAGAGGTCGACCTCGCGGGCGACCCGGGCTGCGTCCCAGCCCAGGACCGGCGCCACGAGGTCGGCCGCCGCCTGCGCCGAATCCACGCCACGACTCGGTGTCTCGATCGAGATGCGCGTGCGACGGGCGAGCAGGTCGTCCAAGTGCAAGGCGCCCTCATGGGTCGCGCCGTAGACGATCTCGACCTTGAGGTATTCCTCTGCCCCCGGCAGCGGCTCAGCAAGTGATGGGTCGGCCGCGAGCAGGTCGAAGAGCTCGTGCACGAGCGAGCCGTAGCGACCAAGGAGGTGGGTCAGCCGCCATACGGGCAGGTCGTGTTTGCGTGAGAGGCGATCGAGCTGGTTCATCAGCGCCGGGTAGCCGTCGGCGCCGAGCAGCGGGATGTGTTCGGTGACGCTGTCCGCGACACCGGGGCCGATATCTTCGCGTGCCGCGTCGATGGCGTCGGCCGCCATGACCCGATAGGTCGTGTATTTGCCGCCCGCGATCGAGATCAGGCCCGGCTGTGGGCGCGCCACCGCGTGCTCGCGGGAAAGCTGCGAGGTTTGCTCGTCCTCGCCCGACAACAGCGGCCGCAGACCGGCATAGACACCCTGGATGTCGTCATGGGTGATCGGGTTGGTGAGCGCCGAATTCACATGCGCGAGAAGGTAATCGATGTCTGCCTTGCTAGCCGCAGGGTGCGCGAGGTCGAGATTCCAGTCGGTGTCAGTGGTGCCGATGATCCAGTGCGTGCCCCACGGGATCACGAAGAGCACTGAGCTCGGCGTGCGCAGGATCAGCCCGACCTCGGAGTTGATCCGGTCGCGCGCGACGACGATGTGCACGCCCTTCGACGCCCGCACATTGAAGCGGCCGCGGCCACCCGCGAGGGTCTGGATGTCGTCGGTCCATACGCCGGTGCAGTTGATGACGACACTGGCCCTGACGCCGGTGCGGTTGCCGGTCTCGAGGTCCTCGACCTCAGCACCGACGATGCGTTCGCCGGCCCGGTCCAACTCCGTCACCCGCGTCGACGTCATCACGATCGCGCCGTAGGCCGCGGCCGTGCGCGCGACGGTCAGCGTGTGTCGCGCGTCGTCCATCTGCGCGTCGTAGTACAGCAAGGCGCCCGTATGCCCGTCCTTGCGCAGCGCGGGCACCAGCCGTTGGGTGCCGTTGCGGGTCAGTTGCCGGTGGCCCGGCACCGAGCGAGCGCCGCCCATATTGTCGTAGAGCGTCAACCCAGCCGTGACATAGGGCCGCTCCCACATGCGGTGGGTCAGAGGATAGAGGAAAGGCACCGGCTTGACCAGGTGGGGCGCCAGGCGGGTCAGCGCGAGTTCGCGTTCCTTCAGGGCCTCGCGGACCAGCCCGAAGTCCATCTTCTCCAGATAGCGCAAGCCGCCGTGCATGAGCTTGCTCGACCGTGAGGACGTGCCCGATGCGAGGTCGCGCTGCTCCACCAGAGCGACCGAGAGGCCGCGGGTCGCTGCGTCCAGGGCAGCACCGGCGCCAGTGATGCCGCCGCCGATGACCAGGACGTCGAACTCACGTTCGCCCAGGCGGCGCCAGGCCTTGGCCCGGTAGCCGGGATCGAGACGGGGTGGGGTCGTCATACGGCCATTGTCCCCAGCGGGCTAGGGTGCCCACGAACGGTGGCCGACGTGATTACCGTGACAGCCGGCGTGCTGAGGTTGAGAAGGAGTGTCCGGTGAGCAAGCGCACATACGTCCTGGCGATCGACCAGGGGACGACGAGCACGCGGGCTATCCTCTTCGACGCGGCGGGGACGATAGTCGCCGTCGACCAGCGCGAGCACCGGCAGATCCTGCCCCGCGCCGGGTGGGTCGAACACGACGGCATCGAGATCTGGGACAACACGCGCGAGGTCGTCGGCGGCGTGCTGGGCAAGGCCAATGTCAACCGGGGTTCGGTCGCGGCGGTCGGGATCACCAATCAACGCGAGACGACAATCGTCTGGGACCGCGCCACTGGGCAGCCGATCGCGAACGCCATTGTCTGGCAGGACACCCGGACCGGACGGCTGGTGCAGGAGCTCGCCGGCGACGAGGGACCGAACCGGTATGCCGCCCGCACCGGCCTGCCCCTCGCCACCTATTTCGCCGGGCCCAAGGCACGCTGGCTGCTCGATTCGGTCGAGGGTGCGCGGGAGCGGGCCGAAGCCGGCGAGTTGCTCTTCGGCACCATGGACACGTGGCTGATCTGGAATCTCACCGGCGGCGTGGACGGTGGTCTGCACATCACTGATGTCACCAACGCGAGCCGGACGCTGCTGATGGATCTCGAGACGCTGCAATGGGATTCGGACCTGTGCGCGGCCATCGGGCTGCCGATGGCGATGCTGCCCGAGATCCGCAGCTCGAGCGAGGTTTACGGAGTGTGTCAGCCGGGGTCGGGGCTGCTGGCTGATGTGCCGGTCGCCGGCATCCTCGGCGATCAGCAGGCGGCGACCTTCGGGCAGGGCTGCCTCACGCGCGGAATGGCCAAGAACACTTATGGCACAGGCAATTTCATGCTGCTGAACACCGGCACCGAGATCGTCCCATCCCGTAACGGGCTGCTCACGACGGTCTGCTACCGGCTCGGCGACGAGCCGGCGGTCTATGCGCTGGAGGGCTCGATCGCGGTCACCGGGTCGTTGGTCCAATGGCTTCGTGACAACCTCGGCATCATCGGGTCAGCGCCCGATGTCGAGACTTTGGCGCTGGGCGTCGCCGACAACGGCGGTGCCTACTTCGTGCCGGCCTTCTCCGGGTTGTTCGCGCCCTACTGGCGCCCCGATGCCCGCGGAGCGATCGTGGGCCTGACACGCTTCGTGGACAAGGGCCACATCGCGCGAGCGGCCTTGGAGTCCACGGCATTTCAGACCTATGACGTTTTGCAGGCGATGAACGCCGACTCCGGCGTCGACTTGACCGAGCTGAAGGTCGATGGCGGCATGACGGCCAATGACACGCTCATGCAGTTCCAGGCCGACCTGCTCGGTGTCGAGGTGATCCGGCCGGTGGTGGCCGAGACGACGGCGCTGGGCGCGGCCTACGCGGCTGGGCTGGCGGTGGGCTACTGGTCGAGTACCGATGACATCCTGGCGAACTGGCAGGAGTCCAGGCGGTGGTCGCCGCGGATGGCGACTGCTGATCGCGATCGGCTGCTGCGCGGGTGGGCGAAGGCCGTCGAGCGGACCCTGAACTGGGTCGACGACGACGTCGAGCAGTGATGACAGAGCACTACTTTTCGGCCGAGCCGGCGACCGCGGAGAAGCAGCGGCGGATCACCGTCGAGTTGGCGGGCGCCGAGCGCGAGGTGACAGTGGCGTCAGGGATCTTCAGCCCCGACGGCATCGACCGCGGGACTGCGGTGCTGTTGCGTGAGGTGCCGAAACCGCCGGCGGCCGGGGAGTTCCTGGACCTGGGCTGCGGCTGGGGGCCGCTGGCGTTGACGCTGGCCCTGCTCGCCCCGGAGGCGCAGGTATGGGCCGTGGACGTCAACGAGCGCGCGCTGGATCTGTTGCGGCGCAACGCTCTTTGGCTCGGCCTCTCCGGCGTGCGCGCGGGGACGGCCTCGTCGGTGCCCGACGAAGTACGCTTCGACCTGATCTGGTCCAACCCACCCATCCGCATCGGCAAGGCCGCATTGCACGACCTGCTGCGCACCTGGCTGCCGCGGTTGCGCGAGGGGGGCACGGCATACCTGGTGGTGGCGAAGCAACTGGGAGCGGACTCGCTGCAGCGCTGGCTCGCCGAGACCTTCCCGGCGTATGCCGTGGATCGCTACGCCACCGAGAAGGGCTTTCGCGTCCTGCGGATCAGCCCTCGAGAGTGATGGTGCCGTCGGCAACGAGGACCGCGGGGCCGGCGAGTTCGACGTGGTTGTCCGGAAGGAGGCGCACGCGCAGGCGGCCGCCGGGCACGTCGACCAGCCAGGTGCCGTCCTGATCGTCGCCGCCGGCCCACAGGTGGGTGGCGATCGCGGCCGCGCAGACGCCCGTGCCACAGGATTCGGTCTCGCCGACGCCGCGCTCGTGCACCCGCATGCGCACATGGCCACGGGCGAGCGGTTGGACGAATTCGACGTTGGTGCCTTGCGGCGCAGGGGGTTTGACGTCGGGCGCCTCGGTCAGGTTGAGCGCGTCGAGCTGCACCGTGGGCGGCACGGCAGCAACGGTGTGGGGGTTGCCCAGGTCAAGGCGCAGAGCGGAGAAGGGCTCGTGGCCCTCGATGTGGACAAGAGAGTCCATACCGTCGGCTGCATGCTCGGGGTCGGTCAGCCGCCAGGCTCCCATGTCGACGACGACGGTCTCGCCGTCGAAGGTGATCTGCTTGACGCCCGAACGGGTCGCGACGCCGAAGCCGCTCTCGGGGGCGAGGCCCTCGCGGCGCAGATACGCGGCGAAGACGCGCACGCCGTTGCCACACATCTCGGCGATGCTGCCGTCGGCATTGCGGTAGTCCATGAACCATTCGGCCCGATCGGCCTGGGCGCGCACGTCGGGGTCGGTCGCGAGCCGGGTCGGTGCCACCCGGATGACACCGTCGCCGCCGATGCCCGAGCGCCGGTCGGCGAGCTTGGCGGCTAGTTGGGCGGTCAGGGCGAAGGTGCCCTCTCGGTCATCGAGCAGGACGAAATCGTTGCGGGTGCCGTGACCCTTGGTGAACCGCACGCTCGCAGGCATACGTCCATTGTCCCTTACCCACGAACGCGACCTAGACGCCTCGGGGAGCCGGCGAGGTGGCGCGCTGGCACCGCTGGTCCCGGAAACGCCGAGGCGGCAGAGCCGGGGCTAGTTTGCGGCCGCGACGACGGCCAGTGCCTGGTCGAGCAGGTCGGGGGTGCTCGCATCGAGCCAGGTGATCCGGGCATCGGGGCGGAACCAACTTTCCTGGCGGCGCACGAAGCGCCGCGTCGCCATAGTGGTCGCGGCAATCGCCTCTGCCGCGGTCAGCTCGCCGTCGAGTTGAGCCAGGGCCTGGCTGTAGCCGATTGCTGTACGCGCCGTTCGGCCCGCGCGCAAACCCTCGCCCACCAAGCCGGCCACCTCGTCGACCAGCCCGTCGGCCCACATCTGCTCGGTGCGCCGGCCGATCCGCTCATCGAGCACCGTGCGGTCGAGCCGGAGCCCGATCACCATCGTGGCGCGGCGATACACCCGCTCGGGCAGCGCGGCGATGAAGGGCGCACCCGTGAGTTCGTTGACCTCGAGCGCCCGGACGACCCGCCGTGCGTTCGTCGGCAGAATGTGCTGCGCGGCAACCGGATCCACCTTCGACAAGCGCCGGTGAGCGGCCGCAACTCCGTGCTCCGCGGCATACGCCTCCCAACGGGCGCGCACGGCCGGGGCGGTCGGCGGGATATCCAGCGCATCGAGCGCGGCCCGCACATAGAGCCCCGATCCGCCCACGAGCACCGGCACGAGCCTCCGCGCCGCGATCGCGTCCAGATCTACCCGCGAATCCCGTTGGTAGACCGCGACACTCGCCTCATCGCGCACGTCCAGCACGTCCAGCTGATAGTGCCGTATGCCGCGGCGCTCCCCCACCGGCAGTTTGGCCGTCCCGATGTCCATGCCGCGATACAGCTGCATCGCGTCTGCGTTGACGATCTCGCCGCCCAGCCGCTCGGCGAGCTCGAGAGCCAGGGCTGATTTGCCGGTCGCTGTCGCCCCCACCACCGCGACGATCGGCGTGGGCTCAGTGGCCAAACGGATCCTCGTCCACACCGGGCATCCAGGTCTGTCCCGGTGCGCCCCAACCCTTTTCGCGGATGGTCTTGCGGGCCTTCTTCTGCAGCTTGTCATCGAGCCGGTCGACATAGAGGAAGCCGTTGAGGTGGTCGTACTCGTGCTGCATGCACCGCGCGAACCACCCGGTCGCCGTGAAAGCGATCTCGTTTCCCTCCCGGTCGAATCCGGTCACCTCGGCGCGCTCGCCCCGGCGCAGCGCGTAATGCAGACCCGGCACCGACAAGCACCCCTCGGACTCGTTGTCGGGATCGGGCTTGCCGTCCGCGGGACGGGTGGCACGGACATACGGGTTGACGATGACACCGAGCGGTGGCACACCGTCCTCGTTGTCCAGGTGCCAGGTGAAGATGCGCAGGCTCACGCCGATCTGCGGAGCGGCGAGACCGACACCATGGGATGCCGTTTGGGTCTCGAACATGTCGTCGATCAGGGTCTGCAGATCGGCGCCGAAATCGGTGGCCAGGAGGGCGCGTTTGTGGAGCACCGGTTCGCCGGTGATCACGATGGGACGAACGGGCATACGCGACATTCTCTCGTATGCCGGCGGCCGTCCCGGACATTCGCAGCCGCGCCACAGTCGGGCCCCAGCACATTTTCAGGCTGCGGAGTAGTGTTCGTTACCGAAGCGTCAACCGGCGCTGCTCCCCGAGACAAGGAGGACGCTTATGGGCATGTTTGATGACATCAAGGGCAAGGTCGAAGACCTCGTTCATGGTCATGAGGACAAGGTCGAAGAACTGAGCGACCAGGGCATCGCGAAGGCCAGTGAGGCTGCGGACGGTGCGACGGGTGGCAAGTACGGCGACCAGATCGACGCCGCCGGCCAGAAGGCCGACGACATGATCGGCGAGTAGACCTCCAGACCCTTGCGTGGGCGTCGCGGACTGAATCAGTCCGCGGCGCCCACGACAATTTTCATGGCCCGGAGCAGTTGACCGGGCGCCAATCCCCCACCGGCAGCATGTGGTTGGTCTACTCGTGACCTGGGCAATGGCGCCCAGGACCGACACCGAGGAGTGATCCGATGGGCATGCTGGATGACATGAAAGACAAAGCCGACGACCTCGCGGACGACGGCAAGGACGCCTTCGGCGACGCGAAGGATGCCGTCGGCGACGCTGCCCGGGATGCCGGTGACGCCGCTGACGACGCGTGGGATGCCACCAAGGAGAAGGCAGACGATGCAGGCGACGCGGTGCGTGACCGGGTCGACGACCTCACCGACCGGGACAGTGGCGCCATGGACGACCTGGACCGGCCGACGCCGGAATGGGACGACACCCGTGACGACGTTGCCTCCGCGGACAACAACCGAGGGCTGGACGACGAGGGCAATCCGACCGGCGAGGACCCGCGCTTCGCTTGAGACGAGGGTTAAACCGAGCACCCCTGCTGGGTGACGCGGGACGGGGCCCCGAGCGACGGCATACCGAGTGACACCGGTGGCTTGACGCTCGGGGCTCCACGGCGTTCGCCGGCGTTGAGGGCGGCCCAGGCGTCGCCGCCGGGGGTGCGGCGCACGGCATACGGCCCGCCGGCGAGCGCGGCATCCGCGATCAGGTGGTGCGGGGCGCCATAGGTGACGGCGACGGTGACCAGGTCGCCGGGGCGGGCGCGCTCGGCGCCGTCGGGCACGGCGAAGTGGACGAGCCGGTTGTCGCGCGCGCGGCCGGACATGCGCGAGGTCGCCGCGTCCTTGCGGCCCTCACCCGGCGCGACAAGGACCTCGACCTCGCGACCTTCGAGCCGCCGGTTCTCGGCCCAGGAGACTTCCTCCTGCACGGCGATCAGGCGGTCGAAGCGCTCTTGCACAACGGCTTTCGGCAGTTGGTCGGGCAAGGTCGCGGCGGGCGTGCCGGGACGGATGGAGTACTGGAAGGTAAAGGCAGAGGAGAACCGGGCCGCGCGGACGATGCGCAGGGTCTCCTCGAAATCGGCCTCGGCCTCGCCCGGGAAGCCGACGATGATGTCGGTGGTGATCGCGGCATCAGGGATCTGGGCGCGCACTGAGTCCAGGATGCCGAGGAAGCGATCGCTGCGGTAGGAGCGGCGCATCGCCTTCAAGACCCGGTCGGAGCCGGACTGCAGCGGCATATGCAGTTGCGGCATGACATTCGGTGTCTGCGCCATCGCCGCGATGACATCATCGGTGAACGCCGCCGGGTGCGGGCTGGTGAAGCGCACCCGCTCCAGCCCGTCGATGTCGCCGCACGCGCGCAGCAGCTTGGCGAAGGCGCCCCGGTCGCCGAACTCCACGCCATAGGTGTTGACGTTCTGGCCGAGCAGGGTGATCTCGATGACGCCTTGGGCGACGAGCGCCTCGATCTCGGCGAGGATCTCTCCCGGCCTCCGGTCCTGCTCTTTCCCGCGCAGGCTCGGGACGATGCAAAAGGTGCACGTGTTGTTGCAGCCGACCGAGATCGAGACCCAGCCGGCATACGCGCTGTCGCGGCGAGTGGGCAGCGTGGACGGGAAGGTCTCGAGGGATTCGAGGATCTCGACCTCCGCGCGCTTGTTGTGGCGAGCGCGGTCGAGCAGCGCGGGAAGCGAACCGATGTTGTGCGTCCCGAAGACGACATCCACCCACGGTGCCCGTTCGACGATGGTGCCGCGGTCCTTCTGCGCGAGGCAGCCGCCGACGGCGATCTGCAGGTCAGGGTGCTTGAGCTTGGCCTGTCGCAGCGTGCCGAGGTTGCCGTAGAGCTTGTTGTCGGCGTTCTCGCGCACCGCGCAGGTGTTGAAGACGACGACATCCGCCACCTCGGGCCGCTGCTCGGCCGGGAGGCTCTCGATATCGGTGTAGCCCGCAGTCTCCAGCAACCCGGCGAGGCGCTCGGAGTCGTGGACGTTCATCTGGCACCCGTGGGTGCGCACGTCATACAGCTTGGTCATGGCACCGACCAGGGTACGGGGGTTTTCGGGTGCGGCCGTCAACCGAAAGCTCGCACCGGGCGTGTGCCGGGTATGCGCATTTGCCGCCTTTCCGCCCGTATGACGCTCCTCGCCGCCGCGATCGCCCTCACCGGCGCCTGTGGTTCAGTGGGCGATCCGGGTGCGTCGGTGAGCGCGAGCGAGTCGCCGTCGAGTTCGGTGGCAACGATCGGCACGGCCGAGGCCCAGCGACTGGGCCGGACATTCGTCGCCTTCGCTCTCGAACCGAGCCCCGCACTCCTGGCGGGCGTGCCCTTCGCGCCCGAAGTTCAACTTGGGCTGCGGGATGCCATCGACGAGACCGTGCCGCGCGCGAAGTTGGCCGACAAGGCGAGCTGGCGGATCGACCGTGAGGAGTTCGCCGCCATGGTGGGGCCCTTCGACGCGACGGCGACGCTGCGGCAGTTCGCGGGCATCCATACCGAAATCGATCCGTTCACCATCGGCGTCGGCGACTATCCGCATTGCAACAACCGGCAGACCTTTCGGGCGCCGGAGGTGGCCGGGCTCGCTCGGGTCACGATCCAGCCGCGCGACGGGATGATCGACTCGTGCATCTCCTGGTTCAGCGTCGACCTCTTCGTCGACCACGGTGGCGAGATCGCAGCGGTGACCATGGACCACGGCGAGCCCTGAGCCGACAATGAGCGCATGACGACGATCGATCTCAACGCGGACTTGGGGGAAGGTTTTGGGCGGTGGTCGCTAACCCACGACGCGGGCCTGCTGGCGGTCGTGACCAGCGCAAATGTCGCCTGTGGCTTTCACGCCGGCGACCCGCGTACGCTGGAGCGCGTCTGCCGGCTGGCCGCGGAGCGGGGCGTGGCGATCGGGGCACAGGTCGCCTACCGGGCTTCGGGCGGCGCTTTATCGACGTCGACCCGGACGATCTGCGGGCCGACGCGCTCTATCAGATCGGGGCGCTGGACGCCTTTGCCCGGGCGGCCGGCTCCCGGGTGGCCTATGTCAAGCCGCACGGGGCGCTCTATAACGCGGTCGTCCACCACGAGCGTCAGGCGAGCGCCGTGGTTGCGTCAGTCACGGCATACGACGGGGAGCTCGATCTGCTCGGCCTGCCGGGGTCGCGGCTGCTGTCGCTCGGAGCCGCGGCCGGGCTGCGGACGATCGGCGAGGGGTTCGTTGATCGGGGTTATACGCCCGATGGCCGGCTGGTGCCGCGCGGGGAACCAGGGGCTCTTGTGGACGCCGCCGCCATCCCGGAGCGCGCGGTGCGGATGGCTCGCGAGCGGGTCGTGCGGGCTGTCGACGGGCGCGACGTGCATGTGCCGGTCGAGAGCCTGTGCGTCCACGGCGACTCCCCCGGCGCCGTCGCGGCCGGAGGCTGGCAACTCATCGGCCGCACGGACGAGACGCTCTGGAACGAGGACTGGGACCCACCCGCGCTGCTCAGCCCCGGAATGCGCGTGCGCCTCGTCGACCAGGGCTGCTGACCTCGACTTGCCCGTCTGGATCGCGCAACGCCTCGGCGGCCCGGACGCCCTAACCCATCACTGAGCGCCGTAGCGTTGCCGGTATGCCGCCCGGTTTGCTCGTGCTCGACCCGGGACCGCTCGCGTCCCTGCAGGACGCCGGCCGGCCGGGCTGGCGCGGGTCGGGCTCTCTCAGAGCGGCGCGGCCGACCGAGGCGCCTGGCGGCTGGCCAACCGGCTGGTCGGCAATCCCCCCGGCTGCGTCGCAATCGAGGTCACCTTGGGAGGCTTCGCCGCCGTCGCGCAGGCGAATCTGCTGATCGCCGTGACCGGAGCCGAAGGGCCGTTGGAGTTGGCCGG
>Ga0209174_10000696_pt1 | contig 24799 bp, 21 predicted proteins | sample JI91814BDNA_FD_187505 | JGI IMG/M metagenome (GOLD analysis project Ga0209174, IMG submission 187505) | Wastewater effluent complex algal communities from Wisconsin, to seasonally profile nutrient transformation and Carbon sequestration -... | ecosystem: Engineered > WWTP > Effluent > Algae...
CGCGCGGCAGCAGGTTGCCGCGGCTGGCGCGGGTGCCTTCGTAGGCCTGCAGGTCGCGCCAGCTCAGTACCAGCTTCTGCTTGCCCGAGTACACCGTGAGTTCGCCGCCGTTGCGCACGCTGGCCAAGGCGATCACCTTTTCCTCGCCGCTCTTGAGCTTGGCCGGCGGGATCTGGATCAGCTTGTTGCCCTTGCCCTTGTCGAGCTCCGGCAGTTCGGTGATGGGGAAGGCCAGCAGGTGGCCGGCGCTGGTGATGCTGACGATCCAGTCGGTCTTGGCATCGGTGACCGGCACCGGCGCGAGGATGTCGGCGGCGTCGTCGGCGTTGATCAGGGCCTTGCCGGCCTTGTTGCGGCCGGTGAAGTTTTCGAACTTCGTGACGAAGCCATAGCCCCAGCTGGAGGCCAGCACGTAGCGCGCTTCGTTCTCGGCGGCGGCCAGGCCCACGAAGGACGCGCCCGCGGGCGGCGAGAATCGGCCGCTCAGCGGGTCGCCGTTGCCGCGCGCGCTGGGCAGCGTGTGCGCCAGCGTGGAATAGCTGCGCCCGGTGGAGTCCAGGAACGCCACCTGCTGCGTGCTGCGCCCGCGCACGGCCTGCAGCAGGCCGTCGCCGTCGCGGTAGCTCAGCGCGGCGGCCTCGACGTCGTGGCCCTTGGCCGAACGGATCCAGCCCTTCTTCGACAGCACCACGGTCACCGGCTCGCTGGGCACCAGCTCGGTTTCGCTGATGGCCTGCGCGGCCTCGCGCTGCACCAGCGGCGAGCGGCGGGCGTCGCCGAACTTCTTGGCGTCGGCCAGCAGCTCGTCCTTCACCTGCTTCTTGAGCTTGGCCTTGGATTCGAGGATGGACTGGATCTTGTCGCGTTCCTTCGCCAGCTCGTCCTGCTCGCCGCGGATCTTCATTTCCTCCAGGCGGGCCAGCTGCTTGAGCTTGGTTTCCAGGATGTATTCGGCCTGGTCGTCGTCCAGGCCGAAGCGCGCCATCAGCACGGCCTTGGGCTCGTCCTCGGTGCGGATGATGCGGATCACTTCGTCCAGGTTCAGGAAGGCCACCAGCAGGCCTTCGAGCATGTGCAGGCGGCGTTCGACGCGCTCCAGGCGGTGGCGCAGGCGGCGGGCCACGGTGGTGTTGCGGAACTCCAGCCATTCGGTGAGGAAGGTCTTGAGGTTCTTTACCTGCGGGCGGCCGTCCAGGCCGATGATGTTGAAGTTCACCCGGAAGCTTTTTTCCAGGTCGGTGGTGGCGAACAGGTGGCCCATCAGGGCTTCGAAGTCCACGCGGTTGCTGCGCGGCACCAGCACCAGGCGCACCGGGTTCTCGTGGTCGGACTCGTCGCGCAGGTCCTCCAGCCAGGGCAGCTTCTTGGCGCGCATCTGCTGCGCCACCTGCTCCATGATCTTCGACGGGGACACCTGGTAGGGCAGGTGGGTGATGACGATGTTGAGGTTTTCGCGCGTCCACGTGGCGCGGGCGCGAACGCTGCCGCCGCCGGTTTCGTAGATCGAAAGCAGGTCGGCGGCGGAGGTGATGATTTCCGCGCCGGTGGGGTAGTCGGGGCCGCGCACGTGTTCGCACAGGTCGCGCACCGTCGCGTCGGGGTCATCGAGCAAACGCACCGCCGCGCTCACCACTTCGTTGAGGTTGTGCGGCGGGATGTCGGTGGCCATGCCCACGGCGATGCCGGTGGTGCCGTTGAGCAGCAGGTGCGGCAGGCGCGCCGGCACCCAGCTGGGCTCCTGCAGGGTGCCGTCGAAGTTGGGCACCCAGTCCACGGTGCCCTGGCCCAGTTCGCCCAGCAGCACTTCGGCGATCGGCGTGAGCTTGGACTCGGTGTAGCGCATGGCCGCGAACGATTTCGGGTCGTCGGTGGAGCCGAAGTTGCCCTGGCCTTCGATCAGCGGATAGCGGTAGGAGAAGGGCTGGGCCATCAGCACCAGCGCTTCGTAGCAGGCGCTGTCGCCGTGCGGGTGGAACTTGCCGATGACGTCGCCGACGGTGCGCGCGGACTTCTTGGGCTTGGCGCCGGCGCCCAGGCCCAGCTCGCTCATGGCGTAGATGATGCGGCGCTGCACGGGCTTGAGGCCGTCGCCCAGGAAGGGCAGGGCGCGGTCCAGCACCACGTACATCGAATAGTCCAGGTACGCGCGCTCGGCGTATTCGCGCAGCGGGATCTGTTCGAAACCGTGGAAGGTGGGGCGGGCGGGCTCGGTCATGAACGGCGGGACTCTGGCGGGTTGCAGGCCCCCATTCTATCGCCCCTGCCGGGCTGGCAAGAACGGGGTCAGATCAACTTCCTGCAGGAAGTTGATCTGACCCCGTTCTTTCAGGCGGGTGACGGGTTTTCTTGCTGCTGCAGGCGCCACATGCTGGCGTAGCGGCCGTTGCGGGCCAGCAGGGCGGCGTGGCTGCCGCGCTCCACCACGCTGCCGCCATCGAGCACCAGGATTTCGTCGGCGTCCATCACCGTGGACAGGCGGTGGGCGATCACCAGCGTGGTGCGGCCCACGGCGATGCGGTCGAGTTCGTCCTGGATGGCCTGTTCGCTGGCCGAGTCCAGCGCCGACGTGGCCTCGTCGAAAATCAGGATGGCCGGATTCTTGAGCAGGGCCCGGGCGATGGCCACGCGCTGCTTCTCGCCGCCGCTGAGCTTGAGGCCGCGCTCGCCCACCTCGCTGTCGTAGCCGTCGGGCAGGGTGAGGATGAAGTCGTGGATGTGGGCCGAGCGGGCGGCGGCCTCCACTTCCTCGTCGCTGGCCTCCGGGCGGCCGTAGCGGATGTTGTAGCGGATGGTGTCGTTGAACAGCACCGTGTCCTGGGGAACGATGCCGATCGCCGCGCGCACCGAGTCCTGGGTAAGCGAGCGCAGGTCCTGGCCGTCGATGGCGATGGACCCCCCGCTGATTTCGTAGAACCGGTACAGCAGCCGCGACAGCGTGGACTTGCCGCTGCCCGAATGCCCCACCACCGCCAGCGTGCCGCCCGGCGGGATGGTGAAGCTGACGCCGTGCAGGATTTCCCGGCGGGCGTCGTAGCCGAAGTGCACGTCGGTGAACTCCACCTTCGGGCGGCGGGCCACCAGCGCGGTGGCGTCCGGGCGATCGCGCACGTCCTGGGTTTCGTCCAGCAGGCCGAACAGGCGTTCGATGTTGGTGATGGCCTGCTTCACCTCGCGGTACACCATGCCCAGGAAGTTCAGCGGCGCCGACAGCTGCAGCAGGTAGGCGTTCACCAGCACCAGGTCGCCGATGGTCATCTCGCCGGCGGCCACGCCGGCGGCGGCGCGCCACATCAGCGCCGTGATGCCGATGGCGACGATGGCGCTCTGGCCCAGGTTGAGCACGGCCAGCGACTTGAGGCTCTTCACCGTGGCGTCTTCCATCTGGCGCAGGTTGTCGTCGTAGCGCCGCGCCTCGTGTTCCTCGTTGTTGAAGTACTTCACCGTCTCGAAGTTCAGCAGTGAATCCACCGCGCGGGCGCTGGCGCGGGTGTCGGCCTCCACCGCGGCGCGGTAGAAGCGGGTGCGCCATTCGGTGACCCGGAAGGTCCAGGCCACGTAGGCGGCGATGGTGCCCAGGGTGATGGCCGCGAAGCCCCAGTCGTAGCTCCACACCAGCACGGCGGTGACCAGCGCTATCTCCAGCAGCGTGGGCAGGATGGTGTAGATGGTCCAGTCCAGCAGGTCGGAGATGGCGGTGCCGCCGCGCTCCACGTCGCGGGCCACGCCGCCCGTGCGACGGTTGAGGTGGAAGCGCAGGCTGAGCGCATGCAGGTGGCGGAACACGCGCAGCATCACCGTGCGTGAGCTGCGGGCCATCACGCGGGCGAAGACGATGGTGCGCAGTTCGGTGAACAGCGTCACCGACAGGCGCGCCGCGCCATAGGCCAGCAGCAGACCCACCGGCAGCACCAGCAGCGACGGCGCCACGTCCAGGCCGTCCACCAGGCCCTTGAGGATCATCGGTACGCCCAGGTTGGCCAGCTTGGCCGCGACCAGGCAGGCCAGGGCCAGCAGGATGCGGCCCAGGTAGGGCCGCAGGAAGGGCACCAGCTCGCGCAGGATGGCGCCGACGCTGCGTTCGGCGACGGGCGGGGCTTCGGGGTTGGCGGCGGCGGTTCGGGTCATCGGAACTCGTTGGGGTCGGGCGCCACGGCTTGCAAGCCGCGGGCAGGGGGGGCTTGTTATGCTGGCATGGTTTCCCGCCGTTGACGCCGATGACCCCCGCTCAGCAAATCTCCCGCGCCAGGCTGGCCCTGATCCTCGGCGGGCTGGCCATGTTCGGCCCGTTCTCGATAGACACCGTGTTCCCGGCCTTCCCGGTGATGGCGCGCGACCTGGGCGTGGGCAAGGCGGCCATGCAGCAGACCATCAGCGTGTACCTGCTCGGGTATGCGGCGATGTCGCTGTTCCATGGCCCGATTTCCGACGCCATCGGCCGCAAGAAGGTGCTGCTGGCCGGCATCGTGCTGTTCACGCTGGCATCCGTGGGCGCGGCGCTGGCCGGGGACATGACCACCATGCTGGCGTTCCGCGCCCTGCAGGGGCTGTCGGCCGGCGTGGGACTGATCGTGGGGCGGGCGGTGGTGCGCGACTGCCGGCAGGGCGACGACGCGCAGCGGCTGATGAGCCAGATCTCGATGATCTTCGGCATCGCGCCGGCCATCGCGCCCGTGATCGGCGGCCTGCTGCTGGGCTGGTCGGACTGGCACGGCATCTTCTGGTTCCTGGCGGTGTTCGGACTGTTGCTGCTGGCGCTCACGGCCTGGGGCCTGCCGGAAACGCATCCGCCGGAGAACCGCGTTCCGCTGCATGTGGCCACGCTGGCGCGCGACTACGGCGGCATGCTGGCCAGCCGCAAGTTCCGGCTGCTGGCGCTGCTGGGCACCGCGAACTTCGGCGCGCTGTTCCTGTACATCGCCTCGGCGCCGGCGTTCGTGCTCGATCTGCTGGGCCTGGGGGAACAGGACTTCGTGTGGTTCTTCGCGCCCACCATTGGCGGCATGATGCTGGGCGCCTTCGTCAGCGGCCGTGCGGCCGGGCGCATGAGCGGGCAGCGGCTGGTGGAGTGGGGCTTCGCCTGCTGCGGCGTCGCGGCGGCCTACAACATCGGCTACAACTATTTCACCGATTCACCCACGCTGCCCTGGGCGGTGTTGCCCACGGCGCTGGGCGCGTTCGGCATCGCGCTGGTGTTCCCGATCGTTACCCTGCTGATCCTGGACAGGTACCCGCGCCAGCGCGGCAGCGCCTCGTCCATGCAGGCCTTCGTCGGACTGGTGTCGAACGCCGCCATCGCCGGCCTGCTGTCGCCGCTGGTCAGCCACAGCGGCCTGGCGCTGGCGCTGACCGCCGCCTGCTTCACCGCGGTGGGCTACGCCCTCTGGCGCTGGTATGTCTCGCACAGCGCGCGTTACCCCGACCCGATACCGGATTCCGACCCTCACATCGCTCGCCACGAACCCACCGGCGATCTCTGACGCGGGGCCGCGTCGCCGCTTCAGGCGCCTGCGGCCGCGAGCAGGCTGATGCGGTCGGCCCAGGCCTGCCGTTCCTCCGCGGTCCAGCGTTCGCCCAACAGGAAGCGCCGTTCGCTCAGGTGCTTCTGGCGCCAGGCGGGATCATCCACCTGCACGGCCAGCCGGCCGTCGGCCACGCTGGCGCTGGCACCGCGCCATTCGCCGCTCCAGGTCTCGTTGCCATCGGCGTGCACGATGATGCCGCGGCCTGAGCGGTTGGCGGCCAGCAGGGCCACGATGCGGCCATCGAGGTCGAACGAGTACTTGCTCCACAGGTCACTGCCGGTGAGGCCCGCCTGGGCCAGCAGGGCCTGCAGGTTGGCGTGGGCATCGAGCCGGGACTGCTCCACGCGCGCCTGGTGTCGCACCGCTTCGTCGGCGTCGTGCTGGCGCTGGGCCGCTTCGGCGTCAATGGCTTGCTGGCGTGCCAGCGCCTCGTCCGCTTCGCGCTGCGCCCGGGCGGCGAGCAGGTCCCGATGCTCCTGCGCCTTGTCGGCGATGTGCAGCGCGGAGACGTAGCGCTTGTACAGCAGATCGATCGTCTTGTTGGCGCCCACCGCCAGGCCGGTCGGCAGTTCCATGGACAGGTCGCCCAGCGTCAGGTGGCTCTTGCCCGTGAATCGGGTGCGGTTCACCCACTGGCCGGGTCCTTCGATGGTGCCGCTGATCTGTTCGCCGCTGAACCGGCCGCGCGCCTCGAAAGTCTGGAAAGTGCGTTCGAACACGCGATCGGTGCGCGACTCGTGCAGGAAGGACGCGAGACGGCGCAGCGGCACGTCGCGGTGATGCCAGCCCTTCTGCTTGCCCTTGCCAAGGAAATGCCATTCCACGGTTTCCTCGCCGGGGCGGTGCCTGAACTTCAGGCGCGTCGAGTAGTAGCCCAGGCCGCGGGTGCGGCGCAGCAGCGCAATCAGCGGCAGCCCGAGCAGGCGGCCCGCGGCCACGCCGATCATCCACAGCGCCCAGGCCATCACCGGCAACATGGCCAGGACCACGGTGCGGTACAGGGCGGGATCGAGCCCGTCGGTGGCCGTGGACGCCAGCAGTTCGGGCAGTTTCCAGAACACCTCCAGCCCGCCGCGCGCGACCAGCGCGGCAGCCAGCCAGCCCAGCACCAGGCTGGCGATGAAGTTCCGGCTGTCCCAGGCGTACCACTGGACACGCCGCCGCAGTGTCCACGCCGCCGCCAGGGCGATTGGCAGCAGCGGCCAGCCGGCAAGCTGCTCCCAGAGGAGGTCGGGGCGCCTGTACGGTGAGAAGAAGAACGCCGGGAGCCAGATCGCCGCCGGTATGGCAACCAGGAAGGCCGGCAGCCAACCCAGGCCGTGTCGCCAGGAAACCACGGCGATCACCAGCGCCACTGCAATCAGAACGGCCGCGACCGGCACCACCAGGTTCATTTCCATTGCCACGATCCCCTGCGATCGATCCTTTGGCTGGAATATCGGGCAGCGGCGGACACAGGGTCAAGCCGCTGCACTGCTGCCCGCCTGCCGGCGAGCGCGTGCCGTGGGATGGCGGCAGGGGTTCCGGGCAGCGCGCGTGGATGCGTCGCGGGAGGGCGTCACGGTGCCGCGCGATAGGCCTCTCGGAGGAGTTCGTGGTAGTGGAAGACGGCGTTCTCGCGCAGGGGGTTCAGGCGGCCGGGGACGTAGGAACCTGAGGCCAGGCCGCGCTGCACGTGTTCGCAGATCTCGATGTCCTCGTCCTGCACCTGGTGGGCGAAGTCGTGGTCGGCCTGCTTGCGGGCCTCGGCGTCGGCGCTGTCGGACGCGGCGTAGTAGTAGTCGAACTCGACGATGCAGCGGTCGGCGCCCAGCGGCAGCACGCGGTTGGTCTGCAGCCGGCCCGGCAGCAGGTTGAGCATGGTGTTGGGGTAGATGAAGTAGTACACCGCGTCGCCGTCGCCATACAGCGCGTCGTCGCTCTGCAGCGGGCTGTACTGGTACGAGAACCAGTCCAGGGTTTCGGTGACGTACTGCCGGTAGTCCAGCAGGCTGTTCAGGCCCGGATGGATGTGCGGCACGTGGTAGCCCTCGAGGTAGTTGTCGCAGTACACCTTCCAGTTGCAGGCCACCTCGTAGCGGAAGCGCTTGTGGAAGACGAAGTGCTTGGGCGACAGCCCGCGCAGCGGCGCATCGAAGCCGGCGCTGAACTCGGCGAACGAAGGCGCGCCGTCGCCGGCCACGAACACCAGGCCCTGCCAGGTGTCCACGCGCAGCTCGGGCAGGCGCACGTCCGAGACTTCGAAGTCCTCGGCCGTCTGCATTTCCGGTGCGCTGCGCAGCACGCCCTCCAGCGTGTAGGTCCAGCCGTGGTACTTGCACCGCAGCACCTTGGCCGCCTTGCCGTCGCAGGTGGCCAGCGGGCCGGCGCGGTGCCGGCAGACGTTGTGGTACGCACGCAGCCGCCCTTCGGTGTCGCGAATCACCACCACCGGCAGGCCGGCGATGTCGGTTACGACGTGGTCGCCGGCGTTCGCCAGCGCCGACTCGTGGCCCACCAGCTGCCAGCTGCGCGCGAACACCGCCGTGCGATCGCGCTCGAGCATTGCTTCGCCCCGGTAGAAATCGGCGTGCAGGGCCAGGGCGTGGTCGAGGGTCTGCGGGGCGAGCGGGTCGGGCAACGGCGGGTTCATCGGGTTGGCCAATCTAAGGGTGACGAACCAGTATCCCGCGCCGGCCGGGCCCGCGGAAGCCCCGGACGAAAGCGGCCGGCGAATCGCTTCGCCGGCCGCGGGTTTCCGCCTGGAACGACCGCTTACGGGGCAGGCGTGGCCGCCACCGCCTCGCCGGACCAGCCGCAGGTCTTGCCCTTGTTCTGCTCCACCAGCCAGGTCTGCAGCGGTGCGAAGTATTCCAGCACCGCCGAGCCATCCATCTGCTCGCCGCCGGTGAGTTCCTTCATCGTCTGCTGCCAGGGCTGGCTGGCGCCGCGCTCCATCATGGCCCAGTAGCGCTTGCCGGCCTCGGGGTTGTTGGCGAAGTTGCAGGTGTACAGCGGGCCTTCGTGGCCGGCGGCATCACACAGCGACTTGTAGAACTGGAACTGCAGGATGTGCGACAGGAAGTAGCGCGTGTACGGCGTGTTGCCCGGCACGTGGTACTTCGCGCCCGGGTCGAAGAACTCCTCGCCGCGCGCACCCACCGGCGCCACGCCCTGGTACTTGGCCTTGAGTTCCCACCAGGCGGCATTGTAGTTCTCGGGCTTGATCGAGCCGTCGAACACGCCCCAGCGCCAGCGGTCGATCATCAGGCCGAACGGCATGAAAGCCACCTTGGCCAGCGCCATGCGCATCTGCGAGTTGATCACCGCTTCCTGGCTGACCGCCGGCTTGTCCACCAGGCCGATCGAGGCCAGGTAGTCGGGCGTCATGGACAGCACGATGGTGTCGCCGATGGCCTCGTGGAAGCCGTCGTGCGCACCGTTCTGGAACATCGGCGGCTGGCCCTTGTAGGCCAGGTAGTAATAGACGTGGCCCAGCTCGTGGTAGATGGTGGTGAGCTCTTCCTCGTTGGCCTTGATGCACATCTTGATGCGCACTTCGCCCTCGGTGTTCATCGGCCAGGCGCTGGCGTGGCAGACCACGTCGCGGTCGCGCGGCTGCACCAGCATCGAGTCGGCGTAGAAAGTGGGCGGCAGCGCCGGCATGCCCAGGCCGGTGTAGAAGCTCTCGGCCAGCTTGGTCATGCGCGTGGCCATTTCGATGTCGGCCTTGCGCTCCAGCTCCACCTGCTCGGCGGCGGTGAGCTTGCCCATGCCGCCGGCGGCGCTGACCATTTCGGCCAGGATGTCGTCGCGCTGCTTCTTCAGCGCGCCGTTGATGTCCAGGCTGCCCACGCCCTTGTACGGCTCCAGGATGGGCCAGAGGTTGCCCCAGTCCTGCTGCCACAGGTTGCCGGTGAGGTGGGCCGGGATCATGCCGTCCACCGAGCCCTGCTCGCCGTACTTCGCCACCAGCTTTTCGCGGGTGTAGCACTGCAGCTGTTCGTACAGCGGCTGCACCTGGCCCCAGAGGCGGTCGGCCTCGGCCTGGAAATCAGCGGCCGGCATGTCGTAGCCCGAGCGCCAGACGTCGCCGGTGTTGGCGAAGCCCATCTCGGTGGCGCCTTCGTTGGTCAGCTCGACGAAGCGCTGGTAGTCCTTGCGCATCGGCACCGCGATGGTGTGCCAGCCTTCCCAGGCGGCCTTCATTTCTTCGTAGGTGCTGGCCGGGTTGGCGAGGATTTCCGAGACCTGGCCGATGTCCTTGCAGTCCTTGCCGTCCACGCACCACTTGCCCTTGCCGTACTCGCCGCCCATGCGGCTGACGATCTCGGTCAGCTCCTTGAGCTTGGCCGCATCGCGCGGGGCGGGCAGGGAGGCGCTGACCTTGAGCAGGTGCAGCACGCGGGCGGTCTGCGGGTTCTGGGTGGCGGCGTCGTAGCTCTTGGCCTGTTCGACGAAGCCGTTGTTGATGGTCAGGAAGCGCTCGTTGGCCGCGGACTCGAGCCGCTGGCTGTCGGCGTTGATGAAGGTGGCGCCCAGCCATGCCGCCGAGGTGATCTCGGGGGTGATGTCCTTGAGCGTCTTGTTGACGCGGGCGACGAACTCGTCGGCGGTTTCGTTGCTGGCCGCGGCGGTGCTGCCGGTGGCCGCGGGGGTGCCGGTGGCGTTGTCGGTCTTGCTGCAGGCCGCCAGGGTGAACAGGCTGGCGGAAACGGCGAGCGCCAGCAGGGCGCGTTGGGAATTCACGGGAAAGGCTCCAGGATCGCTGCGATGGCAGGGTGCCGGAAGGCTATTCCCACGCGGGGCATGCGTGCAAGTCGGGAAGGGCGGAGCCAGCCGGGGCTGGCTCCGCCGGGGTCCGTCAGCGCTTCACCAGCTCCACGCGGCGGTTCTTGCCGCGGCCGGCTTCGTCGTCATTGCTGGCCACCGGGGCGGCCATGCCGGCGCCGAAGGGCGTCAGGCGCTTGGCCGCGATGCCGTGCTGGTTCACCAGGGCCGCTACCACGGCCTGGGCGCGGCGCTGGGAAAGGCCCACGTTGTAGTCGAAGGCGCCCTGGGCGTCAGTGTGGCCGGCCACCACCAGGTTGAGCTTGGGGTTGGCGCGCATGAACTTGGCGATTTCCTCCAGCGTGGCCTTCGATTCGGGCTTGATGTCGGCCTTGTCGGTGTCGAACAGGATGCCGTACAGCGCCACGCGGCCGCTGCTGCCGATGGCGGCCTGCATGGCCGAGGCGTCCACGAAGACGATCTTGCCGGTTTCCATCGCCTTGGACTCGACCACCGAGATCACGCTGCGCGGGCCGATGTTGGGCGCGCCGTGTTCGGCGGTGCGGATGGCCACGGTGGTGACGGCGCCGGCCTGGTCGCGCTGGAGCAGGGCGTAGCGGATCTTGCGGTCGGCGCCGATCTTGTGTTCGCCGGTTTCGCTCCAGCTCAGGGTCATGTTGTACGCCCGCTTGGGGTCGTCCACGCAGGCGGCTTCCTCGCAGGCGAACACCGTGCGGAAACCCTGGCCCGTCAGGCGGCTGACCTGGTTGCGGAACACTTCCAGCGACGAGCGGCCGAGCGGCGCCTCGTAGGCGAGGTGGGTGTAGCGGCCTTCGACGGTGAGGGTGTTGGACGGCGCCAGCCGGTAGTTCGCCGCGCGGGTGAGCGTGCTGTTGAGCAGGGCTTTGCTCTCGAAGTCCCGCTGGACGTAAGCCATGAGGCGCGAGCCCTCATAGCGGCCCACCAGGGGATGGTCCTTGCCGCCGGGAGCGTCGGGCGCCGGGGCGGCCTGGGCCAGGGCCACGGTCGAAAGCAGCAGCGTGGCCAGCAGGCAGGTGAGCCGCGAGGAAGTGCGAGGGTGGGGCATGGTGGTCTCCGGGAGGGCGTCGGCTATCCGCACGCGATGCCAACATAACGCTTTTCAGCGACCGATCCCGGCCATCGCGAAGCCCACCGTCGTGCCTGCCCGGGGAGGATGGCCGAGGTTCAGGCTCCGGCGACCAGGCCTCGTTCCGCCAGGAACGCCCTGGCGTCCTCGGCGTCGGTTTCAAACCAGGCGCGGGCCGAGCCCAGCCGGAAGCTGTAGCCCCAGGCGTCCATGTCGGCCATCAGGCGGTCGCGGCCCACGCCGGGCAGGTGGTCGGCCAGCAGGATCTGCAGGTAGCAGGCGGCGTCTTCCTCGGGCACCGAATCGGTGGCGTCGGTGTGCACCGCGGCGCGCCGCTCGGGCGGCATCACGATCAGGTGGCAGGCCTCGTGCAGCAGCGAGTGCACGGGGGTGTCGGCGCGGGCGAAGACGGTGCAGCCAATCAGCCCGGCCTCCTGGTCGCCCCAGAAGCTGCCGGGGATGGCCTGGCCGTCGGGCACGCGCTCAAGCGCCAGGCCGTGGGTGGAAAGCAGCGCCCCGGCCGCATCGAAGCCGATGTCGGCCAGGGTCAGCATGGCTCAGTTGCCGGCGGGCGCGGCTTTCTCCGGCAGCGCCACCGAAATGTCGAGCAGTTCGTTGTCGCCGTCCTTGTGCAGGCCCACCTTCACCGCGTCGGAGTCGACGTTGATGTACTTGCGGATCACTTCCAGCAGCTCGCGCTGCAGCAGCGGCAGGTAGTCGGGCGCGCCGCGCATCGAACGCTCCTGCTGGATCAGGATCTGCAGGCGGTTCTTGGCGACGTTGGCGGTGTTCTTCTGGCGCTGGGTGAGGAAATCGAAGATGCCCATGGCTCAACCCCCGAACATCTTGGCGAAGAAACCCTTCTTCTCCACGGTGGTGAATCGCATCGGGCGGTTCTCGCCCAGGATGCGCGCGACGGCGTCGGTGTAGGCCTGCCCGGCGGGCGAGTTCTCGTCCAGGATCACCGGCACGCCGGCGTTGGAGCTCTGCAGCACCTCGGGCGACTCGGGGATCACGCCCACCACGTCCAGGCCCAAGATTTCCTGCACGTCGGCGATGGACAGCATGTCGCCCGACTCCACGCGCCGGGGGCTGTAGCGGGTCAGCAGCAGGTGTTCGATCACGCGCTCGCCCTTCTCGGCCTTCTGGGTCTTGGAGGCGAGCAGGCCCAGGATGCGGTCGGAGTCGCGCACCGACGACACTTCGGGGTTCACCACCACCACCGCGCGGTCGGCGAAGTACATCGCCAGGAAGGCGCCCTTCTCGATGCCGGCCGGCGAATCGCAGACGATGAAGTCGAAGCCCTCGTCCTTCAGGCCGTTGAGCACCTTCTCCACGCCTTCCTTGGTCAGCGAGTCCTTGTCGCGGGTCTGCGACGCGGCCAGCACGAACAGGTTCTCGAAGCGCTTGTCCTTGATCAGGGCCTGCTTGAGGTTGGCCTCGTCGTTGACCACGTTCACGAAGTCGTAAACGACCCGGCGCTCGCAGCCCATGATCAGGTCGAGGTTGCGCAGGCCGACGTCGAAGTCGATCACCACCGTCTTCTTGCCGGCCTTGGCCAGGCCGCAGGCGATGCTGGCGCTGGTGGTGGTCTTGCCGACGCCGCCCTTGCCCGAGGTCACAACGATGATTTCAGCCAATGGTCTTCTCCGTAACGTGGCGCTTTGACAGCGTCCAAAAGGGGTTTCAGTCGAGCTGCTCGATGCGCAGCTTGTCATTCTCGAGCCAGATCTGCACGGCCTTGCCCACCAGGTCCCGGGGAATTTCCTCCAGCACCTTGTAGTGCCCCGCCACCGCGACCAGTTCGGCATGGAACTCACGGCAGAAGATACGCGCCGAGGCCAGGCCACCGGCGCCGGCCAGCGCGCGGCCGCGCAGGGCGCCGTAGACGTGGATGGAGCCGTCGGCGATGACTTCGGCGCCGGCGCCCACGGTGGCGCAGACGGTCAGGTCGCGCTCCTGGGCGTACACCTGCTGGCCCGAGCGCACCGGGTGCAGGTGCACCAGGCCGGGTTCGCCGCGCGGGGCGGGCGCCGCCACCGGCGCGGGTGCGGCTGGCTCGGCGGCCGCAGCCGCAGCCTTGCGCGGCGGGGCGGGTGCGGCTTCGGCTTCGCCGTCGCGCTCGTAGGAGGCGCGGAACTTGGCCAGCAGCGGCAGGCCGATGGCCTGGGACAAGGCTTCGATGGCGCTGGTGCCGTAGGCCAGGGCCACCGGCATCACGCCTGCGCCGCGCAGGGCGTCGACCAGGGCGCTGGCCTCGGTGGCGTCCGGGCAGCGGCTCAGGCCGCCGAAATCAATCACCACCGCGGCCCGCGCGAACAGCTTTGGGGCGCGCTGCACGCGATCGGCCATTTCGGCCGCCAGCCGCTGCGGGTCGAGCGTGCGAACGCGCAGGTTGGCGATGCCGACCTGGCCGAACTTGAGTTCGCCGGCCTGTTCGTAATCAACGGAAGGAGTGGCCGCCATGGTTCAGGTCCCCGTGGCCAGCGTGGGCGTGCGGCCGGGCAGGGCGCGCGCCTTCAGCCACGGCTGGTCGGGCAGCCGCGCACCGTAGGTCTGGGCGATGTAGGGGAAGCTGCACATCTCCTTGACCAGCATGGCCACGCGGATGTCGGTGCCCGCCATGACCTGTTGGCCCACCTCGCGGAAGCCGAAGCTGCCGTGGAAAAGCAGGGCCGGGTCGTTGCCGGCCTGCAGGAAGACTTCGCAGCACAGCTGGGGCCAGCGGGGCTCGGCGAAGCTCTGCACGTCGGCGTAGAAGGCGCGGCCGCGGCCACCGCCGCGGCGCGGCCGGGCAATCACGATGCGGTCCACGTACAGGAAGCGGCCGTTGCGGTCCTGGAACCACTTGAAGTTGGGGCTGTCGTGCGGGGCGTCGTGGCTCAGGGCCACCAGGAAGCCGGTGACCTGGCCATCCTGCTCGGCGACGCGGAAATACTCGGCGTGTTCCCAGAAGAAGCGCACCTTGGCGGCGTCCATCGGCAGGATGGATGGCCCGGCCGCGTTGTTGAGGGCAAGCACGGAATCCAGCTCGTGCTCCCGCACGTCGCGGAGGGTGATCGGCATTGTCAGAAGGACTCCGATGGCAGAGGGGCCGCCTGGGCAGGAAACTCCGGCGGGCGATCGGGGACGGATTATCGCACGGGCGCCCGACCTCGGGGCGCGGGACGCGATGGCGGCGCGCTCCATGACTTTCGGGGGGGCGTGGCCGGCCTGTGCCGGCCTATGATGCCCGGATGCTGAACCGCCTCTCCCACACCCAGCTGCTGCGCTACGCCGGCCTGTTCACCTGGGCCATGGTGGGCATCCCGCTGATGGTGCTGACCTGGCATTTCCCGGCCACCGACGCCCTGGACGCTTCGGACGCCGCCCAGGGCTTCGCCGCGCCGGGCCTGACCGCCGGCACGGTGGCCTACCTGGCGTTCGGCGTCATCTACTGGCAGGTCACGCGGGCGCTGGACATGCGCCGCGCCAGGCCGCTGGACATCGTGCTGCTGGCGGCCCTGACGCTGGCGGCCATCACCGTGAGCTACCAGACCGGCACCGGCATGGGTGCGGTGCTGATGATGATCATCGCCGGCGTCATCCTGTGGCTGGTGCCCCTGGGCGTGGGCGTGGCCTGGCTGGTGCTGCAGCACGTGGCGCTGGTGCCGGTGTTCAGCCAGATGGAAGGCTTCACGCCCGGCTTCGCGGTGCTGCAGGCGATGCTGTACGTGGGCTATTCGAGCTTCGCGATGGTGATCGGGCTGGTGGCCAAGCAGCAGGCCCAGGCCCGCGAGGAGCAGCGGCGCCTGAACTCCGAGCTGCGCGCCACCCGCGCCCTGCTGGCCGAAAGCTCGCGCATGAGCGAGCGCGTGCGAATCTCGCGCGAACTGCACGACCTGCTGGGCCACCACCTCACGGCGCTGAGCCTGAACCTGGAAGTGGCCGGCCACCTCACCGAAGGCCGCGCCCAGGAACACGTGCGCCAGAGCCACACGCTGGCCAAGCTGCTGCTCACCGACGTGCGCGAGGCGGTGAGCGAGATGCGCGACGAAGGCGCGATGGACCTCAGCGGCGCGGTGCGCACGCTGGTGGAAGGCGTGCCGGCGCTGGACATCCGCCTGGACCTGCCCGAGCCGCTGAGCATTGACGATCCCGAGCGCGCCCACGTGCTGCTGCGCTGCACCCAGGAAATCATCACCAACGCCGTGCGCCACGCCGGTGCGTCCACCCTGTGGCTGAGCATCGCCCGCGACGCCACCGAGGCGCGCATCCAGGCCCGCGACGACGGCCGCGGCGCCGAAACCGACGCCGCCCAGGGCAACGGCCTGCGCGGCATCCGCGAGCGGCTGGCGGCCTACGGCGGCCGCGTCGACATCATCACCGGGCGCGGGCAGGGCTTCGCGCTGGACATCCGATTGCCACTGGAGAACGCCAAATGATCCGTGTCTGCCTGGTCGACGACCAGACCCTGGTGCGCCAGGGCGTGAAATCACTGCTTGAGCTGGCCGAAGGCATCGAAGTCATCGCCGAGGCCTCCGACGGCCGCCAGGCGGTCGACCTGATACCGCAGGTCAAGCCCGACGTCGTGCTGATGGACATGCGCATGCCGGTGATGTCGGGCCTGGAGGCCCTGCAGGCGCTGTCGGCCAAGGGCCTGCTGCCGCCCACCATCATCCTGACCACCTTCGACGACGACCAGCTGGTGCTGGCCGGCATCCGCGCCGGCGCGCGCGGCTACCTGCTCAAGGACGTGTCGCTGGACCAGCTGGTGAACGCCATCCAGACCGTCGCCGACGGCGGCTCGCTGGTGCAGCCCGCGGTCACCCAGCGCCTGCTGTCGGGCCTGGAGGGCCTGCAGAACGAATTCGTCAGCCTCGACCAGCCCGACCCGCTGACCGACCGCGAGACCGAGATACTGCGGCTGATGGCCGGCGGCTTCTCGAACAAGGAGATCGCCAACTCCCTGGGCGTGGCCGAGGGCACGGTCAAGAACCACGTGTCCAACATCCTGTCCAAGCTGGGTGTGCGCGACCGCACCCGGGCCGTCCTGAAGGCCTTCGAGCTCAAGCTGGTCTGAGCCGCAGCCAGCAGCGGCGCGGCTTTCCGGGTGTTTTCCGGCAACCCCTGCCGGCCGGCGGCATGACCTGATATCCTCCCGGATTCCTGCGGCAGGGCACGTCAACCCGCCGGGGACCGGTCCCGGAGAACCCAAGAATGACCCGAGTTATTGAATGGCTTGTTTCGCTGCTGATCGTCATCGCGCTGTTCGTGGTGATCGGCCTGTTCCTGCCCGCCACGCGCACCGTGTCGCACTCGGTCGAGACCAATCGCCCGATGTCCACCGTGAACGACCTGCTGGGCAGCTTCACGCGCTTCCGCGACTGGAACGCCCTGGTCAACAAGGACCCGCGCATCCAGCTCACCACCTCGGGTCCTGAGCAGGGCGTTGGCGCCAAGCTCGAGTTCCAGTCCACCCAGGGCTCCATCGGCCGCGGTTCGTGGCTGCTGGTCGAGGACGTGCCGGGCGAGAAGATCGTGTACGAACTCGACACGCGCTCGCGCGGCGAGAAGAAGCGCATGACCTTCCGCTTCGAGCGAACCGGCCAGCGCAACCAGAACGTCAAGATCACCCAGCGCTACACGGTGGACTACGGCTGGAACCTGATCGGCCGCTACGCCGGCCTGTACGTCACCCGCGACGTGGGCGACGAAATCAAGGCCGGCCTGGGCAAGGTGAGCAACCTGCTCGCCACCATCCCGCGCTTCGACTACAGCCAGCACGAGCCGGGCTTCTCGTTCACCGACCTGCCGGCCACCAACGCCCTGGTCGTGACCACCGCCGCCAAGCGCGCCAATGACGACATCGCCCTGGCCATGACCAACCAGCTCAAGTGGATCGAGCAGGTCATGGAGAAGAGCGGCCTGGAAGCCGCCGGCCCGATGCGCATCGTCACCAACGAGTTCAGCACCGACACCTACGGCTTCGACGTGGTGATGCCGATCCGCCGCAAGGGCACCGGCCCGGCGCCGGTCGAGTCCGCCGACGCCGCTGCCGAAGGCGATGCCGCTGCCGAAGGCGCCGCCGCCGAAGGCGATGCCGTGGCCGAGGCCGCCCCGGAAGCCCCGGTGGCCCCCGCCGCCCCGGTCGATCCGAACGCTCCGCTGGAGCTGCTGGACGTGAAGGTCGAAGGCCCGGTCGTCTACGCCCAGCTGCCCGCCATGCGTGCCGCCACCACCACCTACACCGGCCCGTCGCCGGGCCTGCCGCGCGTGCGCGACCTGGCCAAGGCCTGGGCGATGGTGCGCGGTGCCACCACCTGGGATCGTCCGTACGAGGAATACCTCGACCCGATCAAGGACATGCTGTCGGAAGAGGCCGAGTTCCGGATCTACTGGCCGGTGAAGGTCGGCGACGTTGATCCGGCGGCCCCGGTCATCATCGCGCCGCTGCCGACCGATCCGGCCGCGGAAGGCGCCCCGGCCGCAGAGGCCGAGGCGGCTCCCGCCGCCGAGGCCCCGGAAGCCCCGGCCGCCGCATAAGCAACACGCAGGGCGGGCCAAGTGCCCGCCCTGTCATTTCCGGCGTACAAACCCGCGAGATCCCCCCCGATGATCCAGGCTCACGCCCTGCACAAGCGCTATGGCCGCCTGCTGGCCGTGGACGGCATCAGCTTCAAGGTCGAGCCCGGCGAAGTGCTGGGCTTCCTCGGCCCCAACGGTGCCGGCAAGTCCACCACCATGAAGATGATCGCCGGCTTCCTGGCGCCCACCTCGGGCACCGCCAGCGTTTGCGGCCACGATGTACAGACCGACCCGATGGCCGCCCGCCGCTCGCTGGGCTACCTGCCCGAAGGCGCGCCGGGCTACGGCGAAATGAGCCCCGAGGGCTTCCTGGGCTTCGTGGCCGACGTGCGCGGGCTGGCCGGCGAGCGCCGCCGCGAGCGCATGCAGGCGGTGTTCAAGCGGCTGTCGCTGGAAGACGTGCTGCACCAGCCCATCGACACGCTGTCCAAGGGCTTCAAGCGCCGCGTCGGCCTCGCTGCCGCCATCCTTCACGACCCGCCCGCGCTGATCCTGGACGAGCCCACCGACGGCCTCGACCCGAACCAGAAGCACGAGGTGCGCACCCTGATCCGCGAGCTGGCGCGTGAGCGCACGGTGCTGCTGTCCACCCACATCCTGGAAGAAGTGGAGGCGGTGTGCAGCCGCGCCATGATCGTGGCCCGCGGCAAGGTGCTGGCCGACAACACGCCGGCCGAGCTGCTGGCGCGGTCGCGCTTCCAGGGCGCGGTGTCGCTGCTGGCCAGCGACAGCATCGCGGCGCGCGCCGCGCTGGACGGCATGCCGGGCGTGAGTGGCTTCCACCAGGACGCCGGCGACGGCCGCCTGTACGTGTTCCCGCAGGGCAAGCCCGTGGTGTCCGAAGCGGTGGCCGAGCGCCTGCGCCAGCGCGGCGTGGCGTTCACCGGCCTGCAGCCCGAGCGCGGTCGGCTGGACGAAGTGTTCCGGCGCATCACCACCGCGGAGGCCAAGCCATGAGCGCGGTGCTTTCGGTGTTCAAGCGCGAGTTCCACAGCTACTTCGCCACGCCTTTGGCGGCGGTGTTCCTGGTCATCTTCCTGGCCCTGGCCGGTGCGTTCACGTTCTACCTGGGCGGCTTCTTCGAAGCGGGCCAGGCCGACCTGCAGACCTTCTTCCGCTTCCACCCGTGGCTGTACCTGCTGCTGGCGCCGGCGGTGGCGATGCGGCTGTGGGCCGAGGAGCGCAAGTCGGGCACGCTCGAGCTGCTGCTGACGCTGCCGCTGGCGCTGTGGCAGGCGGTGTTGGGCAAGTTCCTGGCCGCATGGGCGTTCCTGGGCCTGGCGCTGGCGCTCACCTTCCCGATGTGGGTCACGGTGGCTTGGCTGGGCAATCCCGACCATGGCGTCATCCTGGCCGGCTACCTGGGCAGCTGGTTGATGGCGGGCGCCTTCCTGGCCATCGGCAGCGCGCTGTCGGCGGCCACGCGCAGCCAGGTGGTGGCCTTCATCCTGACGGTGGTGATCTGCCTGCTGATGCTGCTGGCCGGCTTCCCGATGGCGCTCGACCTGGTGCGCGGCTGGGCGCCGCAGGCCTGGGTGGACGCGTTCGCGGGCCTGAGTTTCCTCACCCATTTCCAGGCCATCAGCCGCGGCGTGCTGGACCTGCGCGACGTGGTGTTCTTCCTGCTGTGCATCGCCGCCTGGCTGGCCGCCACGGTGCTGGTGATCGACCTGAAGAAGGCCGACTGACGCCATGAACGCCAACAACCGCCGTCTGTTTCCCCTCTTTGCGCTGGCGCTGCTGGCGCTGGGCTTCGTCGCGCTGGTGGCGCTGTCCTCGGTGGCGCTGCGCGGCGCCCGGCTGGACCTGACGCAGAAGCAGCTGTACACGCTGTCGGAAGGCACGCGCAACGTGCTGGGCCGCGTGGACGAACCGGTGCGCCTGAAGCTGTACTACTCCGAACACGCCACCCGCGACCTGCAGCAGTTCCGCGTCTTCGCCACCCGCGTGCGCGAGCTGCTGGAAGAAATCGCCGCGCGCTCGGGCGGCAAGGTGACGCTGGAGGTGATCGACCCCGAGCCGTTCTCGGAGGCCGAGGACCAGGCCGCCGCCTACGGCCTGCAGGCCGTGCCGCTGGGCAGCACGGGCGAGAAACTCTACTTCGGCCTGGTGGGCATCAACAGCACCGACGGCGAAACGGTGATGCCCTTCATCCAGCCCGACAAGGAAGCCTTCCTCGAATACGACGTGGCCAAGCTGGTGTCCACGCTCAGCGTGGACGCGCTGCCCGTGGTGGGCCTGGTGAGCGGCCTGCCCACCGGTCCGTCCACCGACCCCACCGGCCGCACCACGCCGGGCTGGGTGGTGGACCGCCAGGTGAGCGAACTGTTCGAACTGCGTCGCTTCCAGGGCAACCCCACCAGCATCGCCGACGACGTGGACCTGCTGTGGCTGGTGCATCCGCGCAACCTGCCCGAGGAAACGCTGTACGCCATTGACCAGTTCGTGCTGCGCGGCGGCCGCCTGCTGGTGTTCGTGGACCCCGATTCGGAAGCCGACCAGTCGGCGGTGGATCCGCTGGATCCGCTGTCGCTGGCCATCCCGCGCAGCTCCGACCTGCCGGCGCTGTTCGCCGCCTGGGGCATCCAGTACGACGCCACGCGCGTGGTGCTGGACGACAAGCACGCGCTGCAGGTGCAGCCCGACCCCAACGGCCTGCCGGTGCGGCACCTGGCCGTGCTCGGCCTGGGCAAGGACGCGCTGAACCAGGACGACGTGGTGTCGGGCGAACTGCAGGGCCTGAACCTGTCCAGCGCCGGTTCGCTGTCGCTGTCGCGCGAATCCACCCTGGCCATGACGGCGCTGGCGCAGAGCTCCAGCGCGTCGGCGCAGGCGCTGGTGAGCCAGGTGCGCGATTCGGTGGCCGACCCGGGCCGCCTGCGCGACGGCTTCAAGCCCGGCGGTGAGCCCTTCGTGCTGGCCGCGCGCTTCACCGGCCCGCTCAAGTCCGCGTTCCCCGACCGCAAGGGCGACAAGCACCTGGCGCAAAGCGCGCAGCCGGTCAACCTCATCGTGGTGGCCGACACCGACGTGCTGACCGACCGGCTGTGGGTGCAGGTGAGTGATTTCCTGGGCCAGCCGGTGTTCAACGCCTTCGCCAGCAACGGCGACTTCGTCTACAACGCGGTGGACAACCTGGTGGGCAATGCCGACCTCATTTCCGTGCGCACCCGCGCCACCGCCGCGCGTCCGTTCGAGCGCGTGGCGGCCCTGCGCCGCAGCGCCGAGGAGCGCTACCGCAGCACCGAACAGAAGCTGCAGGGCCAGCTCGACGACCTGGAGAAGCAGCTGGCCGCGCTGCAGAAGCCCGGCATCAACGGCCAGGCGCAGGCGCTGTCGCCGCAGCAGCAGGCCGAGATCGTGCGCTTCCAGGACGACAAGCTGCGCATGCGCAAGGAGCTGCGCGAAGTGCAGCACCGCCTCAACGCCGACATTGACGCGCTGGGCATGCGGCTCAAGCTGGTGAACATCCTGGGCATGCCGCTGCTGGTGGTGCTGGTGGCGCTGCTGGTGGCCTGGCGGCGCTGGCAGCGCCGGCGCGCGGCGGTGGCCTGAGCCATGCGCATGCGCGCGCTGCTGGCGCTGGCCCTGGGCGTGGTGGTGGCGGCCGGCCTGGCCTGGTGGCTGCTGGACCGGCAGGCGCCGGGTGACGCGGCGGCGCAAGCGCTGGCGCTGCCGGGCTTCGCCGCCCGCGTGGAATCCATCAGCCGCGTGGAGGTGCTGGGCGCCGGCGGCAAGACCCTGGTGCTGATCGAGAAATCCGACGGCACCTGGCGCATGCCCGACCGCGACGGTTGGCCCGCCAACCAGCGCGAAGTAGGCAGTGCGCTGTTCCGGCTGGGCCAGGCCAGGCGCCTGGAGGCCAAGACCGCCAACCCCGCGCGCCACGCGCGCCTGGGCGTGGAAGACGTGAGCGGGCCCGACGCCAAGGGCGCGCAGCTGCGCCTTTCGGGCGGCGAAGGCGAGGCGGTGCGCATCACGGTGGGCAACAACCATCCGTCCCTGGGCGGCAGCTACGTGCGCATCGGGGACGATCCGCAGGCCTGGCTGCTGGACGAAGACATCGCGCCGGCGCGCAGCGCGCCCGACTGGCTCGACCGCCGCCTGCTGGACGTGCCGATGGCGCGCGTTGACCGCATCCGCGTCACGCCCGCCGAAGGCCGCGGCTTCGTGCTCGCGCGCGTGGACGATCGCTTCAGCCTCGACGGCCTCGCGCCCACGGCCATGGCCAATCCCGACGCCGGCAACACCACCGGCGGCTTCACCGACCAGCTGGCGCTGGACGACGTGGCGGCGGATGCCGGCGCTCCCGCCACGCAGACCGCGGTGTTCGAAAGCTTCGACGGGCTGCGCATCACCGTGGCCGCCTGGCCGCAGGACGGCGGCACCTGGGCACGCCTGGCCGTTGAACTGGACGAAGCCCGCGCCCGCGACTGGTTCGCGGGGACGCAGGCCGACGCGGCCGACGCGGCCGACGCGGCCGACGCTGCCGACGCCGAAGCACCGCCGCCGTCGGCCGACCAGCGGCTGGCCGAACTCAAGGCCCAGGTCGCGCAGTGGCAGTCGTCCTTCGCCGGCCGCCAGTTCCTGCTGCCGCCGCACAAGGCCGAGGGCCTGATGCGTTCGCGCAACGATTACCTGGACGGCACGCGGTGAACCGCCTGCCGCGGGCGCTGGCCGCGTTCGGTGCCCTGGCCTGCGGGCTCTCGGTGGCGCTGGGCGCCTACGCCTCGCACGGCCTGGACAGCGACGGCGCGCGTCGCGTGGGCCTGGCGGCGCTGTTCGCCTTCGGCCATGGCCTGGCCCTGCTGCTGTTGGCGCCTGCCGCCGGCACGCGCCTGCGCACCGCGGGCCTGTGCGGCCTGGCCACCGGCACGCTGCTGTTTTCCGGCAGCCTGCTCGCGGCCGTGTTCCTGTCCGCGCCCACGGCGCTGGCCCCCACCGGCGGCGTGCTGCTGATGTCGGGTTGGCTGGCCATTGCCGCCGACGCGCTTCGCGGCTGAGCCCTGGCCATGGCACGCCACGTCCGCGGATTCGACCTCGAGGCCGGCGCAGCCCATCTGGCGAAGCGCGACCGCAAGCTGGGACGCTGGATCGAGCGCATCGGCCCGCTCGACGTGGCGTCGCGCTGGCGCAAGCCGTTCGACACCACCGACGCACTGGCCCGCGCCATCCTGTACCAGCAGCTGTCGGGCAAGGCCGCCGCCACCATCGTGGGGCGCGTGGAAGCGGCCATCCAGTCCCGCAAGCTGCACGCCGACACCCTGGGCCGCGTGGACGACGCCACGCTGCGCGCCTGCGGCGTGTCGGGCAACAAGACCCTGGCGCTGCGCGACCTGGCCGCCCGCGCGGCGCGCGGCGAGGTGCCGTCGTCGCGCCAGATGGCGGGACTGCACGACGCCGAGATCATCGAACAGCTCACCGCCGTGCGCGGCATCGGCCGCTGGACGGTGGAGATGATGCTGATGTTCAACCTCGGCCGCCCCGATGTGCTGCCGGTGGACGACCTTGGCGTGCGCAAGGGCGCCCAGCGCCTGGACCGCGCGGACGACATGCCCAAGCCGAAGGAGCTGGCCGCGCGCGGCGAGAAATGGGGGCCTTACCGCACGCTGGCCGGCCTGTACCTGTGGCGCATCGCCGACGACGCGGCGCCGTCGAAGACGCCCGTGAAGCGATCGCAGGACTGACCGCGGCGGCTCAGGCCGCCGGATGCCAGCGCCAGTGCCAGGGTTCGTAGGTGATGCCGTGCGGGTTGTCGCGCGGGTAACTCATGCGGAAGCCGAACCCGCCCGCGCGCCGCTGCAGCCACGCGAAGGCCGGCGTGGCCTCGAAGCTTTCCTCCGCCGGCGGCTGGCCGGGCGCGCCGATGTCCAGCGCCACGCCGCCGTGGTGTTCGCTGTAGCCGGGCGCGGCGTTGACGGTGAGTATTTCCGGCACCGACAGCCCGCGCGCGAGCTTGCGTTCGAAAATGCCCAGCTGGTAATCGTGGCTGCGGTAGCCGGAGATGGCCTGCAGCGCGATGCCGTCCGCGAGCGCGGCGGCCTGCATCCGGCGCCAGGCGCGTGCGGCCGGGGCAAGCAGCCACAGCACGCGGCGGTAGCGGTCCAGGCCCGCGTATTCCAGCCGGCAGGGCTCGGCGAACAGGGCCAGGCCGGTGCGTTCGCCGTAGCCCTCGTCCAGGCCCAGCCAGTGCAGGCGGTCACGCAGGCCATCCAGCGGCAGATGACCCAGCGCGCCGGCGCGTTCGGCGGGAGCGCCCAGCGCCGACAGCACGTCGGCGATGCCCGGTTCGCGGGCCAGCCCCGGCACCAGCGCATGCAGCCGGCCTTCGCCCAGCGCCGCCAGGAAGCGGCCGTCGCGCTTGCGGCGCAGCACCCAGTCGGCGCGGGCGATCGCGCGGGCGTCGGCCGACGCCCGCGCACGCACCAGCCGCGCGGGCCAGGCTTCCACGTCGGGGCTGTTCACCAGGTGCCAGTCGAGGGGCTTCATGCGGCCAGCTTAGCCGTGCCGCCGTGCCGCCGTGAAGCGCTCAGGCCTGGCTGCGGCGCAGGATGTCCAGCACCGCCTGCGGATGCTGAAGGCTCAGCAGCCACACGCGGCCGTCGGCGTGCGGCAGCGCCAGCACCTTGGCCGGGTCGGTGACCAGGCAGAAGGCCTTGCGCAGGTCGCGCAGCCGGAAGTGGCCGGCCAGCAGGCCCGGCAGGCCATAGCCGTTGGTTTTGACGAACGGCTTGAACTCGCGGTGTTCGCGCAGGTCCACCACGCGCGCCTGGTCGAGCCGGAACTCCGACAGCGGCGACGCGCGCGTGTACCAGGTGGCTTTCACCCGCAGGCGCCGGCCGTCGAAGCTGGC
>Ga0209174_10000697_pt1 | contig 24795 bp, 17 predicted proteins | sample JI91814BDNA_FD_187505 | JGI IMG/M metagenome (GOLD analysis project Ga0209174, IMG submission 187505) | Wastewater effluent complex algal communities from Wisconsin, to seasonally profile nutrient transformation and Carbon sequestration -... | ecosystem: Engineered > WWTP > Effluent > Algae...
GTTGGTACAAGAAATCAAGTCAACTCCAAACCTAGCCTGCGGCATACGGGTTAAACAATCGCCGTAGGCTAGGCCGCGCAAGACTCTCCATCTTGCTGCTGCCGAAACGCCGTTTGACATGTCATCGAAAACGCCTTGGGTAGCGCAAACGTCGTTACAAGAAATCGAGTCAACTCCAAACCTAGCCTGCGGCATACGGGTTAAACAATCGCCGTAGGCTAGGCCGCGCAAGACTCTCCATCTTTCTGCTGCCGACACGCCGTTTGACATGTCATCGAAAACGCCTTGGGTAGCGCAATCGTCGTTACAAGAAATCGAGTCAACTCCAAACCTAGCCTGCGGCATACGGGTTAAACAATCGCCGTAGGCTAGGCCGCGCAAGACTCGCCATCTTGCTGCTGCCAGCGCGCCGTTTGACATGTCATGCAAGGCGCCCAGCAAAGCGCAAACGTTGGTACAAGAAATCGAGTCAACTCCGGCCTAGCCTGCGGCGTACGGGTTAAACGATGCCCTCGACTCACTCGCGGAGCGCGAATCAGATATCGCAGACACCGGCCGCATGCCGCAACGCTGCGATGGGATCTTGCCAAGTTGGTATAAACTCTTGAGCTACGTAGCCGTCGTAACCCGTTTCCAAAATCGCATTCAAGATAGGTGGATACTGGATCTCTTGCTTCTCGTCGATCTCACAACGACCAGGATTTCCAGCCGTGTGATAGTGCCCAATCCACGGATGATACTTGCGAATACGCCGGATGATATCCCCATGCATGATCTGCACATGATAAACATCAAACAGCAATTTCATCCACGGCGAATCTACTTTCTGAATCAAGCGAATACAACGCTCAACATCATCGCCAAAGTAGCCTGGATGTCCCTTCATGGGATGCGAGTCGTCTCGCGTGTTGAGATGTTCTAAACACAAAAAGACGCGATGCTTTTCAGCTAACGGTATCAATTCCTTCCACAGTTTCACACAATTCTCTTCGGCGGCAGCATCCGAAATTCCATCTTTACGCATGCCGGTGAAAGTGATCACGCGTTGGGAGCCAACTTTCACAGCCAATTCGATCGCTGCGGTGAGTTTCTCTATACAAAAATCATGGTTTGCAGGATCCAAGGGTCCCTGCTGAAAACCATGACTGCTGACCAGCGAAATCTGCAGGCCGAGTTTCTGCACATCGGGATAGAATTTACTATCGATTCCTTCAATCGCTTCGAAACCAAGATCGGCTGCATGCTTTGCCAATTCTATGGTGGGCATGGGATTAAAGCACCAACCCATGAGCGATTGATGTATTCGGCGCTTATGGATCACACGCTTCTCGGTGGCAGGTGTTTCGGCGACATTTTGCGCTGACATCACATGCCCCCCCACACTCCCCAGGACACTGGCACCTCCGATTGCGCCAACAGCTTGCAATAAGCCGCGGCGCGAAACATGGCTACCATCGCGTTCTGGGTGTTGTTCGGTCATCGCATATTCTCCACAGAAATTTATTCGTCCGTAACGCAACCTTCGGAAGCGGATTTCACATTGCGCAAATATTTGTACAAGGTACCGCGAGTCGCCTTAAGCGCTGGTGCGGTCCATTGTCCACGTCGACGTTCCAGTTCAATATCGCTAACAGATACGTCGAGACGATTATGCTCAGCGTCGATGGTGATAAGGTCGCCATCTTGCACAAGCGCTAAGGGTCCACCAACTTGGGCTTCAGGTGTGATATGCCCAACGATGAAACCGTGTGAGCCCCCCGAAAATCGTCCGTCGGTCAATAGAGCCACATCATTGCCGAGTCCTGCCCCCATGATCGCGGAAGTTGGTGTCAACATTTCGGGCATACCCGGTCCACCTTTCGGACCTTCGTAGCGAATGATGATCACATCACCCTTGCGAATCATCCCTTGCTCAAGGGCTCGCAACATCGGCTCTTCGCCATCAAAACAACGCGCGGGACCTGAGAATCGCAACCCTTCTTTCCCGGTAATTTTTGCCACAGAACCTTCGGGCGACAAATTTCCACGCAAGATTTGGATGTGCCCCGACGATTTGATCGGGTTGTTCAACGTTCGCACGATAGGCTGACCAGGCGACAAACCGGGTAGATCGCGAAGATTTTCAGCGATCGTTTTGCCGGTGACGGTCATGCAATCGCCATCGATCAATTTCTCTTCGAGCAAATACTTCATGACCGCTGGCGTGCCACCGACACGATGAAGATCTTCTTCTACATATTTGCCGGATGGCTTAAGGTCGGCGATGAATGGAACACGATTCGAAACCGCTTGGAAGTCATCGAGCGACAGCTTGACATCAACCGCGCGAGCCATGGCGATCAGGTGAAGAACCGCATTGGTAGACCCACCCAACGCCATGATGACCACCATCGCGTTTTCAAATGCGCGGCGTGTCATGATGTCACGTGGCTTCAGATCGAGTTCGAGCAACTTAAGAATGGCTGCACCAGCCCGCAAACATTCTTCCTTCTTGGCCGGATCTTCGGCAGGTGTCGAAGAACTGTATGGCAGCGACATACCGAGGGCCTCAATTGCACTGGCCATCGTGTTAGCCGTATACATACCACCGCACGCACCAGCTCCTGGACATGAGTTGCGCACGATAGCTTGCCGCTCTTCTTCTGGAATCGATCCAGAAATGTACTGGCCGTAACATTGAAACGCCGAAACAATATCGAGGGCCTGTCCATTCCATCGTCCAGCGCGAATAGTGCCCCCATAAATCATAATCGACGGACGATTTAAGCGCCCCATCGCCATCAAACAACCTGGCATATTCTTGTCGCAACCAGGTAGTGCGACCAAAGCGTCATACCACTGCGCGCTCATCACTGTTTCAATCGAGTCGGCAATCAGATCGCGAGATTGCAACGAGAAACACATACCGCGTGTTCCCATCGAAATACCATCGCTCACACCGATCGTGTTAAATCGCATGCCCACCAAACCGGCTGGCGTTGTTCCCTGCTTCACCAACGCAGCTAAGTCGTTGAGATGCATATTGCACGTATTGCCCTCGTACCAGACGCTGCAAATACCTACCTGCGGCTTATTCATGTCCTCAGGCGTCATACCTGTTCCATACAACATCGCCTGAGATGCGCCTTGGCTCTTGGGCTGTGTGATTTGGGAACTGTAGCGATTTAATGGTTGGTTCATAACGCAATCAAATATTCAAGAACAACAAAAACAAAACATCCACGAGCGGTCATTGATAAGGCTAGAGAAGGGACCTAGACAACAAGGCCGCCGGAAGGAGCCGACAAACGGCAATATCGACGATGTATTTTACCGAATTTCAACGCGTTTTGGCAGACCGTGCAGCCGCATATTCACCCCATTCAGTATTACCGCCGCTAATGCGAAAAAATCTGGCAATTCATCAGGTCGACGTGGCTTGCCTGGATACAATACAACGCCACGCAATAAGGAGTGCCTTTTCCCATGAGAATCGTTTCGCTGTTTCCAGCTGCCACCGAAATGGTGGCGCTGCTTGAACTGGCCGATCAATTGGTCGGAATTAGCCACGAATGCGACTTCCCACCCTCCCTTAAGTCACTCCCTCAGGTGACTCGCTGCACAATTCCAGCTCATGCTTCGAGCTCCGAGATCGACGCAGCTGTTCGCGATAAGCTGGCCGCCGGCGAACCGCTCTACGAAATCGATGCACAACTTTTGCAACATCTGCAACCCGATTTGATTCTCACTCAATCGTTGTGCAAAGTATGTGCGGTCGATCACAGTTCTATAGAACAATCACTCGGCAACCTATCCAACTCGACTAAGATCATCACGTTGCAACCGAAAGGTTTGGAAGCCGTGTTGCTGGATATGGAACTCATCGCGACTGCAACCGAATCGCAACATCGGGGCCAGCTTGTTCTTGAATCGCTTCGCGCAAGAATTCAACACGTCGAACAGACAGTCACAAAGACACCCTACCGACCGCGTGTCGTCATGCTCGAATGGCTGGACCCACTTTTCTCATCGGGCCACTGGACCCCAGAACTCATTCGCATGGCCGGTGCACACGAGCTGATTGGGCGGGAACAATTACTCTCCCGAACCATTACACAGGAAGATATTATCGCCGCCAATCCCGACCTCCTAATTGTCGCTTGTTGCGGTTACACCATAGAGCGAACCTTGACCGATGTTGAAAGCGTACGACTGCTTGATCAACTGGCCGGCACTCAAGCAGTGAAGAATGCGCAGATCTATCTCGGCGACGGCAATGCCTATTTCAATCGACCAGGGCCACGTTTGGTTGATACACTTGAAATGCTGGCCGCCACGTTTCATCCTGACCTGTTCAACTTACCTGAATCTCATCCGCAACTGACTCGCTTGAGCGACCTTTAGACAATCCACCGCCAGAAACAAACTTTATCACTTTCAAATCTTTGTATGACACGACTTTCATGACACGACCTGACTTTATCTATTTCGACCTCGGTAACGTACTAGTGTTTTTCGATCACGAGATTGCCAGCCGTCAAATCGCACAAGTGGCTGATGTCTCCATCGACATCATTCGACAAGAAGTGTTTCAATCGCCGCTGCAAAGCGACTATGAACGAGGCCTTGTCAGCAGCACGGAATTCGTCGAACGCTTGGGGCAAAAGATCGGACGCCGACTCCCCATCGAGGATACATTGGAAGCGGCCAGCGCCATATTTCATCCCCACGACGCGATTATCGAATCGATTCAAGCCTTACGAAACGCTGGCTTTCGACTCGGCATTCTCTCGAACACCTGCGACGCCCATTGGACTTGGCTCATGAAACAAAACTATCAAGTCTTGGGACCATGGTTCGATGTGATTGCCCTCAGCTACGAAATGCAATGCGCCAAACCAGACTTAGAAATCTATCACAAAGCGGCGAAAATGGCCGGTGTCGACGGAGAACGAATTTTCTTCACCGATGACCGACTCGATAATATCCAAGGCGCAGAGAAAGCAGGCTGGATGGTCCATCAGTTCAAAGAACTTCAACCGTTCCAACACAAAATCTCGCAATGGCTCTAGCGTTTGAGGCTCTAAACTTCAGAAGCATTAGAAGCGGCGAACTCTGCACTGAAACTCAGCCCAATGTTGGCGAGTATCGCCTTAGGTGACTTATGATTCGAGATACTACAAGCTGGACTCATTGGACCGACGTTGCAAAACGCGGGGGCTGGTATTGGCAGATTTCGAACAAGCTCGCGGCGAACAATGAACCCCAACATCGGCTTTTGAATCAAACTGGAAAGTTGGTACATCAAGGGACTCGCCAAGAAGTACAATCCCGTTGGTGCGAGTTCATTCATAACAACTCGAGCGCGAACATCGATGCTCAAAAACCTGTCGTGCTTTTATTGCACGGCCTCGGACGCACTCGCCGTTCTATGACGCCGTTGTTCAACGCCCTCCGCAAACGCTTGCCCGATTTTGAGCTGCAACAATTTGCCTATGCCTCGATGATGGATCGAATCGACGATCATGCGCGAGCTTTAGCGGATTATGTGGCTTGGTCGTTTGGGACGCGACCCGTGATCTTTATCGCGCACTCTTTAGGGAACATTGTGTTGCGTCGAATGTATCGAATTGCCAAAGAACAACAGGGTTTGCTGTTGCCTGATGGGACGACTCAGCCCCTGAATGTTCAAGGCCATGCGATGCTTGGTCCACCCAATCAAGGCAGCTTAATCGCCAGAAGATTCAGCCACGTACCGGGCGTACCTTGGATCATGGGGCCAAGTTTTTTACAGGTCGGCCCGCAATGGAATGAACTCAAAGATTCACTCGACCTTCCACCTTGTCCCACCGCCATCATCGCGGGCGATGTCCCGACACTCCGCAAAGCTCACCCACTTTTGCCAGCTCCAAATGATGGCTTGGTATTAGTCGATGAAGCCAAGCTGTATCCCGACCAAGAAATTGAAGTTTATCCCATACTGCATTCGCTCTTCATGTACGATCAACGTGTTTACGATTCGCTCGTCAGACATATAACAGATTGGCTTCAACGGCGATAACCACACGTCACACCCTCATGGTTGGTGGGGAATTCGGCAGCATCATTTCATAGCCGCTAGAAATGCGATTTGGATATCGATGTTGGGGAAAAAAATTTCTGCGGCAAAAGGCGCCCAACACAGCCCCCGCAACCTCCCCTACCCTCCCGAGTGTCACAGTCAAAAACGACGAAGAGGTAAAAATTTTCGATCGCCTGAACGGGAAGGCGGTTGCCGAAGTCTCATAATGTATGGCGGATAAAGTCCCACTGACCGCCCTGCTAGCATTTCTGCACACCAGACGTTGGGGTCGCAATTTCCTAACTGGGGTTGCATAAAATGCTCATGGACGGGAACTTACCCCTCCCCACTGGCGTCCGAATTTATAGAACGCGATTCCAGTCTCCCACCCGAATGGACCGAATACACAACGGACTGACAGCGGTTATGCCAACATAATCGCTGACTTCGGCAAGGTTTCCCTCGGGAAACTCGTGATTCAAAATGCGATTGAATTGTTCGCACTTTTCAATCGCGACGATCGTAAGCCTGGATATGGACTTTCTTAGAAGTAGAAAAATGTTAGACCACACCCCCGAAAATACTAGCCCACCTTTGACCGCCGCAGATTTTGCGGTGCTCGGTTTGCGGTTTTCGGAGGCCCGAACAGCTGTCATTCGCAAGGCTGTACGGCAAACCGTCCGAAAATTGCGTGAGACGACCGAAGCAGAAACCGAATTCGACAACGAAGATGCTGTCGCCAACATGGCTGATGTAGCTGTCGCCACCTATCGTGTCCTCGACCCACGTCGACGCCAGCGATTTTGGGAACGCTTGAATTTGAGCTTCGGCGTTTCGTTCGAAGATGAATCGGCTGAGCGAAAACGGATTCCTCCTGGGCAGCTTCCCCAGTTGGTGAATCAAGCAAACACTCCACGCCAAAAAGATTCGCATTCATTCAACGTGTCGCCGTAACACGTTTTGGCTATTGATGCATACTCGATTTCTGCACATGCGTTTCCCGCGCTTCGACTAGCCGCTTGCCGTATAATGCTACGCAATGCCCTTCATTCCTGGTTTTCCTTGGGAGCGTAGCGTGAGTTCGGCTAATCCATCTCGACCAACCACTTTGGCAGAATTACGACAAAGCGGCTGGCAGAGCAAAACGGTTAAACAAGAGATTCGCGACAACTTCGTCCGCATGCTGGCCAATCAGGAGACTCTCTTTCCTGGCATCATCGGTTACGAAAACACGGTCATTCCCGAGATCAACATCGGTTTGATCGCAGGACATGACATGCTCTTCTTGGGTGAGAAGGGACAAGCGAAAAGTCGTTTGATGCGTTCGCTTGTGCGCTTCCTCGATCCTGAAGTTCCCTACTTGGATATTCCCGGCGTCCCGATCCACGAAGATCCATATCGCCCCATCACCACACAAGCCAAATTATTTCTGCGCACGCATCCCGAAGATCAAGTGCCGATCGCTTGGTGGAGCCGTGAAGACCGCTATGCGGAAAGGCTAAGTCCCGGCACCAAGTTCGCCGATATCATCGGTGAAATCGACCCATCAAAACTGACCGGCGGCATAAGCATGAGCGCCGAAGAAGCCTTGCATTTCGGACTCATTCCACGCATGCATCGCGGCATCTTTGCCATGAATGAATTGCCGGAACTCGATGAGCTTGTTCAAGTCGGTTTGTTCAACATTTTGGAAGAACGCGATGTGCAAATTCGCGGTTACCCGATTCGCTTTGACCTCGATATCTTCATTCTCTTTTCAGCCAACCCAGCTACCTACAATCGCAGCGGCAAAGTGATTCCGCAGCTTAAAGACCGAATTGGCTCGATCATCCAAACCCATTATCCGCTCGAGCGCGATTTGGGAATTCAAATGATCCAACAAGAAATAGGCAACGAAGCAACTGGCGAATATCCGGTACAAGTACCTTACTTCATGTCCGAAGTGATCGAAGAAATCACCATCTTGGCGCGCAAGAGCAAGTTCATCGATCAAGCTTCCGGCGTCTCTGCTCGTTTTAGCTTGTCGAACTATCGCACGATGATCGCTAGCGCACGACAACGCGGCGTGGTGCATCAAGAACGTCCTGCCGTGCCACGAATCAGCGACCTCGGCCACCTCTACTCTTCATCGCTTGGTAAGCTCGAGCTCGATTTGATGGGAAGTCATCAGATGAGCGAGAAACAAGTCCTTGATTCATTGATTGCACAAGCGGTCAAAAATGTATTCGAACAATATGTCGAAGAGTATGGATTGGGTGAAATCGCGGACATCTTTGCAAAAGGTGTTCGCGTCGAAGTGGGCGACTTACTTCCCAGCAGCGCGTATGCACACCGTCTCAGACACATCCCGCCTGTCTGGGAAAAAGCGTTTGAAGTCAACGCAGCGGAAAGCGAAGCGATTCGGGCCTCATGTGTTGAGTTTGTGCTCGCCGGACTATACGCGTCAGATCGTATCAGCCGAAATCAAAAACATGGCAAGATCGAATACGAAACCTAAAGTAGAGCATTGCCATGGACAAAAAAAATCCGATCGGTGGTGTGATTCATGTTTATCAAAAATATGATCCACTTCAGTTTCCGAGCCCTACAGCACTCCCTCCCGATTTGATTTCGCCAGCCATGGAACATGCGCTGATGTACGGGCAGGGTCGTGCGCTCACTGAAGAAGAATTGGCTCGCGCAATCCGATTGGATCCAAGCCAAATTGCTGGCCTAGGTCCTTCCATCGAATCGCTACGGGCCATCCTGGAAGAACGCAAACGCAAAATCTTAAGTCGCTACGAAACCGATTCTGTCGAGAAGAAGTCCCGCAAAGCATTCCACAAAACTTCGCGAAATGCCAACCCTCCTGACCGACTAAGAGTTCCTTATCGCCAAGCGATCGAAGAGCGACAAATCTACGATCTGGAACGCATCTATTATCGCGTCGGCAACGATCAAGATCCATTCGCACGCCAGCTAGTGCACGTGATCGAACGGCTCGCCGATCAAGTTCAAATTGAATCGTTGATTTCGAAATATACCTTCACCGGCAACGAGTCGATGACCGTGCCACAAGCCATCGAAATCAAAAAGGAACTCGAGGAAATCGACGAATTGCTGCGGCAATTGGCCGAAGCCGAAAAGAATGCTCGCATCGCCATCATCGATATGGAAGCGTTGTCGAAGTATGTGCCTGAAGGTGACTTGAACCAAATGGAAGAACTGCGAAAACAAGTCGAGCGATTAATGCGCGACATCGCAGACCAGCAAGGCTTAAGCAGCGATGGAAAAGGTGGCTTCGAGTTAACTCCTCAGGCGATGCGGATCTTTCAAGGAAGACTACTGGAGAAGATATTTAGCCATCTGCAACCCTCTCGATCCGGAAGACATACGGGACGAATTGTGGGTGATGGAGCCGTCGAACTCCCTTCGACGAAAGGTTATGAATTTGGTGACAGCCTTGCCAACATGGACGTGACTCAAAGCGTAATCAACGCGATGCTGAAACGTCCAAATGAAAGACCAATGCGTTTGCGCAGTGATGATATTGAAGTCCATCGGACTCGCAATTCACCCAAATGCGCCACCGTCGTAATCATGGACATGAGTGGATCGATGCGCCACGATGGTCAATACATCAACGTCAAACGCATGGCTCTCGCTCTGCAAGGCTTAATCACCCGCGAGTACCCAGGTGACTTCTTGCGGTTCATTGAAATGTACACCTTCGCCAAACTTCGACCCGCAGGTGAAATCATCAACCTCATGCCCAAACGCGTGACGATTCATGACCCCTGGGTTCGCCTACGAGCCGATATGAGTCGGGATGAAATCAGCGAAAATCAAATCCATCCTCACTTCACCAACATCCAGCATGCGTTGCAGCTCGCCCGTCAGAATTTGGCGACCGTCGACACTCCCAATCGTCAAATCGTCTTGATCACCGACGGACTCCCAACAGCACATTTCGAGGGTACGCAGCTCTACATGCTCTACCCACCCGATCCGCGCACCGAGTCCGCGACACTCCGCGAAGGCCTCCTCTGCCAACGGGATGGCATTGTGATCAATATGTTCTTGCTCCCCAGTTGGTCGCAAACCGAGGATGATATTCGCTTCAGTTACCGGCTCGCGGAATCGACCAAGGGACGTGTGTTCTTCACCGCCGGCCGGGACCTCGATCGCTTCGTCGTCTGGGATTACGTCCAACGCAAACGAGACATCATCTCCTAAGCTTTTGAGGGCTCTTTTATACGTTTCCAAGGCCGTCATCGCCTTTCAAACATGATTCTTTTTACCGTAGAATCTTGCCTAACCCCCAAGGCCACAAGCTCCAATTGCCACATCCGGCATAACCGGACCCAATCAAAGCCCGCAGCCGGCAAATATTCCCCAACCAGCAAGCTCCAGGCTTAACTTGGTGTAAGTTTCTGCATGTGCCTGATGGGTTAAAGGTCTTACTGAAAAATCTTGGGGGGGTTTGAACGTGGCGAAGACGACAACCGAGGATGCGACACTTCCGATGGAACGACGAGCAAGCAATGATCGCCGAAAGAGTCCAGAAGGAATCGCACCAGACGGTGTTGACCGTCGTAAAAAATCGCGACGCCGCCAGATCGACCCCACCACCTGCGAACGCGACTACAGCAACGACGAAATCGAGTTCATGCACGCCCTCGATCATTACAAACGTGTTAACGGCCGCATGTTCCCAACCTGCAGCGAAATTCTGGAAGTCATTCGCTCGCTAGGTTATGTAAAAAATCAAGATCAAGCGATCTAAAGTTCTATCTTTGAAAAACCGATATTGCTCCGTCCGGTTTCCTTGCCTATTGTCCCACTTGATTGTGGACTTTATCGAGGGCCGGACGTATGCAATGGGCTTACCTAAATTATCGCGTGACATTAATGCTTGCATTAGCACTGATGTCTCTTGCTAGCGGATGTCGCTGGGCCAGCTCAGGCCAAAACTCGCTCGGTGTTCGCCTGTACCAAGAAGGCCGCTACGCTGAAGCTCTGCAGCAATTCCAGTCCGCGCAAACTTCGGATCCATCCGATCCCGACGCGTACTACAATCTCGCTCGTACATACCATCAACTTGGCGTCGCTCAGAAAAACAAAGCCATGACCGACCAAGCTGAAGCGCTTTACAATCAATGCTTGGATTTGAATGCCAATTCTCCTGATTGTTATCGCGGTTTAGCGGTGTTATTGGTGGAAACGGATCGCTCGGACAAGGCTTTCACGCTTCTCAAGAACTGGGCTCAAGCGAACCCTCAGTCCGCCGACGCTCGTGTGCAACTGGCACGTCTTTACGAGGAGAGTGGCCAGGATAAGATCGCCGAAAAATATCTCGACGAAGCGTTAGCCCTTAATCCAACTAGTGCAGAAGCGTGGGCAGCTAAGGGACAAATGCGAGAGAAGCAAGGTGAACTCGCTCAAGCCGTGCAAAACTATTATCAAAGTTTGTCCGTCAACAAGATGCAGCCCGAACTTGCGCAACGCATTGCTGCCCTCAATATTCGTATGGCTCAAAATGCCATCACACCTGTTGGCACCACCAACCCAGCGACTGGCACTCGCACCGTTCAAAATCCAACCACACCTACAACGCCAGCGACACCACGCTATTAATAAAGTGATAACCTGAAGCGGCTAACACATCTCCCTTCAGGCCAAGTGAAACAAACAGATCCAAAAAAGAAGCCACATCGAAGCACTCGCTTCCATGTGGCTCTTCTGTTTTATGGACATCGAATTTTTTTGGTTCGATTCGATTATTGCAACCAGCTGGGCAATTGGCCAGCAACAGGCAACTCGATCAACTGCACGCGTTCGATCGGATCGATCGATGTCACTTGATCGAGAGCTTGTGGTGGTGGGAAGCTATCGAGATTGAGCACACCGATGGCATTTCCACCCGGTTGTGATGTCGCACGCCCCACGGACATTTGACCGATATTCACTTGATGTTGGCCGAAGATTGTACCAACGCGGCCGATGATACCGGGAACATCTTTATGGACGAACAACAATAAGATCCCGTCCAAATAAGCTTCCATTCGAAACTCATCGATCAAGATGAGACGTGGCATATTGGTACCGAACACCGTACCAGCCGCTCGCACTTGTCGCCCTGCTCCACTAACCTCAGCTGTGATGGAACTGCTGAATGCCCCCTTCTCTGAAGAACGGCTTTCGCTCAATTCAATTCCACGTTCACGCAACAACAACTCGGCGTTGATGATGTTAACGCCTTGATCCATCGCTCGTTCGAGCAAGCCAGCACAGAATGCTGCAGAGAGCAACTTCGTGTCGCGTTCGGCCACATCACCGCGATAGGTGAGATGGCATGAAGACATGCCGCCACCGTGCCATTGCGACATCATCAAACCGAGACGGTAAGCCACATTGAGATGACCGCGCAAAGCATCGAGAGTCTTCGGATCGATCGCCGCAACATTCACCGCATGTCGAATTTCGCCATGCTTGAAGAACTGAATCAACAGTTGAATGCCTTCGATAGCAACTTGCGTTTGAGCTTCTTCGGTGCTGGCGCCCAAATGGGGTGTGCAGACGACGCCGGGCATTCCAAACAATGGACTATTGGTGCATGGCTCTTCTTCGAAAACGTCGAGAGCCACACCACCTAGCTTCCCACTCTTCAAGCCTTCAGCGAGTGCTTTTTCGTCGTAGATACCACCACGAGCGCAGTTGATGAGCCGCGCTCCTGGACGGAGCATTTCGATTTCGCGTGGACCGATGAGATGATTTGTCTCATTGGTCAATGGCGTGTGCACGGTCAAATAATCAATGCGTGGCAACATGCCATGAACGGTTTCCGTTCGCTCGATTCCCAGCTTAGCAGCCTGCTCTTCGGTCAGAAACGGATCGTAAGCGATCACTCGCATACCAAAAGCCAAAGCACGCGTAGCAACTTCACGGCCAATACGCCCCAAGCCCACAACACCTAAGGTTTTATCAGCCAGCTGATTACCCATGTAAGATTTACGATCCCACTTCCCTTGGCACAAGCTGTTGTAAGCAGGCGCAATGGCTCGCGAGAGAGCCAGCATCAGAGCGAACGTGTGCTCGGCTGTACTCAATGTGTTGCCAGCAGGGGTATTCATCACCACGATGCCCAAACGGGTCGCTGCATTTTTGTCGATGTTGTCGGTTCCCACACCCGCGCGAACGATCGCCTTCATACGTCGATTGCCTTCGAGCGACTCGGCAGTGATTTTGACACCGCTGCGTACAATCGCTCCATCGCATTCCGCGAGAGACTTTCGCAGATCTTCGCCTTTCAAGCCAGTCTTGATTTCATATTCGAAATCAGGTTCCTGCTTGAGCATGTCGAGCCCTTCCTGGGCGATCGGATCGAGAACGAGAATCTTGAACTTGGCCATGGCAGCTTGCCTTTGTATTGAAATCCTAATGGGAACTATTCGGGAGAGGATGTCGCAAATACGCTTTCAACGCTTACGACTTGGCGAACTCGGTCATGTAATTAGCTAGAGTTTCGACGCCTTCCATCGGCATCGCGTTGTAGATGCTGGCGCGAATACCACCCACACTGCGATGCCCCTGTAGGCTATCGAGCTTGCGAGCTGCGGCACCTGTTAAGAAGGCCTTCTCTTTTTCTTCGCTAGGCAAACGGAACGTCACATTCATCAACGAACGATCCACCTTGGCCGCATGACCTTGATAGAGATCTGGATATCGATCGACTACATCGTAAAGCAACGCAGCTTTCTTTTGATTCAAAGCATGCATCGCTGCCAAACCGCCGATTTCTTTTTCTAACCATTGGCAAACCAAACCCACGACATACACACCGAATGTTGGCGGTGTGTTCCAGAGCGAACTTTCCTTCGAGTGGGCTTTGTAATTGAGATAGCCAGGAAGATTATCTTGCGATCGTTCCAGCAGATCTTTGCGAATGATGACCACCGTTACACCGGCAGGCCCAGCATTCTTTTGAGCACATGCGTAAACGATTCCATACTTTTCGATAGGAATAGGGCGATACAGGAAGTCAGACGAACTATCGCAAACCAGTGGCACATTGCCCGTGTTGGGTTCGGATTGAAACTGAATGCCCTGAATCGTTTCGTTGCTGGTGATATGAACGTAAGGAGCGTCAGGGCGAATCGAATATTCCGAAGCCGTCGGAAGATGATTGTAGTTATCCTTCTTACCGTCCCAGATCACCTCGATTGGGCCTTCTTTCTTCGCTTCCTCAACCGCATATTTGCCCCACGATCCCGTCACTACATATTGAGCTGGCACCGTAGAACCGCGAAGCAAGTTCATGGCGATCATCGAAAACTGCAAACGCGCTCCACCTTGCAAGAAGAGGACGTCGTAGTTTTCTGGGATATTCAACAGGCGTCGCAGAGCAGCTTTGGTGTTATCGAGAATCGAGATAAACGCTTTGCTGCGATGACTGATTTCCAAAATCGATGCGCCAGCACCAGGCAGAGCCAACATTTCTTCTTGAATCTTCTTGAGAACAGGAAGAGGAAGAACGGCTGGGCCAGGAGAGAAATTGAAAACCCGATCGGCTACTGACGTAGTCATGGTCGTGCCTGCCATATCCAAAATTTGTGAGAGCGTAAACGTAAATCCATTCGATGCAAAAACGAAACGACCACCGATTTTACGTCGGTGGTCGCTTTTTCAAAAGCGGGGGCCAACTTAGCGAATAGCCACCGAAGTTGCGGTTCCCATGGTGATACCTGGGGCAGGGAGCACGCTGCTTCCCTGTAAATAGATATCAATCGCACGAGCTGCGCCGCGTCCCTCGTTGATGGCCCACACCACCAGCGACTGGCCACGACGGCAATCGCCAGCGGCAAATACCTTGTCAACATTGGTGCGGAATTGACCATGTTCGGCAGCGTAATTCGAACGCCCGTCAAGAGTTACGCCGAGTGCACTCGCTACGTAATTCTCCGGCCCTAAGAAGCCCATCGCCAACAAAACCAAATCCGCTTCAAAGATCCGCTCGCTACCTGGAACCTCGCGGAACTTCATCCGGCCATCTTCTTTGTACCACTCGACAGTGACGGCTTTAATCCCACCGACACCACCTTGGCCGTTATCGACAAATCCCTTCGACAAAACGTTGTATTGGCGCGGATCCGCCCCATATTTGGCTTCCGCTTCTTCGTGACCGTAGTCCACTCGGAAGATACGTGGCCATTGCGGCCAAGGATTGTCCTCGGCTCGATCCACAGGGGGACGATCCATCAATTCGAAGTTCACCAAGGATGTGCAACCATGTCGCAAACTGGTTGCGATGCAGTCGGTTCCCGTATCACCACCACCCACGACGACAACGCGTTTATCTTTAGCCGAGATATAACGTCCATCGCGATGTTGCGAATCGAGCAAGCTCTTGGTGTTCTGAGTCAAAAACTCCATCGCAAAATGAATTCCCGACAACGAACGACCTTCAATTTCAAGGTCGCGAGCTTTGGTCGCCCCAGTGCTCAACAGCACCGCATCATATTCCGCCACCAACTCCTTAGGATCAACTGTCTTCCCGACATCGGCGCCGGTTACGAATTGCACTCCCTCTTCTTCCATCAATCGCAAACGACGATCGACAACTTCTTTGGAGAGCTTCATGTTGGGGATGCCGTACATCAACAATCCACCAATACGATCGGCTCGTTCGAATACCGTTACCGAGTGCCCAACCTTGTTGAGTTGATCGGCCGCAGCAAGACCCGCAGGTCCACTACCGATAATCGCAATCTTCTTGCCGGTTCGTTCAGCAGGAGGATTCGCAGTCACCCAACCTTCAGCAAACGCGCGATCGATAATCGAGTTCTCGATGTTCTTGATCGTCACTGGAGGATTGGTGATCCCCAATACACAAGCCCCTTCGCATGGCGCTGGGCACACACGACCGGTGAACTCGGGAAAGTTATTGGTCTTGTGCAAACGTTCGATCGCTTCTTTCCAACGACCGTTGTAAACCAAATCATTCCATTCAGGGATCAAGTTATCGATCGGGCAACCGGTTGCGGATTGGCAAAAAGGAATACCGCAATCCATACAACGTGCACCTTGCTTGCGCAATTCTTCGTCGCTCGGATCGGTATAGATTTCACCATAGTCATTCAAACGCACAACTGGCAGACGCCAAGGTACCTTCTTGCGATCATATTCCTTAAAACCTGTTGGCTTACCCATCGATCCACAACCCTTCTGACTACGAACTTATGAATGTTTTGTATGAGAAATGTCCGTTGCGATCGATTCGAGCAACGGACATGTTTTACGGATTCAACCGCTCAACTAGCGAGCCGCAGTCGCCGCGCCAGTCTTTGCACTCGCTTGCTTCATTTCTTGAAGCACTCGTTTGTAATCGGTTGGCATGACCTTCACAAACTTCTTCAAGCTGTTTTCCCAATCGGCGAGCATAGCAGCCGCCACGGTCGATTCGGTGAATTGCTGATGGCGTTCAATCAAGCCCTTCAATTCGTTGATGTCCTCTTCCGCTTCCACAGCTTCGAGTTCGACCGTCTCAAGATTGCAACGGATCTGGAAATCACCATCGTGATCAAAGATATAAGCGACGCCACCCGACATACCTGCAGCAAAGTTACGTCCAGTCCGTCCAAGAATGACGATGCGACCACCAGTCATGTATTCACATCCATGATCACCCACACCCTCGATCACAGCGACTGCACCGCTATTGCGAACCGCAAAACGTTCAGCAGCTCGACCTCGCAAGAAAGCTTCACCCATCGTGGCACCATACAAACATACGTTGCCGACCAAGATGTTATCTTCTGCTGCGAAGGTGCTCTGGCGTGGTGGGTACACAATCACGCGTCCACCCGACAAACCTTTACCGACATAGTCGTTCGCGTCACCTTCCAACTCGAGCGTGACACCGTGTGCCAAAAAGGCGCCCAAACTTTGTCCTGCGGATCCAGTCAACTTGATGTGAATGGTGTCCGTTGGCAAGCCTGTTTGACCATAGCGCTTGGCAACTTGATGACTCAACATTGTGCCGACGGTGCGGTTGATATTGACGATTTCCGACTCGATCTTAACTGGCTTGCCCTTCTCCAAAGCATCTTTCGAAAGCTCGATGAGCTTATTGTCTAGCGCCAGTTCCAAGCCGTGGTCCTGTGCCTGCACGCAGCGAACTTGAACACTGCCGTGCGGACGTTTGGCCATAGTAAGAACGGGAGTCAAATCGAGACCATCAGCCTTCCAATGCGCGATGGCTTTATTAGCGTCCAAGCAGTCGACCCGGCCAATCATTTCATTGATCGTGCGGAAGCCGAGTTGCGCCATCACCAAACGCAAGTCTTCAGCCACCATGAACAAATAGTTCACGACATGCTCGGGCTTACCTGCAAATTTCGCCCGCAATTCTGGGTCTTGTGTCGCCACACCCACAGGACAGGTGTTGAGGTGACACTTACGCATCATGATACAGCCAAGCGTAATCAAAGGTGCAGTAGCAAAGCCGAACTCTTCAGCTCCCAACAAAGCGGCGATAGCGACATCGCGACCCGTCTTCAAGCCACCGTCCGTTTGCAAAACCACACGGCTACGCAAATCGTTCAGGACCAACGTTTGATGAGCTTCAGCGATGCCCAACTCCCACGGCAAGCCCGCGTGTTTGATGCTGGTCAGAGGCGATGCCCCAGTACCACCGACATCGCCTGCGATCACGATGTGCTCGGCATGTGCTTTCGCCACGCCCGAAGCAACCACACCCACGCCGACTTCGCTCACCAACTTTACGCTGATTCGCGCCGATGGATTGGCGTTCTTCAAATCGTGAATCAACTGAGCCAAGTCTTCGATCGAATAAATGTCGTGATGCGGTGGAGGGCTGATCAAACCGACGCCCGGCGTACTGTAACGAATACGGGCGATGTTCTTATCGACTTTACCTCCAGGCAACTCACCACCTTCACCTGGCTTCGCACCTTGCGAAATCTTGATCTGCAACTCATCGGCATTGGCGAGATATTCGATAGTCACACCGAAGCGACCCGAAGCAACTTGCTTAATCGCACTTCGCTTGGAATCTCCGTTTTCAAGAGGCTTAAAGCGAACGGGATCTTCACCCCCTTCACCCGTGTTGCTCTTGCCGCCGATGCGGTTCATGGCGATCGCGAGTGTTTCGTGAGCTTCAGCGCTGATCGACCCAAAACTCATCGCACCGGTACAGAAGCGTTTCACAATATCTTTAGCTGGTTCCACTTCATCGACTGAGATTTCTGGTCCAGCAACACCTTTGCGAAACTCTAGCAAACCACGCAGTGCATAGCGAGTTTTGTTGCTCGAATTGATGTGTTGAGCAAACCGCCAATAAGCATTCTTATCGCCAGCGCGAGCTGCGACTTGCAGATCGGCGATCGCTTGTGGATCCCAACCATGATGCTCACCTTCAGCTCGCCAGTGGAACTCACCTGGGTTTGGCAATACGGGTAGAGCCAACTTCGCTTCGTGAGGGAAACCGAGCTCGTGACGACGCAGAGCTTCTTCTGCAAGCACATCAAAGCTCACGCCTTGAATACGACTGGCAGTACCGACAAAACATTTATCGATGACTTCACTCTTCAAGCCAACCGCTTCAAAGATCTGAGCACCCTTATAACTCTGCAAAGTGCTGATGCCCATCTTGGCCATCACTTTGAGCATTCCCTTAGCAACAGCCTTGCGATAAGCCGAAACCACTTTGTCGTCATCGTACTTATCGCCAGGCAACAAGCCATCGCGAATCGACTGCCACAATGATTCGAAGGCCAAATAAGGATTGATTGCGTCAGCACCATAGCCGATCAACAAACAATGATGATGCACTTCGCGAGCTTCACCGGTTTCCAAAACGATACCGATTCGAGTTCGCTTCGCTTGTCGCACTAAGTGATGGTGAACTGCACCTGTCGCCAGCAACGAACTTACTGCCACGCGTTGTGTGCCGACTTGACGATCGCTCAAGATCACCAAAGTATAACCGTCATCGATCGCTTGCTCTGCTTCTTGGCAAATACGATCGAGGGCCTTGGTCAAACCAGGACGACCTTCACTGCGATCATAGGTGATGTCGATCATCTTGGTTCGCCAACCTCGCTTGGTCATATGGGCGAGCGCTGCCAATTCTTCATTCGTGAGAATCGGATGAGGAACCAACAATCGATGAGCGTGCTCTGGTGACACGGACAAAACGTTTTGTTCGGGACCAATATAACATTCCAACGACATGATCACTTCTTCGCGGATCGAGTCGATCGCAGGGTTGGTCACCTGCGCGAACAATTGCTTGAAGTAATCATAGATCATGCGTGGCTGATCGCTCAAACAAGCCAACGCAGAGTCGTTACCCATCGATCCCACTGGGTCACGGGCTTCTTTGATCATCGGCAGCAGCATAAACTGCATGGTCTCGATCGTGTATCCGAACGCTTGCAGACGTGCCATCAACGACTCTGGGTGGAAGCCGTGTGGTTCGCTCTTCGGCGAAAGTTCGTCAAGTGTAATGCGTTGTTCGCGCAGCCATGGGCCAAACGTTCGACGTGCTGCGTACTTGGACTTCAGCTCTTCATCGGGAATCAAACGCCCTTCTTCAAAGTCAACCAAGAACATGCGGCCTGGTTGCAGACGACCTTTTTCCTTGACCAACTTAGGATCGACCGGCAATACGCCCACTTCGCTAGCCATAATCACACGATCATCGTGCGTGAGATAATAGCGGCTGGGTCGCAAACCATTTCGGTCCAAAGTAGCGCCGATCACTTTGCCATCGGTAAAGGTCATCGAGGCAGGACCATCCCATGGTTCCATCGTGCAGCTGAAGAACTCGTAGAAGGCTCGCTTCTCTTCGCTCATCGTTTCATGTTTTTGCCAAGCTTCAGGCACCATGATCATCATCGCGCCAGGCAAGGTGCGGCCATTCATCAACAAGAATTCGAGCACGTTATCGAACGTACCGCTGTCGCTGCACTCAGGTTCAACGACAGGGAACAACTTGCTGATTTCGTCGCCGTAGAACTCACTTTGAGCTGTACCTTGGCGAGCCCGCATCCAATTGACGTTGCCGCGCAAAGTATTAATTTCGCCGTTGTGGCTCATGAAACGCAATGGTTGGGCGCGATCCCAACTGGGGAATGTGTTCGTCGAGAATCGACTGTGAACCATCGCCAAGTGCGTTTCGAAATCAGGATCTTTGAGGTCAGGATAATAAGGGAGAATTTGGCAAGGGCGCAACATCCCTTTGTAAATCATCACTTTGGTCGACAAGCTACACACATAGAACATCAAACGCTGTTTGAGGTTCTTGTCGTTGCGCAACAGGTGACTGGCTTGCTTGCGAGCCAAATACAAACGGCGTTCGAACGTATCACCTTCCAAGCCTTCAGCAGCTGCCACAAAGATCTGTTCGATATGCGGTTCACCGCGCCGAGCGCTGGGACCGATGTCAGCCAGATCAGGCTCGACAGGGACTTTGCGCCAACCGACAACCGTTTGGCCTGCTTCGCGAATGAGCCGTTCCAGTTGCTCTTTGCAATAGCTGCGTTCGCTGCTATCGCGCGGTAAGAAAACCAAACCGGCCGCAAATTTACCTGGCTCAGGGAGATCTACACCCAAGTCACGTTTTGCCACCTTCTTCAGGAACTTGTGAGGCAGCGCGGTCAATATGCCCGCACCGTCACCCGTGTTGGCCTCGCAACCACAACCACCGCGATGGTCCATGTTTTGAAGAATCGTATCGGCATCCAATACGATCTGGTGACTTGGTTTACCTTTGATATTCGCTATGAAGCCGACGCCGCAACTGTCCTTTTCCAATTCAGGGTTATACAAACCGTGCTTCTCTGGAAAGCTGTGGTAATCGCCCATCTCTCTATCTCCCATCTCTCTCCTCACCCATCCCATGGCAACACGTTGGCTGCCTATTTCAAATTTTGATTTTGTCTTGTTTTATCTTCCAATTAACATTCGCCGATACACGCCAGACTAGCTGCGACTTTAAGCCCCAGCCACCGCATTGGCGTTCTCTGTGACCGCTTCAGAAACCGCAGTTTCCGCCGCAGCTTCACTTATCGCTAATTCCATAAAGACGCGAGCCGATGCCCCAAGGGTTGCTCCGCGACGATAGATAACTCCCAACGGCCGTTGCATCTCCAGCGCGCGACATGGAAGCGAGACCAAAGTGCCAGTTGCCAATTCGTTTCGCACGGTTGGCTCCGGCAACACAGCCACACCCGTGTTAACTGTCACTGCATGCTTTACCGAATCGATGTTGTCCAATTCTGCGACGACTCGCGGAGTCACGCCGATGCTTTGCAGACGACGATCAATCTCTTGACGAATACGCAGATGAGGCAAGAAACCAATCCATGCCAATTGCTTCAATTCCTCCGCCGTGAGATCTTCGACACGATTGGTTTTGCGTTTAGGCGATGCGACCAACAACATCGGCTCTTCACGCCAAAAACGGCAAGCCACACTTTGATTCGGAGCTGGATAACTCACCAAACCAAAGTCCACCAATCCGCGCTCGACCATGCCATAAACTTCTTCCGGTTGAGCAAACTGAAACGCTAACTGTACTTTCGGATGCAACGTTTCGAACTTCTCGACCAAACCTGGGAGATAGCTCAAACCGACCGAATAAATCGATGCCACTTTGACGCGACCACTGAGCTGTTGCCCTAATGACTGAACTTCATCGACCAGCGTTTCAAACTGCCGCAACAACTGCCCGCAGCCATCGTAGAAACATTTTCCTTCCGCCGTGGGCGTTGGAGGCCGTTTCGATCGATCGACCAACCGCGTTCCCAATAACTCTTCTAGTTGTTGAACGCACTGACTGACCGCGCTCTGGGTCAACCCATTTTCCGCAGCCGCTCTTGAGAAGCTTCTGCGGTCGATGACATCGCAAAAAACCTTCAGATTTCGCAACTGCACCGCTAATGAACAAGCCACTCCAACTACCTCAACCGTTCGCGTTTTTTGGAACCCTGTCCCATGGCTTTTGGTCCCCGTAAACCCTCAATCGGCTAGCGGGACAATTATAAGCCAAACAAATACACGGAAAAACAAGATAACTTATAGAAATGGAGTCTACGGTTTTTTGAGGCCAGGGTCAAATAGAAAGTTGACCTCGGCGCACGGTGAATCCCGGCCTGGATTCGAGTGAAAGCCGCAAAAAAGCCTGGAAATTGGCAGGCTGCAGCTGGCGAGAGGGATCAATGAGGACTCAAGCCCCATAGATCCCACAACAATTGCGCAGAAGACGCCGTTACTGACCGTTACGGCGAAGCGTGAAAGAATAGATCAATACGATAGAACCGGTCGCCAATAAACTCCATGGGTGCCAGTCAGCAGGCCGGACAGTCTTGGTCGGCTCTTGGATCGGGTCCGGACTCCAGACGGAAAGAGCTGGGCGATCGCGGTTTTCACCGTTCTTGATTTCCGCGCTATCGATGACCAAGCATTCCACCCCGAGGACTACCAGGACCACTCCAACCGCGTAGAAAAATGCTCTCCACATAGGATGCGCCTTCTCTTCATCAACCCTTTGCCAACTTCTCTTCGCCGAGCCCCAATGCTCAGACGAAGCGACAATATGCTGTGCAAGATGGGATCGACTCTAGAGCAGGTTCCTAGTGATCGAAAATAGGGCAAATGCAACGAAACAGATTCAAGTCGGTCGCCTTTTGGAAATAAACCGTTCGACCTGCAAGACCTGCACAATGACACCCAACTGAACTCATCACAACGTAGTGCAACTGCAGTTGGCTGTTGCGATCAACCGCTGCCGTTGATCATGCACTGTGCAATCCACAAAGCCAACTCGCAATCCTCGCTGAATCACTTTGGCTCGAACGGTGAGCGTTCCGGCAGTGACCGGCCGCATGAAACTGACTTTCATCTCGATCGTGGAAAAATCTTGGGATTCATCAATGGCTCGCCCGAAAGCGATCCCCATGGCCGCATCACAGATGGCCGATATCGCTCCACCGTGGACGCGTCCCATGGGATTGTGATGGCGTTGATCGACTTCCCAAATCAACGTCGCTTCGCCACTCTCGCCTGGCAAAACCTGCCATTGTAGTAGGTCGTTAATGGGAGCTTTTTGAAAACGATCCATAGATGCGAACTCATGCAAAAGACAATCGTAGCGCCGTCGTTTAGCCCGGTGCCGGTCTCCGAGGAGACGTCAGCGCTCCAGGCTTCAGAGCGATAAATGTTGGATCTGTAGCAAATGGTCCTTGGTCTTAAGCCCGAAGGGCTGGTACATCCTTTGCCGGTGGTGATAACCACCGGTTTTTGAAGCTGCCGCAACTAAGAGGCCCGGAGGGCCGACACATGAGTCTTATTGGGCGGGTCGCGCTTGAGTGTGTCGGCCCTCTGGGCCTTTTTCTATTTCTCTATGATCGGAACCGGGGCCTTCGGCCCCGGCAGAGGATATACCAGCCCTTCGGGCTTAAGACTAGTATCGATATTGCAAACCGTAACTGAAACCTGACAACCAATAATTCGTTTCGGTCAATACAAACGCTGGTCGCAGTTCACCCGCCAAAGGGTCTGACAAGTTCGAACCTAACTGCGGATCAATTTGCGAAGCTGCTTGTGCCACCTTGGGCAAACTCATCGCAGTGTAACCGATCGTGAAATCCAGGCTATTGGTCAGGGCATATCCAACATTCAAACCAAACTCTGGAACCACCACAAACGTGTCACTGATGTAGTGGCCATCGTTGCTGAAGCGTGCCAACAAACCTTCGTCATCGACGGTGCTGGCGCCATTGGCATCGGTAACTGTGGTTTGACCCGCAATCGTAATCGTGCGTTCCATGTTGCCGAGGCCAAGCTTAAAGCTACCGTCAAAGTACCAACATCCCCAACGGCGAGCACCTTGCAATCCGATCGCAAAACCTTGGAATTGATTACTTGTCTTGAACGAATCATTCACATCGATCGAAGTACCGAACAACAAACTTGTGTTGTCGATCACTGTCGATCCCGACTGAATATTCAAACTGTCGTTGAGTTGTGCGAACTGGTAACCGAACAACATGTCCCAGCGTGAACGAGTGTCAGCGCACAACAAACGACGCAAAATAAGATCACCACCAGCCACTTCCGATTCAGCTCGAATTCGTACGTTACCTGCCGTATCGCCCGGAAATGCAATGAGCTGAGCATTCTGCGTCGCAGGCAAGCCGTTCGTGAAATCCAAAAAGGGTCGAGCGATAATGGAGTTAGTCGATTCATTGGCGAAAAATTCTGTGTCGCCCGTTCCTGCGTCCCAACCACGGAAACTCAATCCGTAGTAGCGACAATCATCCAACCAGGTATTCAACGTGAGACGGCCACCTCCCTCGGGCGTGTCGTTCACATTGCCACCGCCGAACAGAATCCGAGTTGTGCTCAATCCGATTTGACCAGCAGTTGCCGCGTTTGTACCAACAGGGCTAGTCGTGACCAATATGGGCATGTTCGATGCAGACCGATCCCAATTCGTCCCTTCCAACCGAACACTCAAGCCACTGAGCATGCGGCCTAACAACGAAGGTTGGCAACAATCGCCTTCGGAAAGCGGCATAAATTCCATGCTGCCGGCGGTTGCAAAATAAGGTGAATGCGAAAAACTGCTGTGACCTGGATGGCCTAGATGACCAGCTGCATCACACGATGAACAACCCGATGACGAAGGTCCCGGCTCGTAATCGTATGCGATCCGCTCTTGCACAGGGCTGGCATGTTCCAGCATAGGC
>Ga0209174_10000701_pt1 | contig 24723 bp, 19 predicted proteins | sample JI91814BDNA_FD_187505 | JGI IMG/M metagenome (GOLD analysis project Ga0209174, IMG submission 187505) | Wastewater effluent complex algal communities from Wisconsin, to seasonally profile nutrient transformation and Carbon sequestration -... | ecosystem: Engineered > WWTP > Effluent > Algae...
CCGATGGTGCCGTACCCTGGTACCAGGGAATTGAAATGTTTACAGCCCTGCGCAGACTGGGTAAAAAAGTCTGGATGTTCAATTACAACGGACAGGGACATGGACTCACCCAGCGTCAGGATATGCGGGATTACCAGATCCGGATGCAGCAGTTTTTTGATTATATGCTCAAAGGCGCGCATCCGGCTAAATGGATCACAGAAGGATTACCTGCTGTGAAAAAAGGGAAGGAGTGGGGGTTGGAGTTGGAGTAGGGAGGGAGTAGGATATTAAGATATTTCTTGCCCGCCGAAGCTTCAGCGAAGGCGGGGGATATTAAGATATTAGGCTTGCCTGCCGTAGCCATTGCGAAGGCAGGATATTGCTTCGTATTACCTGCTGTAGCTTTATCGAAGGAGGGGCGCCATCCTTACTCACCGTCATACCGGGCCGCTCAATATGAAGCCAGTTTCCCAAATTTGTTTTTTGCTATTTACATGTAACCCGATTCAGGGTTATACAGACCTCCAAAGGAGTCCTATGGACCGGTATCTTTTGGTGAAGAGGGGCTGGGATAGTAGGATATTGCTTTGTTTTACCCGCCGTAGCCTTGGCGAAGGCGGGATCAAAATATTATGGAGATATTTCAGTGTTCAGAAATGTTAAAAGGAATTTGCGTGAAAATCCTCAAACCAAGGCGTGTCTGATGCTGAGTCAATCCCGATAGCTATCGGGACATCAGCGCAACAATCCTATAATTTGAAGAATTTTATAGGTATTTCGATGACTTTGGATTCGGGAAAAACACCAAAAAATTGGTATGAGATTACAGGTAACAGGGATAAAAAACTGACGAAAGATGGTTGAATACTAATGAAAACAATGCATAGAAAAACCACTCCGGAAAATGGCAATGTTTTTAAGTGTTTGAATGTAGTTATTGGCCTAATGAAGTTTTGAATTATCGAATCTTGATATATACCATTTCCGCCATTTCAAAAAATCAGATTTTGTAAAGTAAAGTTTGCCTGCAAAAGTACCATCAGATTTAGAAAATATCATACTTTCTTTTTCAATATATATAATAGACCCCGAACAGCAATAAAATTTAGTCTTGGTTGGATTTAGATTCACAGCAGCTTCTAGCTTCTGAAAATGATAAGTGATAAGACTATCTCTATTATCTTCCTTTGGCTTACTAACTTGTGATAGGCTAACGCCAATAGATATTAAAAAAACACTAATAGAGCTTATCGCCAATTTTAATTGGTTTTCTTTCACTAGCATTTTGAACATTTGAATTTTTTAAATTGAGGCTAACTATTTTAGTTTGTCCATTTTTTTCATATGTCTGATTCATTGCCCCTGTTACACCACCGACTGGGCTTAATACATATGCACCACCATCCGCAAATACATCTCGACTCCAACCAGAGATTCTTGCTTCAGCCATTGCACCGCCCATATGTGACAAAATAAATGGGAGTTTGTCGATCTGTTTTCCTTTTTGCTCAATTATCTCATGTATCATAGCAGAAGCAGGTGTGGTTACTTCCATTTTGCCATTTTTATCAAGGTTAGCAATATCATCTACATCAATTTGCCCCAATTCGAAACTGCCAATTAGTACATCCTTACTACTCTCCACTAATCCAATAGTAACTGATCCAATTTCAAAATCAGTTACAGAAGAAAACTGGTCGTAGAAAGCCTGTTGCTCATCTGTCATTACTCCCTCCTTTCCAGTTGCTTTCAAAGTAACTAACCCATCATCGCCAACATTAACATCATAAAACCCTCCCATTGAATTTTGACTCTGCTGTTTAAATTTATCTCTTGCCGAAGCATTATCGTAGGTCACAATAAGAGAATCTCCATTCAAGTCAACAAATTTTATTGGATTTCCTGCACCATAATGATATGGGCTAAAGTCGTTATATTTTTCACTAAATCTATCCTGCGTAAAGAATCTTCCCACCTGACCATCATACATCCTCGCCCCATAATCCATCCACTCCAAACCACTACCATCACTAAACTCCTTCCGCTGCTCCTCCTTGCCATTGTATTTTAACCGGTTTTCGGAGCCTCCAAAAGCCAGTGCTTTGCTGCTAATCCCACTCATCGTTAACCCGAACGGGTATGAGCGGAAGGTCAAAGAACTGATGGGTTAATTTACGGAAAAACTTGATTCAATTTTACTCGGGGTTGCATGAGTGCGCGGAAATAATTCGATCACAAACCCTGGCGGGTTTGGTGCTGAGTCAAAGACATCAGCACAACAATCCTATAATTTGGATATTTCTTATAGCGGTTGGAGTTTTGCCAGAATTGAAGGCAGAAAACTACGGACATCAGGGGGTTGGAGTTTTGCTGGATTTGTAGGGGGAAGACTACTGACAACAGAGTAGTAAATCCAAATGACACAGCTTAAGTTACGCTACCTAACAAAGTAATGACTTGTTTAATCATCAAATACTTTTCACCTTTTTCACTATTAAGTGTTGACTTGTTTTCTTTATAATATTTTTTTATAAAGTTGAATGATCTTTTCTTCACTGTAAGGCTAATTTTATCAAAGTCCTTTTTTAATATTTCATACGCGCTTAATCTTGCCTCATATGCTTGTGTACATACCAGTTTGACAAATTCAATAAAATAATCTTTTGTTTCTAAATTTTTTAATGAATAAACCAAAGAACCATTATTGTTATAAAGTACTTTTTCTTTTATTTTTTTAAGAACAAATGGAACGGCTTCATCATACCCAAGATCTGAGAAAATAAATGCAATATGATTTCTTATTCTCGACTCTTTAGTTATTAAAAAGATGTTTAACAACTCACTTTTATCAACTTCATCGAGTTTGTCAATTTTAATATTTTTTAAACAACTATACAATTCATTTCCCATAAAATATACTTCTTTACTATGAAACTTGTATACTAAATAAATGCCTAGTATATACTTTTAGATTTCTTGACCATAAAACGCCAAAAATTATTGCATCATTTCTTCAATACTTCGCTCTTCGGTTGCTACCCTATCTGCCACCATGACGTTTATTGCCGCTTGAATTGCAGCAAATATAAGTGATGGTTTTCGTCTTAAATTTGTAGGCGTCTGGGATATAACAATATTTGTATTTGTTCTAGGTATAATAGGAAATTTGGGTTGAGGAAAAACTTGTTGTAACGAAGTCGAAGACGATTTAACCTTAGGATTTCCCAAATCTTTCCATTCTTCATAAATTTCTTTTAATTCTTCAGGCGAAGCGTCTCGCCCAGGATTGTTTTTTGGCTTATACTCCCGATGATACCAGCGTTGAAAATCTTCAGGATACTGTTTTATAACGCCATCTCTTTCTTTTTGCTTTCCACCTTTTAGATTATCTTTCTTAGTTTTTTTTCCGCCTCCACCTTGACCATCAATTTCCTCTTGATGATTTACAACTTGGATATTCAAAGAAATACTTGATTCAGATTTCTTACCTTCTTCACTTTTACTTTCTGAATAAAATTCAGAATCTTTATAGCGACCTCCAATCACACTAGATTTACCAGTTATTGAATTTGCGTAATCTTGAATAAAACTACCTCCATGTTCGCTTACATCCTCCCCAGACATCCCCGTCGGATCAATAAACCTCAATGGATTATTATATGCATAATGATATACAGATTGCCTGAATGTTATATCCGCCAAAGGATCAACAGTATGCCATCGTCCTATCTGGGCATCATAATGTCTCGCTCCAAAATCATACATCTCAAGCCCGGAACCATCGGCAAACTCTTTATCCTGTTTTTCCTTTCCACCAAACTCAAACTTGTTATCCGCCCCTCCAAAAGCCAGCGCCTTGCTGCTAATAGCAGCCATTGTAAGCCCGAACGGGTATGAATACCCGGTCAAAGAACTGGTATCAATTTACGGAATATTTTGGCCTAAGCGGCTGATGGCCAGCGGAAAAATCAGTAGCAAGTTTTTGAGAACGCAAACCCTGGCGGGCTTGGTGCTGAGTCAAAGACATCAGCACAACAATCCTATAATTTGGATATTTCTTATAGCGGTTGGAGTTTTGCCAGAATTGAAGGCAGAAAACTACGGACATCAGGGGGGTGGAGTTTTGCTGGATTTGTAGGGAGAAGACTACTGACAACAGAGAGGTCAAAGAACTGATGGGTTAATTTACGAATAAATTTGATTCCAGTTGACCCGAGGCAGGAAGCGTACATGGAAATAATTCGAACACAAATCCTGACGGGTATGGTGCTGAGTCAAAGACATCAGCACAACAATCCTATAATTTAGAAGTTTATACGGCGGTTGGAGTTATGCTTGACCTGGAGGAATAAAAACTACGGCCAACAGGGTTCATTCTTTACTTGTAAGACGACTATTTAAACTTATTTTTTCAATAGTACCCAATCCAGTATAACCGATGAAATTACCTTCCCAAAAAGTCCAAGGCCCAAAATAACTAGAACTTTCAATCGGCAGTTCCATCCAGTCTGCCTTATTAATATTTGAATAAAAAATCGTCTTCCTGTTACCCATACCCTCGATTTTATTTGCTACTAAGAATAATTGATTCTTGTAAATAATAATATCTGTTGCGCCATATTCTTCAATATGCTGCGGCAAGCCTATTGATTTAAAATGCCCATTCTGAAAAACAAAGATTTTACTTTTATACTCACTTCTGAACAAAAACCCAATTTCATCTTTTTTTGTGGCATTAACTGAAACACTAACTAAGTTTGAGATTTCAAATGGGAGAGTTCCCTTGCTTGTCAACTCAATACTGTCTGCTAATATTTTCAAATGCCCATTCTGCAAATCTATAGCCCGCACAATTTTTCCATTGTCAACAAAAATTTTTGAGGAACCTTGATTTGGAATATTTTCTCCATATTTCATCCAGTTAAATCCATTTACAGAGTCGAATTTAATTTTTATTGCAAAGAAACCCATTTTAACATCTTTGCATAAAGCATATCCATTCAGTTCCCTAGAAAAAGCAATTTTAAAAACCTGAAAAGGCAATCTAATAACACGATTCCAAGTTCTCCCTTTATTACTTGAAAAAGAGATATCGGAGCTATCAATTATAGAGTAATAAGATTTTGATCGAAACCATGAAACCGCAAAAATTGAATCATTTAGTATTTCTAAGTCACCAATATCAGAGCCTTCAAGTTTAATTCTGAATTCATTCTTTCCATGTTGATCTGTAATTAGCATCTCAGCTTGATTTCGAGAATTAGTCCCTCCTAAAATAAAATAACTTTTACTTGTACCTATCTGTGAAATTTTGTAGCGAGAGTCATCTATATTGCTAATTTTTAAATATTCATTCTTCCGAGTATTACAACTTACCATTACCGCTATAATAAAAATGACTAAATAGTTTTTCAAATTAATACTGTTTATTTTAAACTTATTTTACTCCCAGCATTACCATTAACACTCTATAAACTTCATTTGGATTTGTCATATGGGTTACGCCATAAGTGAGTGTTAGCCTTAGAATGTTTGGTAAATTAAGTGCAAGCTCAGCCGCTTGTTTTGCAGCAAATAATGGATGATCGGCATAGTATTCTTTTTGCTTTTGCCCCATAAGTAATGCTTGTTTTATACCCTCTGACTGCAAAAGATCTGACGGATCAGGAGTAAGTCCAATTCTAACTTTATCCATTATTGAAAGCTCCAAAAATCCGCTTTGAATATAAACGGGAACGTGTGTTTCAAATGCAAACTCTTTAAATCTCTTAGCATCAAATTCAATATCAGGTTCTTCCTGTAGCTTATCTTCAATTGAAACTTGAAGCCCTCTTAAGGTTTTCACAAGCCAAATTAAACCCTTTATAGACAAATTATTACTTGTATTAAAAAAGAATCTAATTGCGTACTTTCCGCCATAAGAAGAGTAATAATCAGGTGCCTCTATATTATTCTCCTTATTGCGCTCCTTAAAATTTTCAAGCCGCCAAAAATAATATGACGGGGTTCCTAATATATCAGAGGGGGCGGGGTCTGGCGGCCTAACTTGGTTTTCCCCTTTATTCTCATTTTTCGAACCCCGTGAATTACTAGAGAATCTATTAAAAATATTCTTGTAATAAGTAAAAACATCAATTGCTTCTTGGTCTGTATATAAAGTACCTCCTGAAGTTTCAGTAACTTTCATTCCATCTGGGTCAATATACCGGATTGGATTATTATACGCATAATTATACGGTGTCCATCGTCTGCAAATTTCTGCTAACGGATCACTCACCATCCACCTCCCAATCTGCCCATCATACATCCTCGCCCCATAATCCATCCAATCCAGGCCGCTACCGTCGTCGAACTCTTTCCGCTGCTCTTCCTTGCCATTGTATTTTATGCGGTTTTCGGAGCCGCCAAATGCCAGGGCTTTACTACTAATCCCCGCCATTACAAGCCCGAACGGGTAGTAATGCGTCTCTTCAAGAATCGGACCTCTTGTATGAGTTACCTGTAAATTATCAAAGAACACGTCTATATTCGGAGTCTCATTGCTTACATAAATATACAAATATCCGCTTTTATTTACAAGCTGATTGTTTCTCTGGTGCAATGTATATACAGTATTCTCTCCAACTTGCTCAAATCCTCCACCATAATATTTAAACTGTTCGTCCAGAAGGATCCAATTCACAAAGGCCTTTGGCTTATTACTGTTATAAGTTTGTGAATTTAAAAAATTAGTAGCTGCAGCATTACTAAGTCCGGAACTGATTAATTCTGAACTGGTTGCTTTGCCCCCGCTGACACCAGATACATTTCCTGCAAGTGCATTAATAAGATCAGCCAGAGGGCTTACAGGTGAAGCGGGTTCAGATTTTCCTTTGTTATACCAGCTATTCACCTGCAAATTAAATTGATCACCGGCCATTACTTTCAAAACGATGGCAGGACCAATCTTATTGGCACCAACGGCCCCGCTCAGCTTTGCCGCCTTTTGTGGATAACCTCCTCCATAATCAGACGGAACATCCGCGCGAGTAGCTGGTAAATTACTGTAAAAGCTCTCTTCTAGAGTTGCATTACCTGGCTCCATAGTGGCAGCAGGATACATATCAGATTGCTGCTCTTCTGTCAATACCATTCTCACATTTCCAAGGTGATCTTTCAGCATAAAATCGTATTGCATACTGGCAGGTATACTTCCGGCCGCTGGCTTATATCTGATCCGCCCCTCTTCGTGTCCTACAAATTGTAATACATCGTTATCATAAACTGATCCCGACATGTATAAAGTAGTCTTGGTTTGCTGACCTGTTTCCGCAACCTCTTTCCTGAGCTTATTTCCCGTTGCGTCATAAGTGTAAGTGATTGTGCCTTTAATAACACCATTGTTGGTTCTAAAGGTTACAGACTGGGGAAGATTCAGATGATTATAAACAATTCCTTCCAATGAGGAAGTGCCAATATCCTTATTAAGATCCCGTTTAAGATTTCCATTGAGATCATAAGTATAATCAACCGTACTAGAATTTTTAACCTGATTAGGATGTAAAGTTGAAGTACGAAAGTCTCCTAACCTTGTCAACGGATCATTCGACCCATCTATGACATTTTTCAGCCTATTACTATTATCATAATAATGATATAAGAGCTGATCAATCAGACTACTAGTGGCAAGCTTCAAACCAGCCTGATTCATTGACTTGATATTTCCATTGGCGTCATAACTCATATTACTCAGGCTGAAATCAACTTGTGCCGTTTTATTGAAGCTCCCACCGGTGTACTGATTAAAATCAGCAGAAAGCAACCGGTTCGCTGCATCGTATGTGAAATCATACTTTCTTTTTTCTCCATCACCTTTAGCTTTCCAGACCATGCCTTCTATGTTTCCATTGAATTGCGGGTTTAAGTATGTTTGAGCGCCCACCAGATTATTATTGGCCTTATCATATCCTAAATCAAATCCAAAATAATTCGTACTGTTTATGTCTCTGGCATAATCTCTATTCATACCAAGGAGCCAACCCCTGATATTATATTCAAAATTTTCAGTTTCGAGTGCACCATTCGTATTTGATCCGGTACCCAGAATTTTCTTTTTAAGCTGACCCAAAGCATCATACTCTAACTGTGATACAATCTTAAATGCACTCATTGCACCACCATTTACCAATGAATTACTAATCCTTTTCTCTGTTTTGACTAAACGACCAGCTTCATCATAAGTTAATTGAGTAACTAAAATTGTTGTCTGCTGATTAATTCCGGCTTTTTGAAGTTTCTGAACAATAATTAACGGCTGTCCAGCCCAATTATACTGAGTTGTAGTAATATCAATTCCTCCTGTCAAATTGGTGCTTTGAACCTGAATAGGCCGGCCTTTGGAATCATATATATTAACCGTGTAAATATAATTTGATCCTCCTAATACTTTTACCCTTGTTCCGGTAACCATACCTCTTAGAGTCGACGTTGCCGAATTTGATTGTGCATAAGGCCAGATGCCATTAACAGGTTGAAAGTACGAGTCATAGCTCGCATTATAACTGGAATTCAATGGATTACCATATCCCGCTAACCAATTATAATTATCATAAAAGCTGACAGTTAACTCTTCAATTGTTTGTCCGGTCAAATTTGGATAAGAAACTGAATTGTATGCCTGGGTATGATGAAATGTCCTTGTACCATTATTGTTCCACAAACCTGAAGCAACGGGCCTATTAAACAGATTCTCATAAACAGTATACATCCACTTACCCTGATTTCTTAAATTCGCATCCTGGGTAAGAACCAATCGATCTCTAGCATCATAAACCATATACACTTCACCTGCATCGGGAACCTTCTTCATGATCATCCTTCCACGCTCATCGTATTCGTAGCGAAAACAAAAACCGTCAAGGTAAGAGGATAGCGTCCAATTACCTGTTTCAATCATAATCTTTACGGCCTGTGGCTGTATAACACATCGGAGATTAGCAAAATCATCATAGACATAAAATGTACACAACCATCCATCATAACCCTTGCCTGTTCCATCATCCGCAACTGCAGTCAACTGCACTTTTTTTAAAATAACTTTACCGTCCTTATCCTTGAACTCAACAATTTGCTTCCCATGTTCATCCACTATAACGTTTTTATAAAGCTCTTCCTGTGGATAAACTCCTGTCACATTATAGTTTCCAAAACTATTCGCAACATCTGTAACTGTCCATTTCTTAACATCATCAATTGATGTATTTACCCAATATTTTACACCAACTCCTCTTCCACTTCCTACCCAGCTATTACCTGGAGCCATTGTTTTTTCACTCCTGTTTAGGGGACTAGATTCAAAATCTGTTCTGCTGTAAAAAAAAGTCTCCCCTTGAGAACCATATTGTGAAGTCATAAATGTTCCTTGCTGCTGAAAAGGGTTCAGTTTAAATCCACCATCATTTATTGAAGAATTATTACCGGTGTTATTGGCCATAAATGGCAGGTATTTATCCCGTTCGCGGCCAAATTCATCATATACAACCGCGCTTACGAAATCTGTTGCAGTGCCCCCAGTTTCCCATGAGCCCTGCTTTACTACGGTCTGAACGAGTCTTCCCAGTCCATCAAGGTATTGTGTGCTCTGCTTTACATCCTTAATTGGTCTGGTCAGCAAATTATTTACATTTTCCTCGGGTGCAACAGCGTCCCAGGTTCTGACATAATTCACTTGGGATCCTTGCTGATAAGATGGCGGCTGTGCAAACGTTTTATTGCTTCCCAAAAAGAAAATTGAAATAAAACACCCCAAAAACCAAATTCTAGATTGAATATTCTTCATGTAAATCCCATTTTCAGTTCAATAATTTTTTTTGATTCATGGAGCTTGCAAAGCCATATGAAGGGTTTGACTACTTAATTTCGTCCTCGCACGAAACACAGCATATAACTCACCGCTTGCTCTTACAAGAAATTTCATTCTTGGCCCATTCACGTCCTCATTAAAATGTTGATTCTTTTCCACCTTTGTAAGCCACTTAAATAATGGATGTTGCTGGCTTCCTGAGCTTTTCCTTGTTCTCATTCCATCTGTAATTAGAATACTGGAATCCAGAAAGTCCCTATACCATTGACGCAACTGTGGTCTTTGCGCCACTGTAAACCCATCTTCAATAGAAGGCACTGCGATAATCTTTACTACTCCTTCGTAGGCATCGCCCAATGAATCAATTGAACGTAATAAAGAATCTGCTGATGGACTTCTGTTAACAGGCAGTGTTATGAAAAGCATTTTTCTTCCACTATAGGCATGTAAAGGCCGATTAGGACCATGTATGCTTTTTACAGAATACTGGTATATCGATTGCCCTTGAATTAACAATACCAAAATCAGGGAAAAAGCAATAACCGAGAAATGATTTCTTTCCATTATAAATATTTTTATTCAATACCTATTAAAGTGATCGCGTTACAATCTGAGGCACTTACATTGATATTATAAAAAGTAGCAGATGTACCTTCCAAATACATGCCACTACATCCTGAGCCAAATTGCAGCCAGGGTGAAAATCCATTCCGGGAGATTGTAAGCGTATAATTACCCGCTGGTATAGTTCCGAGAGTTTGCCAACTCGTTACTCCTAAAATATTAAACGAATAGCTTTGCTGTGTACTGCTATTTGTATAAACTGCAGTATAACCTGTAAGGCCAACATAGTTCCTGCATGTGATTGTAACATTAACAGGTGGCGGGCAAGCTGAAGTATTATACCCAATGCTAACCCACTGTGTTTGTCCAAAACTTCCACTGCACGCATTCACATCCTGTTGCTGCTGCTCCTGGTACCCGGTATTTTGTCCATTACCATCTAACTGACACCGTATCTGCCCGGGGATATTTTGCCATTCGGGAATTGTATTGGTACATCCTCCTCCTCCGCTTCCACAGTTTTCCTGCTGACCGGCATAGCTATAGCATATTTTTTTTAGAATCTTATTCTCATGATCTCTTACAAGCGTAAGCCGGTTAAGGTTATCATACTCATAGTAGTTTAGCCTGCCTCTTGGATCCGCTTCACTACTCACACCAACCAAAGGCCTGTACGTATAAGTATTTACCATTGCCCCGGAAAGCAATCTAAGTTTGTTCAATTCTGTTCTAAGTAATGCCTCACTTGAAGGATTATTTACAACACCCATATTAATTCCGCTTTGTGCAACTGCGTCATTATAGCCTTTACCAATTATTTTGGCTACCGGGTAATTATAATTATAACCCCAGATAACAGATTCTACAATATCATTTGACTTTTGCATTTCTATTATATTCCCCTGGGAAGAATACGTGAAACTTCCCTGATCCTTATACCGGCTGTCAAAGCTCACAGTACCTCCAGAAACACCAGATGGTTGAAAGTTGGTAACCGGAACATTTGTCTCAAAGCCTTTTACAGCTTGAGGCAATGGGAAGGTTGGATGATAAACAGTCAGTGCCGATCGAGTAACCCTTGTATTGAATCCAGCGGCATCCGACTTAGAATTTGTTCTTTCTACTTCAGCACTAATTACATTCTTCATTTTTAAATTATTGATACCTTGACTCAGGGGATCGCCGGATGTCAACCCAACATAATCTAATGGGTATTTTACTGTTGTAATATTTTTTTCTCCTTTGCTATCCGTCCTCACTATTCTTGTAGGCCTTAAATGAGACGGATTGTCATAGAAATATTCAACTTTAGTAGTAATTGAATTATTTCCTTGATAAAGAGTTTCTTCTTCTTTTGTCAAATAGTGCCAGGATGAAAAAAGTTGGTAGCGCTGTGCGCCAAACTCAAGTGGCCCTGTAACGTCCGTCAAAGCATTATTGCACATACTGCAAATCCCGGAAATCCGTGGGCCCTGAATGATACCGATTCTGGCTCCATAAGTCACATCTGTATACGGAGGAAGAGCATCCTTGTCAAATAAGGTATAGTTGTAATAATTTTTCTTCTTTCTGACCGGCTCAAATGCGGGACCTGTATATTTAAAATCCGTTTGCTCCATCAGGTTGCCGTTCATCCAGTCATACACAATAATTGGCGGATACGGGACACCAGGGATACCCCCTCCAAGTGAATTGGAATTATTTATTAAGTACTTATAATGTGTATAGCCATTCTCGGTTTTGCTCTTTACATAGACGGTGACTTCTGAATAACCGACATGATAACCATTGGAAAAACTAACAGGCGTGATACTATTAGAATTCTGGGTCATCATGTTACAGGTATTGGTACCGGGCTGTGAATAACAGCTTGCAGGTGGGAGAAATCTAGTTTCTACCCTTGATTCCAAATACTGTGGGAAATACATTGCCTTACCACTTGAATTAGAAGTGCCGGGTATACTATATTCAAATTTTTTTGTGTAAACTGTTGAAGTAAGGGCGTCATATGCTTTTATTTCCTTTACCCGTATTCCACCGCCCTTTTCATTATGGGGAGGGACAATTTCCTCATTAAACCATTGCACAATGGCGTCACCTGAGTAAGTTGTGCCTACTGTTTCTATTGATAAAGTATAATTTCCTGGTGTTAGTGTCAGTTCTTTATGGGTATTATTTCCCCAAAACCGTTGAAAATATCCATTGGGACCAGTTAGATCAATATGACAATAGTCGTTCCATGTCTGTGTCCCATCATCACTGTTATTATGAATAATATAATGTTTACTCGAATTAGATGGTACCGTAAATGAATAGGAAACAGTTTGATTAGCAACGGATGCAAGTGAAGCACCAGTTATCTTTACATGCTTTGTTGTAGGAATAGAAACATAAAACTCATTCAATTCATAAAAATACTCAGTATACCCCCCTGTAGGGTAAGTTATCTTATTAAGAATGCCTGCCTGCACGTTTTCGGGGTGTGGTTCTCGGTCAGCCCCTTCCGGGAAACCATTATATTCATCTTTGGGCAATAATGTTGAATTATTGGCACCATTAAAATAGCCCCAGTGATCCTGTGAATAAGATAGACGGGGAGCACCACCTGGGTTATATTGAAACTGATACGCTGGTTTTCCAGCTTCCTGCAAACTCGTAAGCCTTAACTTAGCCGCTGAATAATCCTGATTTAAAGTAAATGATTTTAGCGTCTCCCCGGTATACCCACTTTTTACTTGCACCCCTGTCATTGCTTTTGTACCTGGAAGATCTGTTCTATCTTGGGTTGAATATGAGAAGAGCACCCTGCTTCCTTCTGAAGCAATGATTGAATCAACTTTCCACGAACCTACTAGTAGGTTCCCCCCTGTCGTACAATTGTATGCAAGGTTTCCATTTGTATTATACTGGTAACAACCGGAATTCAGATATCGGGCCCGGGAAAACTGGTACTGGTTAACCTGTTGATAATTATTTGTTGAATAATAATAATTTACCACTTCTCCAAGGGCTGTGACAATCCTGGTTAGATGATAACTTCTGCCTTCAGTTGTGTTCAGAGGCGCATTCGGGGTGCACCAGTTTCCGGAATTTAGCGTTGTCTCTTCCAGTTTATAAAACTCGTAAATTGTTCCGTCCTCATCCGTAAACTTGTATCCCAGTAAATTTCCGCCCGAAAAAGATCTTTCAATTTTCAATTTACTTTTAGGAATAGTTTGGAAATTTCCATTCTCATCCTGGAAGAATTTACCTCCCCTGCCATTGAATGAAAAAGAGTATTGATCAGGTTCTGAATCATCTGTTTGATAATGAATATTCCTTAGGTATTCAACATCACCACCATAATAAAGGTAAAATATATCTTCAGATGCTAAAACCGTCAAACATGGCCAGGCCTCTCCGGGGTAATATGTTTGAAGAGACAGGTTTTTAACTTTATTGAATTGAGGATGCTGATTCCCGAAGCCCGAAATTTCGTCCAGTATACCATTTACTTGTATAGATATAGCGCCTCCCCCATTCAGAGACCATCCCATACCCACATTGCTGGCGGTTTCGTCAACCTTTACACCACTTGAATGATAGGAAAATGAAATGGGCACGGAGAGTGATTTGAGTGAGATCGTATGGATAGGTACTCCAATTTCAGGAACGGCGGTATACAGACTCACTGGATAATCAGTAAACTTCTCGAGTGCAGCAGTGTTTGGGGCTGATGGTGCGACTTGTTTTTTCTCATAATATTGCTGGCCAAATGCTATAGTAGAAATAAGCATCAATAATGAAATGCCCTTAAATTTCTTTGAATTCTTCATATACAGTGTACTAATTATTTAATATTATACCCTATCCTGAATACCACCGGCTGCCCCCTCGGCACCTGCTCCCCACTCAGAAAATCCCATAGCAGCATCAGTTTGGTTTTTTTGAAAAGTTTGGATTTGATGGATACCACTTTACTGATACCGATCAAACCACTTTTTTGCCAGGCATTCCTGTCCCTGAGCTGGTCAAAATCGCTGAAGGCGGAACGGTAGTTTTGCTCATACCCCCCGCTGATCCAAAAACTCCCCTTGATCTTCCAGTCCACATAACTGCGTAAACCAAGCCCCTGGTGACTCACACTGATATTATTCCATCCACGGCCCAGACCGAGTTTGTAGCTGGCACCGATGCCGATGACGGATTTATCATTCAGTTTATAACCGAGGGATAGGCCGAGGTCACTGGTCACCGGGAAATAGTTCGTGGCCCGCTGGGTCTGTACGTTCGCCCCGTATTCCAGTCTTTGCAGAAAGGATTTGGTCTTCTGGTTATTGGGCTTAAATCCCTCCGGCATCTCGGCATCACTGGATCCCCCGCCTGCTTTGAGGATTTTACTCTTTAATTCATTCAACTGTGATTGAGCGGCCTGGAGATTCTGTTGTAACTGTTGCTGCGAATTAGGGCCACCGGAGGCAATCTGCTGCTGGATCAGGTTATTGACCTGTGCTCTTGTTTGCAGTCCGGCCAGACTGGCCATATTAAGCGGTTCATCGGGGTTGGGCAGCCGGAATAGACTGGCCAGCATACTATTCTTCCTGAAAAACTCTTTCCAGATTTTGGTCTTACTCAACAGCTCCAATGCTTTCTGCTCGATCTTTTTGGGATCGTTCAAAATCTCTTTATAGGCATTTATTTGCTGTGCATAATAATAAACCTGCTTATTCAGTTTCTTTAGCTCTTTTACAAAACCCAGTTTTTCCAGCTGCTCTTTGATTTGTGTTTTGCGTTCTTTGAGGAAGGCCCTGATATCCTCTGCTTTTTTGAGCTGGGCTTTTAATTCATCAGTTTTGCTGATTGCGGCACTGATCTTCTCTTTGATTTCAGCTGCCTGTTTTAATGGGCCTGTTTCGTTGTTCAGGAAATTCAAGGTAGTGGAGAGACTATCCAGTCCGGGTATATATTGACTGAGCTTGCTAGGATTTTTTAACCTGGCTTCCAGTGATTCCCATTTTTCCTTTGCAGCGAGGGCGTAGGCTTTCGCCTTGACCGAATCAATTTTTGAAAGTTTACGGATAATTCGTTCTTCCTGTTTTTTCAGACTTTGCAGGGCCCGGTCTGATTCATTGGAGACTTGTTCAGTTAGCTTTTCCGTTTTTTTGGAAACGGCCGCTATATATTTATCAGGATTAAATGATCCGCTGCTGTCTGAGGAAGCAGCCGCCTGACCAAAAGCCTGGCAGTTCATCACTATCAGCCAAAAAAACAGGATTGTACGCATAAGCAGCCCGGACTTGGTTATTTTATCAGTACTGTCATGAAACTAAGTAGCCCCCTTTGCACCCCCCGGGGAAAAAAACGTTTTAAAATGTTTTTTTCCTGAAAAAATCCGGTGTTTTTCTGACAGCTTAAAACTGACTGAAAAGCAAGGGTTTAAATACGTTACGGAAACAACAGCCTTGAAAATGAAATCACTTATTGAAGTAAATATTTTTCCCCAATCCAAAAAAGGCCGGAAAACACTGGTCGATAACCAGCATTAACACTGGTTGGAGATTTAGCTGAATTCCCTTATATTAATTATTGTGGGTATCCAGGAGGGATGAATGAAGTTTTTAATAAAAAGATGACTGCTTGTGGACTAAGCAACCAGGTATTATAGTTTATAGATGCCGCTTCGGATTGCATAGATGACGATGCCTGCTGTATTTTTAACCCCAATCTTCCGGTGTATTTTTTCCCGGCTGTTTTCAACTGACTTGAGATTCACGTCAAGGATACTAGCAATCTCTTTATTTGATTTTTCCTCACAGATATAACGGATGATTTCTATATCCTTTGGGGTGAAATCAACTTCCGTTAAAATTTCATGCAGGAAGAGACTGCTTTTAGCAATCATACTAAACAAAGTCATACCGGTTTCCTTACAGAAATAAGGGTAGCCCATTTTTATGGTCTGAATCGCCTCTATTAATTCATCCATTGTGGAGCTTTTCAACAGATAGCCCCAGGCTCCGGCCTTGAGCATCTTCAATACCAGGTTCTCCTCACCAAAAACCGAAAATGCAATGACCTTGATTGAAGGATAGGTTTTTGTAATAAAAGCGGTAGCCTCGATCCCATCCATTACCGGCATCTTGATATCAGTGATGATAAAATCGGGTTGCAGTACAGGGATCATGGCCAGCAGCTCTTCTCCGTTTTTAGCGGCACCGACAAAATGATAGTCTTTGTGCCCACCGAGTAATGTTGCATAAGATTCCCGTATCATTTCATGATCGTCTGCAATCAGAATACGTATAGATCTTGCGGATTTCAGGGAAGTGGAACGCATGTTTACAGGGATAAGGTTCAATATCTCTAATTTAAGAAAGGAAATTGTGAAAACGTTGCTGTCAATTCTTTTTTTTGTCTGCTTTTTGGGACTTTCGTCGTTAAAAAACTGGAAAAGACAGAAGATTCCCGGTAAAAGCGAACAGGGCACTCATAAAAAAGAAAGAGAGCACTGAATACGGGAAACCGGAAAGTCGTTTTAAAATTTCATTTCATTAATCTATGGGTGGGCTTGCGGAAACGGGTGGATGATCGTTTTAAGATTCATCTTTAATAGCCGGTTGTTTATTTTTTGGAGAAAATGAAACCAAAAAATGTTGAACTGGGCTTTTCAGAATGGTTTGCGCGATTCATCCGGGAAACCGGATCAGGTAAAAGACTGCTGCCTTCAGGTAAAAAGATCAGAAAGAGTACGCTGATCCAATACAAATTTGTATACCAGTTAGTACGGGAGTTTGAAGAAAAAACAGGAAGGGTACTCAGGATTACTTTACTCAGCAGAGGATCCGTTCGCTTACTGAACCAGGAAAAAAGATACTGGACAAATTTCTATAAACGATTCAGTCATTTTCTATATGCTGAAAAGCAGTATATGGATTATTATTGTACCGGTGTTTTTAAAATAATCAAGACTTTTTTTAATTTTTTAAGGGCAGAGAAATCTTTTCCGGTGGGCGAATTTCACCGGAAGTTCATCGTGCCTGCTGAACGTTTTACTCCCATCACTTTAACACCTGCTCAACTCCGTTTTCTCATCCTGAATGAAAACTTTGAAAAAGGATTAAGTGATACCATGAGAAGAACCAGGGATATTTTTATCCTGGGTTGTACCGTTGGCTTGCGCAGTCATGATCTACTGAATCTGAAGAAAAAGAATATCATCAAATCTATTTCCGGGATGTCGATGGTATTGCATACACAAAAGACAGGTGCTGAAGTAAAAGTGCCATTACCTGATTATGCCATTCGGATTATTGATAAATATGCTTCCCGGTCCAGAACTTATCTTCTTCCCAGAATCAGCGGCACCAATCTGAATATTCAGATCAAGCGATTAATAGAGCTGGCGGGTTGGACGGATCCATTGCCCAAGATCCGTCACAGGCGGGGTGTACCGGTTGAGATAAAAACAAAGGCTGGAAAAACTTACCGCTTCTGTGATCATATTACGGTACATAGTATGCGGCGGACTGCCATCACCACCTTACTGTTAATGGGGGTAGATGAAACAACGGTGCGCCGCATTTCGGGGCATGCTCCTGGCAGTCGGGAGTTTTACCGGTATGTGGCATTGGTGCAGGACTACTTTGATGCCACGATAAAAGCTGCTCATAAAAAACTCTTGTCAGACCCTGAAATGCCATCATAGCCCTGCACAAAATTTGCATAATTCTGCCTCTTTTTGCTAATTTTAGAAGCAAGTAGTTTCTTTGAAATGCAGTCTGGCAGAACCTTTGACGGGAATTTGCTCTTGCCCGTTCGGGTTAACGATGAGTGGGATTAGCAGCAAAGCGCTGGCTTTTGGAGGCTCCGAAAACCGATTAAAATACAATGGCAAGGAAGAGCAGCGCAAGGAGTTTGCTGACGGTAGTGGTTTGGAGTGGATGGATTATGGGGCGAGGATGTATGATGGGCAGATTGGGAGGTGGATGGCTGGAGACCCGATGTCAGAAAAGTACACCATTTTATCTCCATATAACTATGCGGCCAATAACCCCATTCGATACATAGACCCAGACGGAAGGATATTAAAATTGGCAATTTGGGGGGATGAATCAACTGTAGCAACTGTAGCGGCCCAGTTTAAGGCAATGCTTACGGCTGGATTTGGGAACAAAGTTCAAGTTGACATAAATGATGGAGTAGTATCTCTGACCAAAAATGAAAATGCTAAGTTGAGTCGGAAAGAGCAAAAGCTTTATGACTATCTGAACAGGGTTATTACTGATGGAACAACGGAGATTGCTTTATTCGCTTCAAAGAAGCAAATTTATACAGGTAGCTTTGGCTTGGCTATTCTAAACGGAACCTCTAAGTATCAAAATCAAATCGACTTGGGCGATGTTGAAAAGAACAATACAAAGAATTTTTCAGCTGCTGCTACCATGTTACACGAAATATGGGAGTCATTCTTAGCTCAGAATAATAAAGAGTATCAGCAAGGTACCCAAGAACAAGTTTATGATATGGTGCACAAAGAAGCTAAGAAGGTGGAAGGAGATGTTTTAGGGATTAAAATCAATACTGAAGGTGGAGTGGTTAATGGCTCTCATAACGGCGAGGTGTATGAAAACTTTACAACTGCAGAGGGAGTAACAATGCATAAGCACATTAAAATTGAGAATGGGAAAGTCGTTTCTGTAGAAGAGAAGTCAGGTAGTATTGACATAAAGAAAATGATTGAGGAATTAAAAAAGCAATATGGTCCAAAGTAAAATTCTACTATTTCTGTGTTCATTAGTTTTGGTCACGAACTTAAGCTGCCAAATTAATGGTAACAAACAAAGGGTAAATCTCAAGGATTCAATGTCTGTACGGAACTTTATTGAATCTGTAACCGTTTGCGAAAAGTTGAAGTATATTGAGGAAAACTCAAATCTATTTGTTTCTGACAGTGGTTATTCTCGTATTATTTTGGAGAATATCACAAAGGAGACGGGCAACGTAATTTTCTTAACTATCGGTAATGGTGGTCTTGCTGAGACGGTTGATAGACGAGCTACCAGTTTAAGGGACCAAGTTTCAGAAATAAAAGAAATTACAGGATGCAAAGGGAGGAAGTAGGTAGTCGGTAGGGAAGTAGGCCAATCGTCACCTTCTGAAAATATCCTTCAACTAAGAACCTTCCTTCAAATACTTCAAAACACAGCCCTTGTTGGCCGTAGTCTTCTCCTTCAAATTCCTGAAAAACTCCACCCGAAGTAATAAATCTCAAATTAAAGGGTTGTTGTGTTGAAGTCTTTGACTAAGCACCAATCCCACCAGAGTTTGTGATCGTATTATTTCGCTAAACGTATGCCACTTCGAGTCAACTGGAATAAGATTTTTCCGTAAATTAACCCATCAGTTCTTTGGCCTCCTGCTCTTACCCGTTCGGGCTTGTAATGGCGGGGATTAGCAGTAAAGCGCTGGCTTTTGGCGGCTCCGAAAACCGCCTGAAATACAATGGCAAGGAAGAGCAACGTAAAGAGTTTGCCGACGGCAGCGGCCTGGATTGGATGGATTATGGGGCGAGGATGTATGATGGGCAGATTGGGAGGTGGCATGCGTTAGATCCTAAGAGTGAAAAATATGAATCAGTTTCTCCCTATGTTTACACATATGACAATCCGATAAGGTTTATTGATATTAAGGGAAAGGACCCAGGAGATGTTGTTGTTGTTTTTGCGGGTGCAGATTTATCATCCACCCGTGGGCTAGGTGAAACTAGCAAAATTGTAAGTGGAGTTCGAGATGGGTATATTGCTAGAAATGGAGGTGTTGTTAAAAATTTTCATTCATCTTTTTTTGTTTTCAAAGGGTTTCCAACTGAATCCGGTAGACGGGCCCCTGAAGCGGACCCTTATGATGTTGCCACACAGGAAGCATATGATTATATAAAAAGTAATCGAACGGAAGATGGACAAGTAATGATTTATGGATATAGCTTTGGAGGAGTACTTGCAAATCATCTTGCAAAAAGGTTGAAGAAAGATGGAATTAATGTAAATTATTTAGTTACAATCGACGCAGCAAAAGGCCCCAATAGCGATGATGTTGATAGAACGGTAAGTGACAATGTTGAAGATAACCTAAATATCTACCAAACAAAAAAATCGGCAATCGGCTCAAGAGGTGGTAAGAATACCAGAGAGGATGGAAGTGAAAAGGGTATTAAAAATGAAATAATGGTAAGCTATATCGATGAGAACGGAAAGAAGCAATCAGTGGTACACAGTAACATAGATGATGCAACTTTGCAAAGAGTAATTAATGAGTTAATTGAGAAACTTAAAAATTGAAATGAGTAAGATAACATATCAACTTGGGTTAGTATATTTCATTGGAATTTTTTTTCTATACCCGGTACTTGCTCACATCATTATGTATCAATTAGGTTATTTAGTTGGCAAGTTGCCTCATGGAAAAATTTGGACAAATATTCAAGTATTTATCAGTGGGCCAGTGTTAATTATTGTTGGATTATTATTGTATTTTAAGTACGGTGGAACTACACATAAGATTTTCGGGGCATTGTTTTTGATAGTTGCCTGTTATTGGCTGTACAATATTGCTCGTGAAGTAGCAAATGAGGCAGCTTGAATAGATAGTTGGCCAATCGTTACCTGCCTGAAAACTCCCAGCAGCTATCAATCTAATTTCAAATACTTCAAAGCACAGCGACTCAGAAATAAGTGGGTTTTATACCATGCCTTACGGCAGGGATTCTATTTTCATAAAAACTAAATGAACAAAAAACAGGATAAGCAATTTAAATACCCTTGTTGTCCGTAGTCTTCTCCTTCGAAACCTAATAAAGCTCCAACTCTGTAATAAAATACCAAAGTTTAGGGTTGTTATGCTTCGTTTGTGCCAAAGGCACTCCGTTGGCGCAACGAAGCATCGGCTTCAAAGAAGCCGTGACAACATTTTCTAGAAGATTTTCCGTTATCCATCAGCCGCTTAGGCCAAAATATTCCGTAAATTGATACCGGTTCTTTGACCTTCCTCTATTACCCGTTCGGGTTAACGATGAGTGGGATTAGCAGCAAAGCACTGGCTTTTGGAGGCTCCGAAAACCGGTTAAAATACAATGGCAAGGAAGAGCAGAGGAAGGAGTTTGCTGATGGTTCTGGATTAGAGTGGTTAGACTTCGGTGCAAGAATGTATGACCATCAGCTTGGCAGATGGAACCACATTGACCCCTTAGCTGACAAGATGAGACGTTGGTCGCCTTACAATTATGCATTTAACAATCCGATAAGATATATAGATGCTGATGGGATGGCACCAGAAGACCCCAACCCCAAGAAGCTGAATGATTTTGCTTCTTCTCAACAGAAAGTTTTGCAGAGAATCTATGAAAGCTCTGCGAAAGCAAATAGCGCCGGCGAGGTTGTAGAGTATGCCCATCACTTTATCAAAAAAGCAGACGGCACCCACAAAGAGTATAAAGAGAACGGTGAATATGCGGGTAAGGACGTATCTGTGGAAGGGGTATTGCGTACAGTTTCCCCAATGACCTATAGTGAAGTAAGCAAATTTGCAGGTGAAGGAGAGTCATACGATGTTGAAGTTCATACACACCCAGACCTTGCAACAAAGGAATATGGTGATATGAAAAATGTCGGCCCATCAGATTTTGATATTGGGGGTATGCCGAAAAAAGCCGGCTTCACGATGTTTGTTGAATCTACTACAATGCAATTTGCTATTGTAGTGGATAATGCAGAACTGGCGGGCAAGACACTTGGTAGTTCAAATCAAGGGGATATTACCAAAAAATATCTGCAGGCTTATGATGAAGCGAAGGGGACACATCAGGAAAAAACAATGACAGCTATTTTGGCTGTTGTTGGAGACGGGTCTAAAACAGGAGTTTCTTTTTATGTAAATGAAGATAAGAGTAAGCCGGATTTTAAAAAGAAAAACTAATGAAGAGAATAATAATTTGGATAATAATTTTTTGTTCAGCGGGCAACATTAACCTTTATGCGAACAAGCTGTGTAATAAAGATTCAATAAGGATAGAAGAATTATGTAAATGTCTCAATAAGCCGCTTAAAAAAGTGACATCAAAATTTTCGGCAAATGTGGTTGACACAATTCCAATTAGAGTATACACTCATCAGCTCGTTGGAATAATGCTAAAACTTGACAATGGTGATATTCTTGAAATATACCCAAAATTTAAAAAAGATGATGTCCTTTATAAAAAACTTGTGGGAGATAAATTTGATATTACTTTGATAGAAAATTTAAGAGTGAGAAAGGTAAGGTATAAGCGAAATGGTGAAACTCTGAAGGAATGCGGCCAATAAGGTCATTATTTGTTTGCATAAGAATAAAATCAAGAAGCCCTGCAGAGCCTTTTTTTTGCGCAATCTTTATTGTTTTTCTGTCCCTGTTGGCCTTAGTCTTCACCTCTAAGTCTAGCAAACCTCCAACCGCAATAATAAATTTCCCAATTATAGGGTTGTTGTGCTGATGTCTTTGACTCAGCACCAAACCCGCCTGGGTTTGATTCACCAAAACTTTGCTCCTGAATTTTCCGCTGATTGTTCTTCTGGAATTAAACTGAAATAAACTTCACCAAACTTCTTTTGGCGATGGGTAATAAGGTTTCATCCACTGGCAGGTCAAGGGAGGTCTCTATAGAATATACAGCAGGATTCGGGAGCTCTTTCCGGTGCCGGATCAGTTCTGATTTGATATGCTCATAGGTGCTGCTGATACTTCTAACCCAGTGATCCAGAAAAGAGGTTTTGATACTCCGGTATTTTTCATCATGTTTTTCAAATATGGACAAGCGGTAATGATAGACCCGGGTGCGACTGCTTTCAGCGGCACTGAGAAAGAAATATCCTTCCTGTGTATCGAGTGGTAAGAGCCCGATCGGATTGATGCTGATTTTTTCCTCTACAAATTCATAGATCTCGGTTCCGCTGCTGATCGTGCTCTTGATTTTTCCGGCAGAGTAATGAATAATTTCTTCCAGTTCCTGCATCAGTTCATCGTCTTCAATCATTTGCTCATATAATACCTGCAATTTTTCCATCTGGATACCGGTGAGCTTTTTGGGAAAATGCTCCTGCAGGTATTTTTTATTCTCGCGGAAGGAGATGATATTATGGTAATGAAAAATTACATCCGCCAGCTGCGGGTATAACTTGTTTTCATTGAAATATTTATTTACTTCCTGCAGATAGGCTAACAGGGTGTATTTTTTCAGCTCAAAATCAATGCGCCCCTCGGCAAACCAGGTTTCGGATAAATTTTTCATCGGTCGTCTGTTTTGTTTCCCTAATTTACAGTAAAGACGTATCAAAGTCAATGCGTGTTTAATCACATAGTGTTAAAAAATAAAATATGCGTTATTTATTAGCTGCCTTTTCACTGTTCCTGGTTTCCTGCAGTCAGACCATTTATGTGGTACGTCATGCCGAAAAAGAAACAGGGATCGATATGGCCACCATGAAACCCTCCACCGATCCGCCATTGAGTGCTGAAGGCGATTTGCGTGCCCTGAAACTGAAAGAGATCCTGGCAGGAAAGGATATTAAACATATTTTTTCCACCAATACTACCCGGACCATCTCCACCGCCAGACCACTTAAGGAACTTTACCTGGGGATGCCCATACAGATATACAGCAGCAAGGCCGATTCGATGGATGCATTTATTGCTAAAATCAAGGCTATGAAAAAAGGGAATATCCTCATTGTAGGGCACAGTAATACTATTGATGATATCGCTAATAAGCTGGCGGCCGCTACGGTTGTGCCAAGTGACCTGAAAGATAACCAGTATGATAACCTGTATATCCTGGAAAGGAAGGGATCGAGGTATAAATTTACGAATGAGAAGTTTGGGGCACCGCCGAAGTAGTCTTCAGTCGGCAGTCAGCAGTCATCAGTCATCAGTCGGCAGTCAGCAGTCGACAGTCAGCAGTCATCAGTCGACAGTCAGCAGTCAACAGTCTGTCAGTTTATAAGTTGAGTGTCGTGAGTTGAGAACCGAATATCTTAATATCCTAATATCTCCCGCCTTCGCTGAGGCTACGGCGTGTGAATGCTACGGCGGGTAAACAATACCAAATACCCAATACCTAATATCCAATTCCTCAATACTCTCTTTCTGGACTAAAGTTTTCCAATTCCTTTGCCACGGCGGTAAGGAAGGTTGCACCCAGGCTGCCATCCACGATCCGGTGATCATAGCTCATGCTCAGGTACATCATGTGACGGATGGCAATGCTGTCGCCGGCAGGTGTTTCAATCACAACAGGCCTTTTCTTGATCGCACCCACGGCCATGATGGCT
>Ga0209174_10000702_pt1 | contig 24709 bp, 23 predicted proteins | sample JI91814BDNA_FD_187505 | JGI IMG/M metagenome (GOLD analysis project Ga0209174, IMG submission 187505) | Wastewater effluent complex algal communities from Wisconsin, to seasonally profile nutrient transformation and Carbon sequestration -... | ecosystem: Engineered > WWTP > Effluent > Algae...
ACCTGGCATCCGCACAGGATGTGGTGGGTCGAGGCCCCCTTTTCGACGGAATCGCTTCACCAACCTGCCCCAGGCGCGTTAGTGTCTGCTTCCCCTTCTTACCCCACGTGCGAGGAACTCCATGCGGAATCGCAACACCACCCTGGCCTGCGCCGTCCTGCTGACCGCTGCACTCGCGGGTTGTTCGCGGGAAGATCCCGATTGCGCGGCGGCGGGTAAAGCGCTTTCCGATGCGGCATACCGCGAGCAGTTGAAGGCGACGGTGCAGCGCCAGTTCGATGTGGGGGAACTCGGTGAGATCAACACGCTGGTGCGGCCCAACACGCCACCCGATCTTCCCGGCCGTTACGGTGTGGCAGTGGCGCCGGAGTTCAACGCGGTGGCATCCAAGCCGCTGTTCCAGCGCACCCTCTTCGATGCACGCGGCCATCTGGTCGCGGTGTTCGTGGGCTGGGCCGCAGGCAAGGGCGTGGTGGTGGACCTGGTGAACGAGGACGGCGTGGTGCCGGCAGACACGTTCACCGCGATGACCGACTACGGCGATGGCGTGCAGCTGGTGTGTGCTGCGCAGGAGTAATAAGAGGACATAGGGCGGGCTCAAGCCCGCCGCATGTTGCACGGCCTGCGAGCTACGGGGCTACGTCACTGCGCACACCCATTCCCTCAATGAAGTACTTGCCGCATGCTTGGCACTTAATCGCAACCTAGGCCTTAAAATGTCGACAGGGAAAATTGCGCTAATTTGCTTCATGGCTTCAGTTCCATTGATCGCTGACGTGGCGGTCGCAACGGAAAGGACGCTTGCTGCCTACGCGAGCGACGAAGAAGTTGTAGGTGCGCTTAAGAAATGGAAACAGGCCGGCGAGCAAGAACGACCAGTGGCTTCGGTTGCACCCGCGCCGCCTGCACAATCTTATGCGTCCGGCCTCGCAAACGAGTCCGCGAGTCTCGATCGCGTAATGGTCACGGGGTCGCGTATCGCTCCTGCTGATGTGGTTTCGATCACAAACAACCAGTCTTCGGGCGTGGATGAGGGTGACATCGTCAAGTCCACTGGCGAATTCTTGATCGTCCTCAGGCGAGGACGTCTGTTCTCTATACGCATTGGTGATGACCAACTGCAAGCCGTATCGGCGGTGAACTCCTATGCCCCCGACGCGAATCCTGACGACACTTGGTACGACGAAATACTTGTCACTGATGACAAAGTCGTTGTCATAGGCTACAGCTACGATCGTGGCGGCACCGAGATCGGGATTTTTGACCTGGACCCGAACGGCAAGCTGCACTATCGCGACACCTACCAGATGCGCAGCAACGACTATTACTCAGCGGGCAACTACGCCAGCCGGCTGATCGGCCAAAAACTTATTTTCTACGCGCCGATCGACATCGACGAGCAACGCATGGAAACTCTGGAATTCCTGCCCGCCCTGCGGCATTGGCGTCATGCCGGCACGCCTGCCGACTTCAAGCGCATACTGCCTGCCACGCGAATTTACCGGGGCGGCACCGAACTGGATCCACAAGAGGACTTGGTCCTGCACTCAGTATCCGTATGCGATCTGGAAACACCTGTGCTCGATTGTCAGTCAAATGCCATCCTTGGTCCCGAAGGGCGTGTGTTCTATGTGTCGCACGACTCGGTCTACGTTTGGACTACACCATGGTCGCTGGACCCAAGAAAGCCGAATTCTTCTGCTGTGTTCCGCATGCCTTTGGATGGCACGGCCCCCAGTGGACTGCGTACTAGTGGCAGCCCCATTGACCAGATGTCGTTTCTAGAACGCGATGGTTATCTGAACGTACTGGTGGGAAGCGAGGCGGACGGAGAAGGCATGTGGGCATCGGCAAGTAGGGCCGGTGAACTCGCGCTCCTCCGCATACATCTTGATGAACTTGGCGATGGAAACAGCATCGCTGCTGGCTCGGACTATCGTCCTCTACCCAGTGCCAGCGATGAAGATATGTTCGTACAAAGTCGTTTCATCGGGGACTGGCTAGTCTATGGCGCTGGTGAACCTTGGCGTAGCAGCTCGCACGCTCCCGTTGCACATGCATTGAAGTACGCGACCAACGAAGCTATCACGACGCTGCATCCCGGCTATTATGTCGACCGCATCGATGCCTTGGGCGAGGACGCTATCCTTATCGGTTCGTATGGCGAGGATCTGCACTTCTCATCGCTGCGCTTGGATTCCAAACCGGTTCTTGCCAGCCGTTACATACAACCAAATGCCGATCAAGGTGACGATCGCACTCATGGCTTCTTCTACAAATCTGACGAGAAGGATACGGGCAGAGTCGGGCTTCCGGTTATGCGCTTCGGAAGTGAAGGGGAAGATGCCACAGCGGCGGCAGTACTTTATTTACGCAATCACGCATTGAAGTTGAAGCGCATGGGTTCGTTGGAATCGCATGCAGAGCCAGGCGTCGACGATGGATGCAAGGCAAGTTGCGTCGACTGGTATGGAAATGCACGACCCATATTCATCGGCGAGCGAGTATTTGCGCTGCTTGGCTACGAATTAGTTGAGGGAATATCCGCTGACGAACGCATCACTGAACGCCGCAGGGTGGATTTCGCCCCGTAATAGCTAATGTTCACACCATCGGCAACTTCAACCCCATCTCCCTTGCACACTGCTTCGCAATCTCATACCCCGCATCCGCATGCCGCATGACGCCGGTGCACGGGTCGTTCCACAACACCCGCGCGATGCGCTTGTCTGCTCCCGCTGAAGCATTACACACGATCACCCACGTTAGCGCACCGGGAACTCCAGGTAGCTGCTGCCCTGCCAATGGATCTCCAGCGGTGCGCCGGCATCAGCGATGGTTTCATCGGACGGCTCCTTGCCGCTGCCCAGGTTGAGTTGGCGGTCGGGCTGCTTGATCACACCAAGCGTTACCACGAGGCGGCTGCCAGCGGCCAGCATGCGTCCCATCAATCGCGTGTCCTTCACCACCAACCGCTGCGGCACGCCCTGCTTCAGCAGGCGACGCTGGCGGCGGTCGGCGTTGTAACTGGCGCGTTGCAGCCAGTACGCCAACTCCATGTACTCACCTTTTGCATTGAGTTCTTGCACGCTGATCGCGACATCGACATCGCGCTTGTTCACCATGAAGTCGAGCACGCCATTGAAGGCACCGGCAAGTTCTGTGTCCTGTGCCAACACATCGCCAACGAACACCAGCCCGGCATGCGGACCCAGCGCGGCGTTGACCACGTTAGGCGATGGCGTCCAGTCGGCATCGCTGCGATTGTTGAAATCCACCCGCTGGGTGGAAGTCGCCCATGGTTGCGGTTGCATGGAGAGGGCATTTGCATCCGCCGATGCGCCCGGCACCAGATACAGCCGCTGCGTCCGTGTCGCCATCGCGTCCAGCGTAGGCGCGTGCCGCCACGCATCCGCGCCCATCACTTGCCAGTTCACGCGGTCGGCTAGCAACTCCGGCTTCGGCGCACCCTTCAGCACATGGTCGAACCACGCCAGGCGCAGTGCCTGCAGGTCGATCCGGGCGGACGCATCGGGCGCATAGCCTTGCACCTGCGGCGGGACCCCGACCTGCATGGTGACGTGCTCGTAGGGGCCGATCAGCAGGGTGTGGTCGGCATCCGGCCGATGCCGCAGGTGCTCGCGAAAATAGTGCAGCACGCCAATCTGCGCACCATCGAAATAACCGGTCGTGGCAAGCACCGGGATGTCTATCCCCGCGAATTCGTGACCTTGCGGGATCATCGCCTGCCAATACGCATCGTAGTCCGGGTGCTGCAGCCATTTCGCGAACACGGGATTCGCATCCCCATCGATGACCGGACGCTCGCGATAGGATCGCCCACCGACATACCACTCCCGGTCAAGCTTGGCCCAGCGCTTGGTATCGTCGTAGCGCACATCGTCCAGCCAGCGGCTGCTGGCCACGTAGAGCGGCCACGGGTACATGAAATTGAGGAAGATGCCGCCTTCCATCGGAATGTCGACACCCGGCGCCGTCGAGGCAGAGGTGGCGATGGCCCGCAGTGCCTTCGGCCGGTGCTTCAGCGCCGCCCATTGGGCGAAACTGTTGTAACTGCCGCCGAACATGCCCACTTGTCCATCGCTCCAAGGCTGCGCCGCGACCCAATCGATTACCGCAGCGGCATCGGCTCCGTCGCGTTCGAACGGGGCGATGGTATCCGCGCTTCGGCCCTTGCCCCTGCTGTAAGCCGCAACACCCACGTACCCGTTCGCCGCCATCATCTTGGCATCATGCCGGTACACGTCGTCGTTGGCGTAGATGGTGAACTGCAGCAAGGCCGGGAGTGGTGCAGCCTTCGCCGGGCGCACCACCATCACGGCAATGCCTGTACCGTCCGGGGTGCGCACCAGCACGTCACGGTCGATGACATAGCGGCGCGCATCTTCCTCCTCCAGCGCGGCATCGAACAGCGGCAGGAACGCAGAATAGGCATCATGCACCTGCCAGGCTCGCACCAGCGCGATGGCATCCGCCAACGGGAGGTGCGTCTGGCCACTGGCCTTCGCCAACTCAGTCTCCAGGCTGCTGTACCAGCGCGGCAGGCTGCCGCCAAAAGGGAATTCGGCACGCAACGCCACCCTGTCGTCCAATGCGCCGAAACGCTCGACGAACACCTGGCGCCACCCTTTCGCATATGGCAAGCCGCTCGTCGCCTGCAAGACCTTGGCCCGCGCATGGATTTCGTATTGCAGGAACAAAGGCGCCTGTGTGGGGGGGTCGTTGCGCAACGCGCGCATCGCCTCGATGCTTTCGACCGCCTGCGCATACTGGCCGGCAGCCAACTGCAGCCGGAACAGCGTATCCAGGTAGCGGCCACGATCCTCGTCGCGGTACAGCGCAATCGCTTCGCGCGCCAGCAGCGGCATCGCGCGATCGATGCCATCACCCTGCAGGCCCGCAGGCACGCGTATGTCCTGCGCCTGCACGAATGCAGGCCATGCGAGCACCACCAGCAGCAATCCGAGCAGGCGTCGCATGGGCCTACAGCATCGGCAACTTGAGGCCGTGCTCCCGCGCACACTGCTTCGCAATCTCATATCCCGCATCCGCATGCCGCATGACGCCGGTTCCCGGATCGTTCCACAACACGCGGGCGATGCGCTTGTCGGCTTCTTCGGTGCCATCGCACACGATCACTACGCCCGAGTGCTGCGAGTAGCCCATCCCTACCCCGCCGCCGTGGTGTAGCGACACCCACGTCGCGCCGCCGGCCACGTTCAACATCGCATTCAACAGCGGCCAGTCACTCACCGCATCGCTGCCGTCCTTCATCGCCTCCGTCTCCCGGTTGGGCGACGCCACGCTGCCACTGTCCAGGTGATCGCGGCCAATCACTACCGGCGCACTCAACTCACCATTGCGCACCATCTCGTTGAACGCCAAGCCCAACTTGTGGCGCAGGCCCAGGCCCACCCAGCAGATACGCGCCGGCAAACCCTGGAAACTGATGCGCTCACGCGCCATGTCCAGCCAGCGATGCAAATGCGCGTCGTCCGGGATGAGTTCCTTCACCTTCGCATCCGTCTTGTAGATGTCTTCCGGATCACCACTCAACGCCACCCAGCGGAACGGGCCGACGCCGCGACAGAACAGCGGCCGCACATAGGCTGGCACGAAACCGGGGAAATCAAAGGCATTTTCCAGGCCCTCATCGAAGGCCATCTGCCGGATGTTGTTGCCGTAGTCGAAGGTGGGGATGCCCTGCTTCTCGAACGCCAGCATCGCCTCCACGTGCACGCGCATCGACTGCTTGGCGGCATCGCGCACCTTGTCCGGATTCGCCTGCTGTTCCGCCAACCACTGCTCCACCGTCCAGCCGATGGGCAGGTAGCCGTACACCGGATCGTGCGCGCTGGTCTGGTCGGTCACCGCGTCCGGGCGCACGCCCATGCGCACCAGTTGCGGCAGGATTTCCGCCGCGTTACCCAGCAGGGCGATGGACTTGGCTTCGCCCGCCTTGGTGTAGGCACGGATGCGAGCAAGTGCGTCGTCAAGGTCGGTGGCCTGCTCGTCCACGTAACGCGTGCGCAGGCGCATGTCGATGCTCTTCTGCTGGCATTCGATGTTGAGGCTACACGCACCGGCCAGCGTGGCTGCCAGCGGCTGCGCGCCGCCCATGCCGCCGAGGCCGGCAGTAAGTATCCACTTGCCTTGCAATGAACCGTTGTAATGCTGGCGGCCCATTTCCACGAAGGTTTCGTAGGTGCCCTGCACGATGCCCTGGCTGCCGATGTAGATCCAGCTGCCGGCGGTCATCTGCCCATACATCATCAAACCCTTCTTATCGAGTTCGTTGAAGTGCTCCCACGTGGCCCAGTGCGGCACCAGGTTGGAGTTGGCGATCAGCACGCGCGGCGCGTCCGCATGCGTGGGGAACACGCCGACCGGCTTGCCGGACTGGATCAGCAGGGTCTCGTTGTCTTCCAGGTGGCGCAGCGAATCGAGGATGGCGTCGTAGCAGGCCCAGTCACGCGCCGCGCGGCCGATGCCGCCATAGACGACGAGGGCCGCGGGGTTCTCCGCGACTTCCGCATCCAGGTTGTTCTGCAACATGCGGTACGGCGCTTCGCTGAGCCACGACTTGCAGCTGAGCCGCGTGCCGCGCGGGGCGTGGATGACGCGGGAGGGATCGTGCCTGTCGGAGGCGTGGCGTGGATCGGTCATGTCAGTGTCCAGATGTCTGCATGCCCCATTATCAGTTATCAGTGGGAGCGCCGTCCCGGCGCGAGCGTTTGGGGGAAACGCCTTCTTGCCTAAGAGAAGAGCTCACGCCGGGACGGCGCTCCCACGACCCTCGCGTGGCAGAATCCGTGCATGCGACCTCTATCAAGCTTCCTGCCGACACTGATCCTGATGACCTCCCTGCTCTGGAGCGGCCACATGCATGCCACCGAAGCCCCTCGCGTGCTGGTCTTCACCAAGACCGCAGGCTGGCACCACGAGTCACTTCCCACCACGATTGCTGCGTTGCAACGGCTGGGCGCGCAGGAAGGCATGGCCGTTGACGCCACCGAGGACGCGACCGAATTCAACACCGCAAACCTGTCGCGCTACCGCGCCGTGGTCTTCGCCAGCACCACGGGCGACGTGCTGGATGCAACGCAGCAGGCAGCCATGGAACGCTTCGTGCGCAACGGTGGCGGCTTCATGGGCATCCATGCCGCGGCGGACACGGAATACGACTGGCCGTGGTACGGCGAACTGGTGGGCGCGTGGTTCCAGAGCCATCCACCGGGACTGCAGACGTCACGGGTGCTGTTCGAAGGTGTGCAGCCGGGTGCGCCCGCGGCGTGGACGGTCACCGACGAGCTGTACAACTACCGCGCCAATCCACGCGGACGCGTGCAGGTGCTGGCCACGGTGCAGGAATCGGACTACGAAGGCGGCACGATGGGCGGGGACCATCCCATCGCGTGGTGCCACGCGTTCGACGGTGGACGTGCGTGGTACACCGGGCTGGGGCACGAGGCGGGGCTGTATGAGGATCCGAGGTTTTTGTGGCAGCTGACGCAGGGGCTGCGGTATGTGGTTGGTGTTGCGGGGACGTGTTGAAACGGTCAAAAGTGATGGGTTGCGAAGCTAGTCGGAGCTTCCCTCTCCCCTTGTGGGAGAGGGTGCCGAAGGCGGGAGAGGGGTCGCCGGAGCCGGAATTCCATCCGCTGTCACAACGCATCGAGTGTGGGAACCATTGAAAGCAACGCAATGTCTCGCGCATTCACTTGAGCCGAAATCTCACAGGCTCCGGCAGCCCTCTCCCGGCCTGTCGGCCACCCTCTCCCACAAGGGGAGAGGGGCACTTCCGAGAAAAATTTCCGGATCGATCAGATCATCGGCACTGCGCCGCAACCCGCATAAAAAAAAACGCCCGGACATGCCGGGCGTTTCTTATCGTGCGAGTAATTTTCAGAATACCGAGGTATCCAGCGTACGCAGCGCTTCACCAAGATCGGCACGGCCGGTACCGCGGATATCTTCACGGGTGTAGGCGCTGCCGGGCGCATCGTTGCATTTGCCGGCCTGGTTCTTCACGCGGATGCGTGAGCCAGTCTGCTGGATGCAGTTGCTGGCCTCCGGCTTGGGGTTGGCAGCGACGCTGTCGTCGCCCTGGGCAACCGGGGTTTCAGTGGGAACGGCGGCGGTGTCGGCAACCGGGGCTGCAGGTTCTGCCACGGGAGCCTGTGCAGCAGCGGCGAAGATGACGCCGCAAAGGACTACGGCAAGGACTAGGCGCTTCATGGGGCAACTCCTGGGCGGGGGCGGGATCATGTTATACGCCCATCCTGCCGCGCGGACACCTGCCACGCCGGGCGTCGTTTACACCTCTGTCAGTCCGATGAACACGCCAGGTCCGAGCTTGCGGAGAGGCGGCCTCCACCGCACCCCCCTTGCATGGCATGGAAAACCCGGCGACAGCCGTGTTCCCGTTATTCCCTCAATCCCGCCTTCGCGGAAGGACATATCAAAAGATACTCATCCAGCTTCATGCCATGCAGGAAGTCGTGCCATACCACCGCAGCACCAGCCGATGCTTGGCATGAAAAAACCCGGCTGTTGCCGGGCTCTTCCTGTATCGCATGCACGCAGCCCTAGCGGATGGACACATCCAGGGTACGAAGTGACGTCGCCAGGTTGATGCGTCCACCGCTGCCAAGGTTTTCGCGGGTATACACCCGACCTTGCTCGCCATTGCACGTGCCGCTCTGGCTCTTGCTACGGATGCGCGAGCCTGTCTGCTGCACGCAGGACACGTCCGTATTCTTGACGATCTTCGCCACAGGGTTCTGTTGATCCCCGGTAGCAGACGCTTCATCCGGAGTCGTGACCGTCTCTATGATCTGGATGGTCTTCATGGCACGTGCGGCCGGTTCCGACTCGGGTGCCAGCGCGGAGGCGGAGAAAGCGATACCGGAAAGGATTGCGGCAAGGGCCAGGCGCTTCATGGGTCAACTCCTTCTGTTGTGGGATTCCGTCTTTGTTCTACACCCGGCTGGAGAACACTGTCAAATCACGGGCACTGGCCATTGGTGCCGCCGTCAGTCCGACGGACATGCCAGCGCCCTGCCTTCCCTGAAGGCCTGCACCGCCGCTGCGTCCACAGGCTCGGGACGGATGCCGTCATCGAAGATCACCCGCCACGCGCCGTCATCACCGCGCTGCCAGACCGAACCGAAACGACCGCGGCGCGCAACCCCGGTTTTTGGATCGACGTACAGCGAAGGACCGCTGGAATAAGCGGTCTTGCCATCACCACCGACGGTCACTACATCTGGATACCACTCAAGGAGCAGCGCACTGCCGTCGATGATGCCCTGCCATTCACGCACGATGGCGTCGCGACCGACCGTGGGTTTGCGCCCCACGCCGAACGCAGCCTGTGGATGCAGGTGCTCTGCGAAGGCAGCGCCATCATGGTCGGCCACGGATTGGGCGAAGCTGGTTTCGCGCTGCCAGACTTCGCAACGCGGGGAGCCGGCCGCTTCACCGGCATGGATACCCGCGAGCGGTGCCAGCAGCACCACCACGGCGATACGACGAAAGTGTGTCATGCGCGATACCCCGGAGTCTGCCAAGCTTGGCCCATTCAAACCCTGCAAGATCGCCCATGCGCCTGCCATTCGTCAGGGCTGCGTGGCTGGCTACCCTGCTGTTGCTGGCAGGCTGCGCCACTACGTCGCCCCAAGTCGCTCCCGCACCTTCACCCCTGCTGTTGATTTCGATAGACGGACTGCGCGCCGACCTGGTCGGTAGCGGAGCCTTGCCGACGGTGGATGCCCTGGCAAAAAGCGGCGTGCATGCCGAGTGGATGACCCCGTCCTACCCCACCCTCACCTTCCCCAACCACTACACCCTGGTGACCGGCCTGCGGCCCGACCGCCACGGCATCGTCCACAACAATTTCCGTGATCCGCAACTGGGCGTCTTCATGTCCAAGGAAGGATCCGCACGCGACGGTCGCTTCTGGCAGGGCGAGCCGATCTGGAGTGGCGCGGAAAAAGCCGGCATTGCCAGCGCCACCATGTTCTGGCCGGGATCGGAGGCGGAAATCGCCGGCCAGCGTCCGCGCTACTGGCGCAAGTTCGACCGCAACCTCAGTCCTGGTGAACGCGTGCAGCAGGTACTGGCATGGCTGGATTTGCCAATCGCCGAACGACCGCGACTGGTGACGCTGTATTTCGATCAGTTCGACGTGGCCGCGCATGCGACCAGTACATTTTCCGCCGAGTCCAAGGCCGCGTTGCACGCGATCGACGATGCACTGGCCACGTTGCTTGCAGGACTGGAAGCGCGCGGACTGCGCGAAGGCAGCAACGTGATCGTGTTGTCCGACCACGGCATGTCGGACGTACGCGCGGAGGACGTGCGCTATCTGGACGACCGCGTGGATCCGTCGCTGTACGACGTGAGCTGGTGGGGGCAGATCACCGGCGTGGCGCCCAAGGCAGGCAACACGGCAGAAGTGGAAGCCGCGCTGCTGGGTCGGCACGACCATTACGCGTGCTGGCGCAAGACCGAAATGCCCACTCAATGGAAATTCGGCAGCAGTCCGCGCATTCCACCGATCGTCTGCCAGGCCGATACCGGCTGGAGGGTGATGTTGCGCCGCCACCCTTCGCAGCAAGCCGTGAAGGGTGAGCACGGCTTCGTGCCGGAAGAGCCGCAGATGCGTGCTGTGTTCATAGCCAGCGGGCCTGCGTTCCGCGATGGCACCACGCTGCCGGCCTTCGACAACGTGGATGTGTACCCGCTGCTGGCCCATCTGCTGGGCATCGCGCCTGCCCCGAATGACGGCAGGCTGGAAACATTCGACGGCGTACTGGAGCCGGGCGCGGCCCCGAAGCATTGATGTCCGAAAACGGCCAGTCATCCCGGTTCGCCGGTGCTAGCCTGCCTGCATGGCTGACCAGAACACCCCTTCCCTGCCCGAGCTGCAGGTCTGCGAACAGGCACGCCTGAGCCGCGACGCGCGCTTCGACGGATTGTTCTTCACTGCAGTAAAAAGCACCGGCATCTATTGCCGCCCGGTGTGCCCGGCACCTGCTCCCAAGCCTTCCAACATCGCCTACTACGGCAATGCCGCCGCCGCGGAAGCCGCAGGTTTCCGGCCCTGCCTGCGCTGCCGACCCGAGCTGTCGCCGGGCGACGGCGCATGGCGACGCAGCGATGCCGTGGTGGCGCGCGCCTTGAAATTGATCGACCAAGGCATGCTGGCCGAACAACCGCTGTCGGCCCTGGCCGAACGCGTGGATATCGGCGAGCGCCAGTTGCGCCGCCTGTTCGTCGATCGCCTGGGCGTTGCGCCAATCGGCGTGCACGGCACGCGACGCCTGCTGTTCGCCAAGCAATTGCTGACTGAAACCGCGTTGCCCATCACTGATGTCGCACTGGCTGCGGGCTTTGGCAGTTTGCGGCGCTTCAACGCGACCTTCCTCGAAGCGTACCGGATGGCACCGCGCGACCTGCGCCGACTGCCCACGGCCGCGCAGGAAGGCGTGCTGGCGCTGCGGCTGGGCTATCGACCGCCGTATGACTTCACCGCGATGCTGGACTTCCTGCGTGGGCGCGCCTTGCCGGGCGTTGAATACGTGGACGAGGGAAGTTATGCGCGCGTCGCAGGCCTCGCAGCGTCACCCGGCTGGTTGCGGGTCAGTGCGTGGCCGAACGCAGAGCACGCGCTGAAACTGGAAGTGCGCGGCATACCTTCCGCGCAGTTGCTGCAGGTCGTGAATCGGCTGCGGCGCATGTTCGACCTGGATGCCGATCCCCATGCCATCGCTTCGGCATTGTCGGTTGATGCGCGGCTGCGTCCACTGCTGAAGAAGCGCCCCGGACTGCGCCTGCCCAGCGGCTGGGACGGCTTCGAGATCGCCATGCGCGCCATCATCGGCCAGCAGGTCAGCGTGGCCGCGGCGCGCACGTTCACGGCAAGGCTGGCGCAGGAATTCGGCGAGGCCCTGCCGGCGGGTTTCGCGGACGGGCTGCTGCATCTTTTCCCGACACCCGAAGCACTGGCCGATGCCGACCTCAGCCGCATCGGCCTGACCCGCACGCGTGCCGACACGGTGCGCACGGTCGCACGCGCGGTGCTGGATGGACGCGTGGATTTCCGTAGCGAACGCACGCTCGAGGATTTCGTCGCCTGCTGGGTCGCCCTGCCCGGCATCGGCCCATGGACCGCGAACTACATCGCCATGCGTGCATTGGGGCATCCGGATGCCTTTCCTGCGGATGACCTGGTCCTGCAGAACGCCGTGCCGACCGACGGCACGCGCATGACCGCCAAGGCACTCACGGCACGCGCCGAGGCATGGCGACCGTGGCGCGCGTATGCGGTGATGCAGTTGTGGAAGGATTCGATGGGTAGCACGAAGCCTGTTACCGGGAAAAAATAGAGATGATGTGCCGCATGAAATCCAGAGCCGTCATTCCCGTGAAGGCGGGAACCCAGGGACTTCCGCCTTTGGGCTATAAGAAGTCACCAGCAAAGTCCTTGGGTTCCCGCCTTCGCGGGAATGACGGCTTCTGTTTTTCCACTGATGCGAGGGTTAAATGATCCATTACCAATACATCGAAAGCCCAGTCGACCCCTTGCTGCTTGCGGCCGATGAAAATGGCCTGCACCTGATCGAATTCCACACGCCTCGCCACCCGATGTCACGCCTGGCGGACTGGCTGGAAGGCACCAATCCAATACTCGAAGCAACGCGCGTGCAATTGGACGAATATTTCACCGGATCACGCAAGGAATTCGATCTGCCTTTGGCCCCTGCAGGTACCGAGTTCCAGAAGGAGGTCTGGCACACCCTGGCCACGATTCCATACGGTCAAACCATCAGTTACGCCCAACTCGCGCAGCGCGTGGGTAAACCCACCGCGATGCGTGCAGTGGGCGCAGCCAACGGGCGCAATCCGCTGCCGATCGTACTGCCCTGCCATCGCGTCATCGGCGCAGATGGATCGCTGACGGGTTTCGGCGGCGGCCTGGCCACCAAGCAATTCCTGCTGCAACTCGAAGACGCGCTGCCACCCGCCACCGATCTGTTCACGAGCGCGTAGGGGTGCCCTGTCCTTGTAGGAGCGACGCATGTGGGAGCGACGTAAGTCGCGATGAAGCTTTCCAAGGAAGGCCTCATCGCGACTTACGTCGCTCCCACGTTGTTTCATGGCTGTCGTAGTGCCGAGCTTGCTCGGCACTACTTGTCGCGAAATCTAGAGCAGCCGAGCAAGCTCGGCTCTACCCAACATCAATCGGCGAGCAAGGCTTGAAGGGTCTTCCGATAGCGTGCTGAAATCGAATCGCGGTCGCCATGGCACCCTTCGGACACCACGCACTTGCCGCCCACGACCACCTCACGCACCGCAGTGCGATTGCCGCTGAACACCCAGCGATCAATTACGTCATCCGCTTTCGCCCCAGCCAAGATCGGCGTTTCCGCATCCAGCACGACATAGTCATCCCCAATCTGTCCCGTAGCGTGTTGCGCACTCGCCACTGCACCGCGCAGCAGGGTTTCCCCCACGCTGCTGGATTCACGGCTTACGGCGATGTTGCGATGGCGTGTGACCAGGCGCTGGCCGTATTCCAGCCAGCGCAGTTCTTCCACCGGCGACACCGAGATATGCGAGTCCGAGCCGATGCCCCAGGCACCCCCTGCATCGAGGTGACTGCGGAGCGGGAACAGGCCATCGCCCAGGTTGGCCTCGGTAGTCGGACATATCGCGACCGTGGCGCCGCTGCGTGCGAGTTGCGCCGTCTCCGCCGGCGTCAGGTGGGTGGCATGCACCAGCGTCCAGCGCGCATCCACCTCGAAACTCCGCTGCAGCCATTCCACCGGGCGTGCGCCGCGCAGCGACACGCAGTCCTGCACCTCGCCGATCTGCTCAGCGATGTGGATATGCAGCGGCGAGTTAGCAGGCAATACGGCGAGCACTTCGCGCATCGCCGCCTCAGGCACCGCTCGCAGGCTGTGGAACGCACAACCGATGCGCAGCTGTTCGTCTTCCTCGCTCCGCAGGGTGTCGAGCAGGCGCAGGAAGGCATCGACCCCGTGGCCAAAGCGTTGCTGGCGCACGGACAATGCGCGCCCATCGAAGCCACCGGTCATGTACAGCACCGGCAACAGGGTCATGCGGATGCCGGTGTCGCGCGCCGCGGCGATCAATGCGCGCGACATCGCGGCCGGATCGTCGTACGGACGACCATCGGGCGCATGGTGCAGGTAATGGAATTCGCACACACTGGTGTAGCCGGCCTCCAGCATCTCCACATACAGCTGCGTGGCCACGGCGTAGGTGCTGTCGGGCGTCATGCGCGCGGCGAAGCGGTACATGGTTTCGCGCCAGGTCCAGAAACTGTCTTCGGGATGCGTCTGGCATTCTGCAAGACCCGCCATTGCCCGCTGGAAGGCATGCGAATGCAGGTTGGGAATGCCGGGTACGCGCCAGCCGGCCGCGGTCTGCAGCGCCAGCGGAGTCGAGGCGGCTGGGCTGTGGGTGGGCTGGTCCATGCTGTCGGCCGAAGTGCTGGGTGCGTTAGGCTACCGCTTCATCCCTTGGAAGACACGCCCATGATCGCCGTGATGATTTCGCTGCTGGCCGTCGCCATTGCCATGTTCGTCGTATTCATGGGCTTGAAGGCGCAACGCAGCGATGGCAAGCGACGGGATGGCAGTGATGGCGGAGGCGACGCGGGTGCGCACGGATCGGATGAGTATGACCAGGGCACCGACTCGGGTGGGGGTGACGCAGGTGGCGGCGATGGAGGCGGCGGTGGTGACTGATCCCGCAGGCATGCCGCGCTGGGACGGCCTGCTGCTGAACGCGCGGCTGGTGACGCTGGACACGGCGACAGGCTATGGCGTGATCGATGATGGCGCGGCGGCCTGGCGCGGCGGCGTGTTGGCTTACGTCGGCCCGGCCGATGCACTCCCGGATGAACCGTCGCGACTTGCTGCACAGGTCATCGATGCACGCGGCCATTGCGTCACGCCAGCACTGGTCGATTGCCATACCCATGTGGTGTTCGCGAGCAACCGCGCGGCTGAATTCGAACAACGCCTGCAAGGCGTGAGTTACGAAGACATCGCACGCAGCGGTGGCGGCATCGTTTCGACCGTGCGCGCCACGCGTGCGGCCAGCGAGGACGAACTGCTGGAGTACTCGTTGCCGCGCGCGCGCGCGCTGGTCGCCGAAGGCGTCACCACGCTGGAAATAAAATCGGGCTACGGGCTGGATTTCGACAACGAACGCAAGATGCTGCGCGCGGCGCGGCGTATCGGTGAAACGCTGGGCATCAGCGTGCGCACCACGTTCCTGGGCGCTCATGCGTTGCCGCCTGAGTTCGCGGGACGCGCCGATGACTATATCGACGCGGTGTGCGACTGGTTGCCGCGGCTGCATGGCGAAGGGCTGGTGGACGCGGTGGATGCCTTCTGCGAGCGCATCGGCTTCACGTCGGCACAGACGCGGCGCGTGTTTGAATGCGCAAAAAGGCTCGGCCTGCCGGTCAAGCTGCATGCCGACCAGTTGAGTGACGGTGAAGGTGCGGCGCTGGTGGCGGAATTCGGCGGACTATCTGCCGACCATGTGGAGCACACATCGGATGCCGGCGTGCGTGCCATGGCCGCGGCCGGCACCGTGGCGGTGCTGCTGCCTGGAGCGTTCCATTGCCTGCGCGAAACAAAGTTGCCACCTCTCGACGCATTCCGCCAGCACGGCGTGCCCATGGCCGTAGCGACGGATTGCAATCCGGGCACTTCACCGCTGCAGTCGCTGCGCATGGCGATGTCGTTGGCCTGCACGCATTTCCGACTGACGCCCGAAGAAGCACTGCGTGGTGCCACGCTCAACGCGGCGAAAGCGCTTGGACTGGAAGATCGCGGCGTGCTGCGCGTGGGCATGCGCGCCGATCTGGCGCTGTGGCGTATCCGCGAGCCTGCGGAGCTGGCCTACTGGCTGGACGGCGACCTGCTGGAAGCGTCCTATTCCGGCGGAAACAGAATTCGCTGACCGCACAAACAAAAACGCGACGCCAGGCGTCGCGTTTGATGCATGACCGGGTTAAACCGATCAGCCGGCTTTCGCCACCGTCTTCTTGGCCACGGCCTTCTTGGCCGGTGCCGCGGCCTTGGTCACGGTCTTCTTCGCGACAGGCGCGGCCGGGCCAACAGCAACTTTGGAAACGTGCGTACGTGCGTTGCCGTAGCTGGCAATGCTGCGCTTGCCCTTGGCAGTCCTGCGATCACCTTTGCCCATGGTTTGCTCCTGATTCTTCTAAATGCGCCGCGCGCGAGGCCGCAAAGCCTACCACGCAGGCCTCAATGCGCACAGCTGGCGTCGTGCACATGCCAGTGGTTGAGCCGCAGGTTGATGACATGGGCGAAGGCCACCAATGCCCCGCCCAAGGTCATGGTGATGGCGTGGGCCAGCACGGATTCGTGCAGCGGCGGGTACAGGATGCCCGCCCACAAGACTGCCAGGCCGACCAGCAGCAGGCCCAGGGCGCGGAACGCACGGTGCCGCCGGTAGCCCCAGAGCAGGCTGAAAAGCCCTACCACGCTTACGAAGATCACGAAGCCAACTTCGAAGCCGCGACCCATCCATACCGACAACCCCAAGGACGGGATCGCCGCCAGCAGCACGGGCGTGAGCGCGCAATGCACCGCGCAGATCATGGATCCGGTGGCGCCAAAACGATCAAGCAGTTGGCGGAGGGGGGAGCTCATGGGCATCAGTATGACTTTCGGGGGAGGCGTTGAATCAATATTGGTATATTATAACATTGTCAAACATCCTCCAAGTGGCCCCCCAATGACGTTCTGGAAACCCGCTGCGCCCGCCCGCCATGCCCTCGCCAGTGCCCTGGCCATCGCCATCCTCGCCTCGACGGCTTCAGCCGCCGAGACGACCACTGAAACGCCGGCCGCGACCGACCTGGATGCCGTGGTGGTCACGGCCAATCCGCTGGGCAATAGCGCCGAAGCCCTGGCGCATCCGGTTGAAGTCCTATACGGCGACGCGCTGGACCGCAACAAGTCCGCCACGCTCGGCGACACGGTGTCCCGCATCCCGGGCGTGCAGACCACCTACTTCGGGCCAGGCGTCGGCCGCCCGATCATCCGCGGCCAGGAAGGCCCGCGCGTGCAGGTGCTGTCCGGCGGCATTGGTTCGCTGGATGCCTCCACCGTCAGCGCGGACCACGCCGTCGGCATTGAGCCCTTCCTCGCCGACCAGATCGAAGTACTGAAAGGCCCGGGCACCCTGCTCTTCGGCAGCGGCGCCATCGGCGGCGCGGTCAACGTGGTGGACGGTCGACTGGCCGACAGCATTCCCGAAACACCCCTGAGTGGCCGCGCCGAATTGCGTGGCAATACCGTGAATGACGAACGCACGGGCATGTTTCGCCTGGATGGCGTCAATGGCAACTGGGTGATCCATGTCGATGGCCTGGTGCGCAACACGGGCGATTACGACATCCCGGGCGTAGCGATCCTCGAGCATGAGGACCATGAAGAGGAAGAACACGAAGAGCACCAAGAAGAAGAGCAGATAGCCGGTCGCCTCAACAACAGCTCGCTCAAGACCCGCGCCGGCGCGCTGGGGGCGACCTGGTTGGGTGAGCAGGGCTTCTTCGGCGTGTCGGTCAACACCTACCGCAGCAATTACGGCATACCGGACGGCGCGCACGCGCACGCCGACGAGCACGACCATGAAGGTGAAGGGGAAGAAGACCACGAGCATGAGCACGAAGAAGAAGGCAGCGTGCGCATCGACTTGGCACAGAACCGCATCGACCTGAAGGCCGGTATCTACGACCCGCTCTCCTTTCTCAAGAGCCTCAACCTGCGTGCCGCGCATACTGATTACGAGCACGTCGAGATAGAGGGTGGTACGCCAGCGACCCGCTTCACCAACAAGGGAATCGAGGGACGCCTGGAAGCGGTGCAGAAAGAATGGAGCGGCTGGCGCGGCGCCACCGGACTGCAGTTCGGCGATACGGATTTTGCCGCGATCGGCGAAGAAGCGTTCGTGCCGTCCACCAGCACTTCGAACCTTGGCTTGTTCGTGATCCAGGAGAAAGATTTTTCGTCCCTCAAGCTGGAACTGGGCGCGCGCCACGACCGGGTCGAGATTGACCCTCAAGACCACGGGTCCAGGCAATTCAACATCACCAGTCTCTCGTCGGCAGCGATCTGGCATCTCAACCCGGACTTCGACGTGCGCTTCGGCCTGGACCATTCCGAACGCGCCCCGACCACCGAAGAGCTGTTCGCCGCGGGAGCACACATCGCCACGCGCGCTCTCGAGATCGGCGATGAAAACCTGGGCAAGGAACGTGCCCTGCGCGGCGAAATCGGCCTGCACGCACACATGGATTTCGTCGACCTGAAGTTCGCGGTGTACAGGACCAACTTCAAGGACTTCATCTACCTGGCCGACACCGGCATTGAAGAGGATGAACTACCGGTCAGGCTATGGGCGCAGGACGATGCCAGCTTCACCGGCGCGGAAGCCGAGGCCATCTTCCACCTGGCTGACTCAAGTGCCGGTGCATGGGACCTGCGCGTGTTCGGCGACTACGTGCGCGCAAAACTCGACGGTAGCGGCACGCGCACCGTGGAATTCGAAGTTCCGCACGGCGACCACGGCCACCACTACGAAGTCGAACTACCCAATGGCGGCAACCTGCCGCGCATCGCACCGGGACGCTTTGGTGCCGACGTGAATTGGTCGTTGGATGGCTGGCGCGCCTCGCTGGGTGCGATCCGCTATAGCAAGCAGGACCGAGTGGCCGAGAATGAAGAGACCAGCGCCGGCTACACGCTGGTCAATGCCCATCTCGCCTACCGCTGGGACCGCAGCGAGACCAACAGCTGGGAAGTGTTCCTGGACGGCAATAACCTGACCAACGAAGACGTGCGCCCCCACACTTCGCTGTTGCGCGACTTCGCGCCGCTGCCAGGACGCGGCGTGGCATTCGGGCTGCGCGCCTACTTCTGACGCCATGCACGGGATGGCCGCCCGCGAGCGGCCATTCCTTTGCGCATATAAGTGCATATGCATGTATATTTCCGGAAACATCCTGGAAATGTCGAATGGCGACCCTTCGCACCAGCAGTTGCACCTGTTTCCAGCTTCGTCGCGCGGCCCGCCAGGTATCGCAGGTCTATGACCGTGAACTGGCAGCCGTCGACCTCAGCCTCAACGAATACTCGATCCTGCGCCATGCGCAAAGTGGCCCGCGGCTGCTGGGTGAACTGGCGGACCTGCTGGGCATGGAGCGCACTACCCTCACACGCAACCTGCGCCCGCTGCTGGACGCCGGATGGCTGCAGGAAGCGCGCGGCGATGACGCACGGCAACGCGTTGTCTCTATCACTGCACGCGGACGCAAGCGCATTGAGAGTGCAAAGCCGCATTGGCAGCGGGCACAAGCGCACATCGAATCCCTGTTCGGCACTGCTGCCACGGCGCGCCTGCGCGATGACCTGGACACACTGGCCGTGGCGCTGCGTGGCATGGATGGAGAACCGGCATGACGGACGCCCCTAAACTGCATCATGCACCCACTCTGCACTGGGGCTTGTTGCTGACCGCAGCCGCCATGCTGATGATCACCATGGGCGCACGCCAGACCACGGGCCTGTTTATCGCGCCCATCCACGAAAGCACCGGCGTCGGCATCGCGGCGATCAGCCTGGCGCTGGCCATCGGCCAGTTCGTATGGGGCGCAGTACAGCCCGTGTTCGGCGCGATTGCCGACAAGCGGGGCTCCACCGGGGTGTTGATCATGGGTGGACTGATGCTGTCTACAGGCCTTGCGCTGACGCCCTTCATGTCATCGCAACTGGGCTTGATGTTCACGCTTGGGCTGCTGACCGCAGCCGGTGCGGGCGCGGGCAGCTTCTCGATCCTGATCGGCGCCACCGCGCAACAGCTTGCGCCGGAAAAACGTTCGTTCGCCGCTGGTTTCATCAATGCGGGTGGATCGCTGGGACAGTTCGTATTCGCACCGCTGGTACAACTGACCATCACGGCGGCAGGCTGGGCGACGGCGATGTACGGACTGGCTGCGGCCTCGCTGCTGACCTTGCCATTGGCCTGGCCATTGCGGCGCAGGCCGAAGCCGGCGTCCGCAACCGGAGCCACCGTTGCAGATGGCGACGAGATCACGCTTCGCCAGCAATTGCACATCGCATTGCGCGATCGCAGCTACTGGATGCTGCACCTTGGATTCTTTACCTGCGGCTTCCACATCGCCTTCCTGGTCACGCACCTTCCCGGCGAAATCGCGCTGTGCGGACTGCAGCCCGGCGTGGCCGGCATTTCCATTGCGCTGATCGGCCTGTTCAACGTGGCGGGCAGCCTGGTGGCAGGCGCACTGGGGCAGCACTACCGCATGAAGATGATCCTTGCGGTGATGTACGCGAGTCGCGCACTGATGATCGTGATCTACCTGCTGGCGCCGCCAACGCCACTCACCTTCTACATCTTCGCCGCAGCCCTTGGCTTTACGTGGCTGGCTACGGTGCCGCCGACCGCAGGACTGGTTGGAAAACTGTTCGGCCCGCGCTACCTGGGAACGCTGTTCGGCCTCACCCTGCTCTCGCACCAGACCGGCGCATTCTTCGGCACGTGGCTGGGCGGCGTGGCCATCGAGAGGCTCGGTGACTACACCTGGATGTGGTACGCGGACATCGCGCTGGCGCTGATTGCGGCGGTGGCGAACCTGCCCATCCGCGAAAAATCGCCGCGCTTGGCGACTGCGTAAGATTGTGGGAGCGACGTCGGAGCGACGTAAGTCGCGATGGAGCCCTACATGTAAAGCTTCATCGCGACTTACGTCGCTCCTACAGGGTTCCTACAGCGCTCCTGCACCGCTGCTATGCGGCGCAACGCGCGCACAGGCCATGCACTTCCAGGGTTTGCGCTTGCGGCTGGAAACCAAGGGCCTTGGCGCGCGCTTCGAGTTGGGTGACCACGTCGCGATCTTCCAGTTCCACCGCGCTGTGGCAACGGTCGCAGATCAGGAACGGGACCGAATGCTGGTCGCTGTTCGGATGATGGCAGGCAACGAAGGCGTTCACTGATTCCAGCTTGTGCACGAAACCGTTGGCCATCAGGAAATCCAGTGCGCGGTACACCGTCGGCGGCGCATCGGCACCCACGCCCTTCTGCGCGCGCACCAGCTCCAGCAATTCATAGGCCTTCACCGGTTTCCCGGCGGCAGCGATCAATTCCAGCACGCGTGCGCGGATCGGGGTCAAGCGCAGGCCACGTTCCTGGCAGGCATGCTCCACCGCCATCACGAAGCCAAGGGCGTCGTCGACGTGGTGCTTGGGATCGGTGCAGGAGTGCTTCTGGGCCATGTCTTTGGATTATGCGTCCGCTGGCAACTTGATGAGTGCGGCATCGATGCGTTTCAAGGCCTGCTCGCGTCCGGCCAGGTACACGGTCTGGGAAATATCAGGGCTGACCTGCGTGCCGGTGATGGCCACGCGCAGCGGCTGGGCGACCTTGCCCATGCCCAGGCTCAATGCGGCCGCTGCATCATGCAGGGCCGTGGACACGGATTCGACCGTCCATTCCGACGCCATGGCGAGATGCTCCCGCGCCGCAGTCAAGGGCGCAGACGCAGCGGCGGTCAAATGCTTGGCGACGGCGGCTTCATCGTAGGTCTCCAGCGGCTGGTACCAGACCACCGCACGCTCGGCCATCTCCTTCAGTGTATGCACGCGATCACGCAAGGCGATGACGACATCGATGGAAGCCGGACCATTCGCGGTATCCAGCCCGAGCTTGTGCAACTGGTAATCCAGCTGCGGCGCGATGGTCGCCGGATCATCCGTCTTCAGGTAGTGCTGGTTCACCCAGCCCAGTTTGTCCATATCTAGGCGAGCGGCCTTGGAGTTTACGTCTTCCACCGAGAACAACTGGATCAGTTCTTCGCGGCTGAAGAGCTCCTGGTCGCCATGCGACCAGCCCAGGCGCGCGAGGTAGTTGATCAGCGCATGCGGCAGGTAGCCGGCGTCCTTGTACTGCATCACGTCGGCGGCGCCGGTGCGCTTGGACAGCTTGGCGCCTTCGGGATCCAGGATCATCGGCATGTGCGAGAACAGCGGCACCGGTACGCCGAGGGCTTCGTAGATATTGATCTGGCGCGGCGTGTTGTTGATGTGGTCGTCGCCGCGGATCACGTCGGTGATGCCCATGTCGATGTCATCCACCACCACGGCAAAGTTGTAAGTGGGATAGCCGTCGGAACGGAAGATCACCAGGTCATCCAGTTCACTGTTGCTGATCTCGATGCGACCCTTGATGCGGTCGTCGAAGACCACGCTGCCGCCCTGCGGGTTCTTGAAGCGGATCACGCGGTTCGGGTCCTCGCGGAATCCGAGATCCAGGTCGCGTGCACGTCCGTCGTAGCGCGGCTTGTCGCCTGCCGCCTGTGCGGCGTTGCGGATGGCTTCCAGTTCGTCCTTGGTTTCATAGGCGTAGTACGCCTTGCCGGCGGCGACCAGTTGCTCGGCGACTTCACGGTAGCGATCCAGACGCTGGGTCTGGTAGATCGGGCCCTCGTCGTAGTCCAGCCCAAGCCACTCCATGGCGTCGAGGATCGCGTCGATCGCGCCCTGGGTACTGCGCTCCTGGTCGGTGTCTTCGATGCGCAGGATGAAGTCGCCGCCACGGTGGCGCGCCTCCAGCCAGCAGTACAGCGCGGTGCGTGCGCCGCCAATGTGCAGGTAACCGGTGGGGCTGGGGGCGAAGCGGGTGCGGCAGGTCATGGCAAGTCCGGATTTCGTGATCAGGCAATTTTAACCTGTGGGAGGGGCTTCAGCCCCGACGCTCCTGATCCTCCGCCAAAACAGGAGCGTCGGGGCTGAAGCCCCTCCCACACGGGTCAGCCTCTACAATTAGTCCATGACCACCCTCTTCATTTCCGACCTGCACCTCGACGCCAGTCGCCCCGCGATCACGCGCCTGTTCGGCGAATTCCTGCAGCGCGAAGCCCGCTCTGCCGACGCGCTCTACATCCTCGGCGACCTGTTCGAAGCCTGGGTGGGCGATGACGATCCCTCCGAAGTGGGTACCTTCGTGGCGTCGGCACTGGCCGATGTGGTGGCATCCGGGGTACCGGTGACCTTTATCCGCGGCAACCGCGATTTCCTGCTCGGCAATGACTATGCGCGACGCGCCGGCGTCCGCATCCTGCCCGACCCCGCCGTGGTGATGCTGTATGGCAAACCCGTGTTGCTGATGCACGGCGACCTGCTCTGCACCGCCGACACCGCGTACCAGGCATTCCGCACCCAGACGCGGAACCCGGCCTGGCAGGCGCAGTTCCTTGCACAACCCTTGCAGGCACGACTGGCATTCGCCGCGCAGGCACGCGCGGCCAGCCAAGCGCATCAGAGCGGGATGAAGCACAGCGACAACGCGCAATTTGAAATCGTCACCGATGTCACCCCGGCCGCAGTGGAAGCAATGTTCGCCCGCTTCGGCATCGACACCATGATCCACGGCCATACCCACCGCCCTGCCGTGCACGACCTACACATCAATTCGAACGACTGCAAGCGCATCGTGCTGGGCGACTGGTATACGCAGGGCTCGGTGTTGCGCGTGGATGCAGGCGGCATGAGTTTGGAAGCATTGCCGGCGTGATTGTCGTAGGAGCGACGTAAGTCGCGAAGCCAGGAAAGTTTCAGACCAAACGTCTTTCGCGACTTACGTCGCTCCTACAGGCGCGTCATGCACTTTGCTTGAAAGCTGCTCCAGCGCATCGATCTCTTCCTGGTCGAAGCCTGCCAGCAAGCGTGCGTGGTGGTTGAACGGACCACGCAAGGTGGGGCCCGCATACTTCGCCAGCAGCTCGCGGAACGTGGTGCGTGGTTCCACGCCGGCACGCTCGCAATACCAGCGGAACCAGTGCGAACCCGCGGCGACATGCGCTACCTCTTCGCGCAGGATCAACTCCAGGATTTCCACGGTCACGCTGTCGCCCAGGTTGCGCAGCTTGGCGATCATGCCCGGGGTCACGTCCAACCCACGTGCTTCCAGCACGCGCGGCACCAGGGCCATGCGCGCAAGGCCGTCATGCGCGGTCTTCTCCGCCATTTCCCACAGGCCGTTATGGGCATCGAAATCGCCATAGTCGAAACCCAGTTCACGCAAACGATCGCGCAGCAGGACGAAATGACGTGACTCGTCATTGGCGACGGACACCCAATCCGCATAGAAGTCGCCTGGCAGATCGCGGAACCGGTACACGGCATCCCAGGCCAGGTCGATGGCATTCAGTTCGATGTGGGCGATGGCATGCACGAAGGCGGCACGGCCTTCGGGACTGCCGATGCCGCGCTGTGGCAGGGCTTTTGCCGGCACCAGGCGAGGTAACTCAGGACGGCCCGGCATGCGGATTGGTTGCGGCGACGTGAGCTCCTCAAGCGTGGCGAATTCACCACGTGTGAAAGCCGCTGCGCACTGCTGGGTCAGCGCGACTTTCTGATCAGGCGATGTTGCGTCAAGGCAGGCGCGGGCTGCGTCGAATAGTGAAGTCATGTAATGCGAGGTCATCCCAGCGAACGCTGGGATCCATTTTGACGTTGCTCTCGATCTCCAGCCGCAAGATCAAGATGGGTCCCAGCGTTCGCTGGGATGACGACTGGAAGCATCACGACACCCGGCG
>Ga0209174_10000703_pt1 | contig 24703 bp, 24 predicted proteins | sample JI91814BDNA_FD_187505 | JGI IMG/M metagenome (GOLD analysis project Ga0209174, IMG submission 187505) | Wastewater effluent complex algal communities from Wisconsin, to seasonally profile nutrient transformation and Carbon sequestration -... | ecosystem: Engineered > WWTP > Effluent > Algae...
TCGCCTGACTTCCATCAAACTGATATGTGGGCAACAAAATAGCCAATTGGGCAACAACTGGGCAACAAATATAAGTAAAAAAGTAGAGTTGGGCAACAAAAAAGAGAAAGAAAAACACTCTAAGACCTATGAAAAACAAGCACTTGGCAAACAAAAGAAAGTAAATTACTTTCCAATACAAAACTTCCCAAATATATAATCCAGCTGATCCTCATTAGTAATCGCACCGGTGATTTCGCCGAGGTAGTGGAGACAGCGGCGGATATCGAGGGCGAGCAGGTCTCCGGGGACTTTGTTATCAAGACCAGCTTTGATATCAGTGAGGGAGGTTTTTACCTGTAGCAGGGCATGGTAATGACGGGCATTGGTGACCACCGTGTTTTCGGTGCTGATGCTGCCACCAAGGACGGTATCCAGCATTCTTTCTTTGAGTACAGTAGTGTGTTGGTTTTGTTTGGCCGAGATGAAGATGATGCCTTCAATTTGACTGAAGCGTTCACGGGCAGCAAATTCATCCACCGCATCCAGTTTATTGGCCACGAGTAAATATTTTATTCCCTGCTGTTCCAGGGCGGACTGCTGACGGGCGATATCAGCGGGATCTTCTTTTACATCAAATAAATAAATGACCAGCTCGGCTTCCTTCATTTTGGCCAGGCTCCGCTCCACCCCGATGCTTTCGATCAGGTCGGTGGTATGCTCGCGGATACCGGCGGTATCAATCAAACGAAACAGTACCCCGTCAATATTGATCAGTTCTTCAATGGTATCGCGGGTGGTGCCGGCAATTTCACTCACAATGGCACGGTTCTCATTGAGCAGACTATTGAGCAGGGTGGACTTCCCGGCATTGGGCTTACCAATGATTGCCACACTGACCCCGTTGCGGATCACATTGCCGAGTTTAAAGGAATCTATCAGTTTGCTGGTGGATTGGTCCAGACTTTCAATCAGCTGGTAAAAAGCCGTACGGTCTGCAAATTCCACATCCTCCTGACTGAAGTCCAGCTCCAGTTCTATCAGGGCCGAAAAACGGATCAACTCCTCCCGCAGGGCCATGAGATCGCCCGAGAATCCGCCCCGCATGGTATGCAGGGCCGCTTTCTGGGAAGCCGCTGTATTGGCAGCAATCAGGTCAGCCACGGCCTCGGCCTGGGCAAGGTCCATTTTACCCTGCAGAAAGGCCCGCTGGGTAAATTCACCGGGTTTGGCCAGACGGGCACCACTGGCCAGTATCGCATCAATGATCTGCTGCTGAATATAAGGTGAGCCATGGGCACTGATCTCCACCACATCCTCACCAGTATAGGAACGGGGACCTTTGAATAAGGAGACCACCACTTCATCAAGCACCTGCTCCCCGCTTTTTAATAAACCCACATGCAGGGTATGGGAGGGCTGGACCAGCAAATCCTTTGAGGGAAACAACAGATTAATGATAGGGAATGCCTGCCGGCCACTGATACGGATCACGCCAATGGCGCCAATACCGGGCGGGGTGGCGAGGGCGACAATGGTATCATCCCAGGCGGCGAGGGTGTGTGACATGGGGCAAAATTAGTGGAGAATTGAAGATTGAAAGTTGAAAGTTGAGTCCCGATAACTATCGGGATGAAAACCTGTCTACCCTCTTATACGGAGTAGTGGTATAGAACTTTGACCTATCTTCATCGCTTATTGATTTCCTGATTCCAGAAACCTTTTTATGCTTCGATACCTGTCCATCATTCTGCTGGCCCTGCTGCTGCAACCTGCCATTAGCCACGCACAAGTAAAAACAACTGCGCAACAGGACAGCATTAAGGAAGTGAAAAGAAGGGCGGAAATGGAAAAAAAACGACGCCTGGAAATCGCAAAGGCAGAAGCCAAAAGAAAAGCAGAGGAAGAAAAAAGAAAAGCGGCCGCCAGTAAAGTGATCACGAAAGCCCCCAATGTCGGCAGTGCCGGACCTTCGGGATTGCAATTACTGAAAATACCCGTAACCGGTCCTTATTACCTGGGGATGCTCAAAAAGGAATACGACAGTACAGCCAGGACCAATACCATCTCCGTTACAACTGATAAACAAGCATACACTTTTAAACAGCTACCCTATTTTTATTTTGGCCGGCTCACCGTACTGGGATTGGCATTGCCCGATAGCATTTTTGCCAATGAGCTGCCAGACCTGATCGCCTATTATGAAAAAAAAATCGGCGCAGCAGATGAAATAAAGATCAGTGATTCTTTGGTGACATTTTCTCCGGAGGATGGCGCCGAACTGCAGGGCCAGTACCGGGTGAAAGAAGCCAAAATCACCTGGCATTATACCACACATGATGTGGTTATAAGTTATCGCCTCACTGATATGAAAAATAATAGCTGGAAAGGATTCTATTTAATCCGTTATGCCGGCACGGCAGACTTCATCAGGGGACTGGATCGTGTACAGGAAAAGGAAAGAATGATAGAGAATTGATTCTCTTCTTCAATAATGTTACAGGAATAATTTGCCCCTCATTTTCCTTTCCGGAAAATAAAATCGCCGTTCTCATCTCCTACTTCATCAATGGCACCTCCCACCGGTTTTTGTCCGTTGGCACCGGCAAATGATTTTTTTACCTGCTGAATCAGGTCGCTGGCCAGCACAGATGTGGCATTGGCCTGTTTAAAAAAAGCGAGTACCTGCAGGGCAAAGGGACTGTTACTGCCCGGTACCCCATCGGGTACTGGTTTTAATTTGCCCGAGCAAAGCACCATTCTTGATTTATACTGTCCGTTGTTTTCATTCTGCATGTCCCGCAACAATTGTCCGGAATAACAGGCATCGGCGATTACAAAAATATTCTTCGCCTTCATTTTTTGCAGCATACGGGTGATATCGAGATTACTCAGGTATTCATCATCGGCTCCGTTTTGTGCATCGGCGGGGATCCAGTAACCGGTCTCGAGTAAGGAATCATAAAAACCATGACCGGAAAAATACAAAAGGAGCCGGTCCTGTTCATCCAGGTTTTCTACATAGTTACGCAACTGGGTATAGATATTCTTCCGCGATGCTTTCTCATCAAAAAGATCTTTTACATTATCTTCTTTAAAGCCATATTGGTCCATCATCAGTTTACGGAAATCCTTTGCATCGCGTGCCGCATTTTGCAAACCTGACCAGGCCGCATACTTATCAATACCGATCACAAATAGATGGTCCTTCCCTTCTTTCTTTTTAGAAACGCCTCCCTGTAGTTTATAATCGAATTTCAGGCGGATGGTCCGGGCAAAGCCCTGTTTATTCTCCACCCGTATATCGGCAATATTCAATCCTTCTTTGGGTTCATAGAGGTAATCAAAATAACCAGAGCTGGCCCGGAAGTTAGTGGCGGGTTGGCCGTTTACCTGTATGGATTGAATGCTGTTAATCCCTTCTTTCCAGTTGGCGGCAATCCCGCGTACCAGAATTTTCTGACGGGTGGCAACTGAAATAACTTTTGCGCCCCGCATAGTGGTTGTATCAAAGCTGGGGTCAATGATTTCAACTGTAGGGAAACTGTCACGGACAATATCATTTTGAGGAAGGGGAGTATAAAATATTTCGGAAGAATCGCTGAGGGCGAAAATGGTTTTGGCACTGGTATTTCCTTTGGTCAACCCTGTTTTTTCAGTAGCGGGCCTGCTCTCGAACTGCAAAGTGCTGATGGCTACATTGCCATAGGATGGATCGGAGAAAACCGAGAGTTTACTGCCCTTGATCAGTCGCATCAGTTCCTGTTTCAGATCGCCTCTTTGTGGCATCCCGCCCATTCGCAGGAGGGATTTGATATTGGGAATCGGGTTTTCCGTCATCAGCAAAACGAAATTGTCTTTTCCATAAGGGGGTGAAACTACCGCTTCAAAAAGCACTGTATTTTCCCGAAGGGCTCCGGTTGAACTGGTTTCGGGGAAACGGTTATCGCCTGCATCTTCCTGGGGGTAGAATAGTTCCATCTCTTCTCCTTCGGTGTAGTGGAATACATAGGAATAAAAGTGGCTTTTTCCATCCCATTGTTTGCGGTCGAAACTGATTACGCATTTAACGATATCACCCTCATAAAGGATTCCTCCGCGGACCAGTTGACCGTTGGTTTGCTGCAGGATGATGCTGGCGGGGTACGCCGGGGTTTTGTTTTGCGCATAAAAGGATAGTGCCGGCCATAGCAGGGCTGCTAAGCAGCAAAATAACTTGTTCATGAAGGATGGCGGCATTGGGGAGTGGTTGGATACTGTAAATATAGTTACAGGAAGCGTACTATTCGTACCTGCCAGTACGGAGGAATGTTTTTTGTGACTTGTTCAGATAGGAGAATACCTGATTTTTTGGGGATTTGTGAGAGGGGGATCAGTACCGGAGAAGTAATACTATTGAATATAGTTTAAAAAAATGATATTTATTATTATGACCAGGTCTGGATTTTGGAGTGTGGGTTATTTAATAATTGTTTTTCTATTTTCTTTTTTCTTGATAAAAAAGAAACAAAAAATCAAGACGGATCGAAGCGGAATTTTCCGCTCTGCGGTATTTTCCTCACACGATCCGTCGCCCGACGCTCAAGATATTGCACGGTCCTTTATGCAGGATTTCTCATGCGTGATATTTATAGATTACTACTGCGCTGATTTTTCGATTTCCAGCGTATCACAAGGTTGAAGCCCTGTTGAAATCGAAAAATAGGCGCTTAATAAATTTCACTTTATTTGAGACTCAAAAAGTATTCTGTGCCCGGGCCTTTTTAAGTCCTCTCATCGTACTGCATTAAGGCTGCATTACCCGTCCTTTTGGCCAAATATGGAAATCTGGGAAACGATAGTTTATCAACAGGAGCTAAAACATCCAGAAACATTACATCAGATATTGCGCTATTTCTTAAAGCGGAAAGAGCTTTGAGAAAAAAGAATTTCCATAGCGCCTATTTTTCGATTAATATAAGGCCTCAACTTTAAGTAGCGCCGGAAATCGAAAAATGAGCGCAGTAGGTTAACCAGCCAAATCACGAATGAGAAATCTGGCATTAAAGCCCGTGCCAATTCGCGAGTTCCGGGGGCCGGTTCGTCTGCGGAAATCTCCAAAGAGAAAGAATTTCCCTTTCGAACCGGCTTGAATTTTTTGTTACTTTTTTTTCAAGAAAAAAAGTAAAAAGAGAATAATAAGAAACAAAACGCTACTTATTAAAAGACTTACGTACAAAAGAAAAATGACCTGATGAAAAAAGAAAATGAGTCATACACTTCATGCATTACTCCTGATATTTCAAAATATCCCTTATAATAAAAAAGCCCCTTCATTAAGAAGGGGCTTTGAAATTCTAAACTTTTATTGCTTTATTCACCCGTTACCTGGAAGGTAATCGGCTGCTTGCGGTAGGCTTTTACCTGACGGCCGTTCTGTACGGCTGGTGTCCATTTCGGGCCTTTTTTGATAACCCTCATGGCTTCTTCCTCCATTCCATAACCATGATTAGTCAGGGAACGAACGTCGGAGATATTACCTTCCTTGTCCACGACAAACTGCACCACGGTAGTGTAGGTTCCTTCGGGAGCTCCGTTATCAGAAGCTACCTGTCCGTTACAGTTTGATTCGAGGTAGCGGCGCCATTTGCTGTCGCCACCGGGGAAACTGGCTTCAATCTCCACCTTGTCAAATATCTTGTTTTCGTCTTCTACAGGTTTTTCTTCCACCACCTGCTTGCCTTCATCAACCACAACGGGGGTAACGATATTCTCGTCCTTCACACCTTCCTGGTCAACTTCAGCGATTTTTACTTCTTTCAGTTCTTCCTGTGGTGGAGGTGGTTTTTCCACTTCCTCATCCTTCTTGATCACAGGAGGAGTGAACTGTTTCATTTCCACTTTAGGCGGCTCCTGCTTGGGCGGGGGCGGCGGGGGTGGCGGCGGGGGTTCTTTCTTTTCTTCCTGCTTTACATCCTGGATCGTCATTTCTGACTGTTTGACCCGGTTGTCTTTGCTGTTCTTCATCTGGCTGGAAATCACAGATCCGAGGAGGGCCAGGCCCGCCACAGAGGCTGTAATAATAAGGGCACGGGTGATACGCCTGTTGTAGGTTCTCCGAAGCTCATACGCCCCATATTCCTTATTCCTTCCCTCAAAGACGATGTCAAGGAGGTCGGCTGATAAGATTTTGTTTGCTTCCATTTACGTAGCGTTTTTTATTAGATGCGGAACCGGGAAGATTCCACAAACTGATGTTATTTAATGCCGTTGGCGGACTCTGTGGCCCTGATCACTTTGACCTCATCCTCAAACGGCTTCACCAGGGCATAACGTTTTACCTGGTTAATGGTCATTTCGTCCAGGATATCCACCGTGTTCTTGTAGCTGGCGTCATCGTCAGGCTTGATGATCACGGTAAAATCGATATCCTTACAGGCGTTTTCCCAATCGGGATCACCCTTTTTCTTGGCCTGGTTTTTTTCATCTTCGCAGGCCTTGGGATCCACGGTAGCCGGGTTAAAACGGCTTTTTACTTCTGCTTTCTTGTTGATGATGATATCCCTGATGCCTTTGTATGTGGTTTGCTTAAAGTTGGAAGCATCCGGCTCCAGCTTTCCCTCATAATAATAGACCTGGTCCCCTTTGCCGAGCATGATGGTCAGCACGGAGGATTCTTTTACCTCGGTCTTTTTCTTTTCGTCATCCACATCCTTTGGCATATTCAGGTCGAGGGCGGTAGGCTCGTTCATGGTTGCCGTGAACACGAAGAACGTGATCAGCAGGAACCCGAGGTCCACCATGGGAGTCATGTCAACGCGGGTAGAAAGTTTTTTGGCTTTCTTCACACCCGGGCCTTTCTTATGACCGCCATCACCACCACCGCTGTCTATACTAGCCATATTGAAAAATTTTGTTAGTTAAAAATATTACTTCTTGTTTTCCGGAACGAAATACTGCGCTTTACTGAACTCACTGCCAGAAGGCACATCATCCAGTGCGGTTACCAGGTTGTACTTGAACTCATCATTTTTCTTGAGCGCTGAAATCACCGCCTCAAATGTGGGGTATTTCGAATGCCCGTCTCCTTTGATGAGGTATTTAAACCCTTTCTCTCCGGCAAAAGCTCTTTTGGCTGCACCGATCCAGTGTACCAGCTGATTATTCAGGGTATCCAGTACCGGAATACCAGGTTGTTTTAAACTTGCCTGGTCTTTAAAGTTTGTAGCCAGTAATTGCTTTAATCCGCCGAAGGGTACACCTACTGCATAAGTCTGGCGATAGTTCTGAATTTCAGCAGGGGTCAGTCCAAGACTTTGTGTGGTATTGATGTCATTGATAATGGCATCATACTTGGTTTTGTCCTTTTCTGACATCACACTGAAATAAACCCGGTTTGTAGAATCAATGGTGATCAGAACTGCATTGTTCTCGGGCAGTTTTTGCGACAGCACAGAACCCGGCGTTTTGATCTCCACCGGCTCAGGTGGCTTGAATTTCGTAGCCATAATGAAGAAGGAGAGGATAAGGAAGGCAATGTCCACGAATGGAGTCATGTCCGTATCCGTACTCTTCCTCGGTATCTTGACACTTGGCATAATTAATTACTATTTACAGTTTAGATGAATTTTTTACCATTTTCCATACAAAGATGCTCCTGCATTATTTGTACAGGGAGGCAAAGCTTTGTGTCAGGGTAAAGCCTGACTCATCTATACCATATGTGATAGCGTCAATCTTGGTTGTGAACACGTTATACATGATCAGGGCCAGGGCTGAAGTACCGATACCCAGGGCTGTATTATACAGGGCCTCAGAGATACCAACCGCCAGGTCACCGGCTGCTCCACCACCACCATCTTCACCCAGTGCGGCAAATGAACGGATCATACCCAATACCGTTCCCAAGAGGGCGATCAGGGTACCAACTGATGTAATGGTAGAAAGGAATACCAGGTTTTTCTGCAGCATGGGCAGTTCCAGGGCAGTGGCTTCTTCCACTTCTTTCTGGATGGCTACTACTTTTTGCTCGGTAGACAATCCGCCTTCGCTGATCATTTCTTTGTAGCGACGCAGACCTGCTTTCATTACATTACCTACAGAACCTTTTTGTTTGTCGCACTCAGACAAAGCCGCATCAACATTGCGGTTAGCCAGGTGGTATTGTACTTTACGGATAAAGTCAGAGATTGATCCACTTCCCAGTGCTTTGCGGATGGTCAGGAAACGCTCAATAGAGAAAACGATTACCATCAACAGCATACCAATCAGCAGGGGAACGATGATACCCCCTTCGTAAATCCTGTGAAGGGCATCTTTGGGTCCTTTGTGGTGAGGCCAGAATCCACCAGCCTTATCAGGCTCGGTAAATCCATCGGCACCGCCCAGAATAAAACGCCAGATAGCATAACCGGCGATAATACAAACAACAGGAGCAATCCATGAAATGGCGTTGCTGCTTTTCTTTGGTTGAACAGAAGTAGCCTTAACTGATGCAGTGGGTTTAATCTCTGCCATGATCTTGTGTTTTTAGTTTTTTTTGAAATGTTAGATATGATATTCCCGTTAGTTGTACAATGCTAAGAAAAAAGATTATACAAAAAACCCCACTCCTCATATTCTGAGATAGGGAGGGTCAAGTTAGGGATTTTTTCAAATGAAACAAGCCCCTGATAAATAATTTGATAAGAAAATTCCGGCTCCGGCCCGCCCCCTTAAATGCAAACGGTTTCGAACAACTATTCGTATCGGAGCGCCTCGATCGGATTGAGCTTTCCGGCCTTGAGTGCCGGGTACAATCCGGCCAGTAATCCCACCAGGGAGCAGATTATAATACCATAGAGTACCCAGTTCCAGGGCACCACAAATCCGGTGTTTAGCACGATAGAGAAAAGATTACCTACAAATATCCCCAGCAGGATGCCAAAAAAGGCCCCCATCATACTGATAATAATGGCTTCCATCAGGAACTGCCGGCTGACCATGTTTTTCTTCCCTCCGATGGCCTTGACCAGTCCTACCTCCCGGGTCCGCTCCGATACGGAGACCAGCATAATATTCATCAGTCCAATTGCCGCCCCGATCAATGTGATCATCCCGATCACCGTGGCAGATACCGTGAGGAAGCCCAGGCTGTTCATGGCTTTTTCCGCCACACTGTCGCTACGGTCTATGACGAAATTGTTATCTTCTGTAGTATTGAGCTTACGCACCCCCCTGAAAATACCCTCCGCCTCCCCCATGGCCTGCGACACCTTCATCAGGTCATTGGTCATTACGCCAATTACAAAGGAGAAACCGGATGGAAAATTCCGGTCCACATTGGTATAAGTAGAAATCACCGCATTATCCCGGCTGAAACCAAAGGAAGATCCCCGGCTTTCCAGCACCCCCACTACCCGGTAAGGAATATTATTGATCCGGATCACGGTATTCACGGCCCGCTCCACCCCTTCCCTGAACAATTTTTTTGCTACATCATATCCAAGGATACAAACGTTCCTTCCGGATAATACATCCTGCCGGTTGATATTCCTCCCCACCAGCAGCGTAAATCCATTGAGCTGCAAATACCCTTCATCCCCGCCGAACAAGGCAACATTGGGACTGGTCTTCCTGGTTTCCCAGGAGACAATATTATTGCGGTTGCCAAAAATGGATATACTCTTGACGGATGGGAAATTATAACGCTGCACAAAAAATTCTGCTTCATCTTTTGTGATCGGCTTACCCAGACTTGATTTTTTTTCTTTCCGCTGTCCTTTCTTCGACAGTTTTACATCACCATTGTTACCTCCGCCAAAACGGATATTCCTTTCCTTGAAACGCACAGTAAAAGCATTGGCCCCCATGGTAGAAAAACTCTCCATGAATTTCTGGTTCATGGCTTTGATGGCAGTAATGATTCCAATCAATGCCATGATGCCAAATGCAATGATAGATACAGTGAGGCCGGTCCGCAGTTTATTGCTGCGAACAGTGCGAAAAGCCAATGCCAGTATATCCCGGAAATTCATATTCATCCCGAAGGTACTGAATCAGCCATTGCCGGAGGAGGAGGCTTTTAGAAATAGATCCAGAAAGTAATGAGGTTGGGGTAAATACCCAGCAGGATCACGAGGGCGGCCAGGACAACCAGGGTCCATTTGAAGGCGGGACTGACAACAATCTTTGGATCATCCCCTTCCCGGAAGTACATAGCCTGGATCACGCGGAAATAATAATAGACACTCACTGCAGCCATCAGCACTGCTACAATCACCAGCCACATGCCATTGCCTGTAGCCAATGTACTCTTGAGCATATAAAATTTAGCCATGAAACCGGCCGTTAACGGGATACCCGCCAGTGATAAAAGAAAGATAGTGGTGGTGGCCGCCAGTAAAGGCTGGTGTTTGGCAAATCCATTGAAACCACTGAATGTATAATCATTCATTTTGATCAGTACGGCGAAGATGCCGATCGTTGCAAGGCTATACGCGATAGTATAGAGCAGGAGTCCTTCTCTTCCATCTGTGTTATTGGCATAAATAGCCAGCATCATGAAACCAGCCTGGGCTATACTGGAATAAGCCAGCATCCGCTTGACACTTTGCTGGAATACCGCCGTGATATTACCGATAAAGAGTGTTGCCACCGTGATGATTCCGGCAAAAATCTGCCACTTGGGTTGCAGCACCGCAAAATAATCACCAAAGAGTTTGATGAATGCAATGAAGACGGCACCCTTGACGATTGTTGCCATGAAAGAAGTGAATACAGAGGGAGCACCATCATACACATCCGGTGTCCAGAAATGAAAAGGTGCCAGTGATACTTTGAATGACATAGAGAACATCAGCAGCAGCATTCCGCCCAGCATCATGGGCGTAGGCAACTGATCGGGCCCCAGTCGCAGTACAGTCTGAAAAGTACCGGTAGCACCATATAAAAGGGCAATCCCCATCAGCATCAGTCCGGTGGAGAAAGATCCCATCAGGAAATATTTCAGCGAAGCTTCGTTGCTCTTCAGGTTGCGCTTATCACTGCCGGTGAGGATATACAATGGAATAGAAATGATTTCTATTCCCAGGAAGAGGATCAACAGGGATTTGAATGAAATGGAAAGGGTAATCCCACAGATGATGAAAAAAATCAGGGCGAAATATTCTGCATAGTTCACACCCACTTTCTCAATATCTCTCGCCGATAAAAGCAGGTAAATCAAGGTAGCGGCAATCGCTGTTGTATTGAACAAAAGAGAAAAGCGGTCAAAGCCCAGCATATCTGCCGCATTGATCCTGAAAAATACGGTACCACACATTTCAAGGATATTCACCAGCAGGAGCAATACCATACCGGTAATGGCCACATTGCGCAGGGCCGCCTTGCTTTTCAGCAGGATGCCACTGAACATCATCACTACACCGAGGACGGCCGAAAGAATTAATACATTCATATATTATCACTTCTTTTGTTCCAGCAATAGCTGCCGTACAAAATCAAATTTTTCGTTGATCAGTCCCGCGGCCTGTGCTGTTTCCTGCAGCAGGATACGCGGATATACACCCAGTACAAAAATCAGTAATACAATCAGTCCCAGCACGATTCTTTCATTCCAGGCAATATCTTTCACGGTAGCTGTTACCGCATTCATTTCTCCGTAAAAAACTTTGCGGATCATGTTCAATGTATACACCGCACCGAAGATGATGCCCAATCCTGCCAGTACCGTGAACCAGATATTGTATACTGTTACAGAACTAAAGATGCCATTGAACATCAGGAATTCCCCGGGGAAGGCATTGGTCAGTGGCAATGCAATATTGGCAAAGGCAATGATCACGAGGAAGGTGGCCAGTGCAGGTGCTTTCTGTGCAATTCCTCCCAGCTCGGAAATCTTGCGGGTACCGAGTTGTCTTTCGGTGATTTCCACCACGATCCACAAACCAATAATATTGATACCGTGGTTGAACATTTGTATCATCACACCCTGGAAGCCGGTTTCATTTTGTGCAAAGGCTGCGGCACACATCAATCCAATGTGTGCAATGGAAGAATAAGCGACCAGTCTTTTCAGATCATCCTGCCGGATGGCAATGAATGCAGCGTATAAGGCACCTACAAGTGATAAAGGCGTAATAAAATCAGCCCACTGGAAAGCGGCCATCGGCATTACCATGAATAACCAGCGTAACAAACCAAAGAGTCCCATTTTTACCATTACCCCGCTTAATATCATGGTTGTGGCGGTTGGTGCCTGCTCATAAGTATCAGGCTGCCAGGTATGGAAGGGGAAGATGGGCATCTTGATGGCGAATGCAATAAAGAAGAGCCAGAAGATCCATTGCTGTTTAGCAGCCGGAAGCCTGGAATTCATAAATGCATCCAAAGAAAAAGAATGATCAGGAGTATGTGCCTGGACATACAGGATACCGATCAGCATCAGCAGGGATCCCAGGAAAGTGTATACAAAAAATTTGAAGGTAACAGCAATTCGTTTTTCTCCACCCCACTGTGAACAGAGGAAATACATGGGGATCAGGGCCAGTTCCCAACAGAAGTAGAAAAGCAGGGCATCCGTTGCGAGGAACACACCCATCATACCTGCCTGGGCCAGTAACATCAAACCGAAAAAGTGATGGGCTTTTTTGTAGCTTGTTTGCCAGGTAGAAAGAATCACGAGCGGATAGGCAATGGCATTCAGTAAACAGAGCAGCTGGCTCATGCTATCCAGCTTTACCGAAAAGCTGCTGTTCAATGCGCTTAACCATTCCGTGCTGAATTGCAGGTTCTTTTCCTGCTTTAAAACAGTCAGGCCCAGTACGGACACAAGCAGTACTGCCAGGGAACCCAATAAAGACCATAGGCGGGCCACTTTTTCATCCCTGATAAAAAAGGTAACCAGTCCGGCCAGCAAGGGAATTAATATCAGTAAAACAGGCACCATAATATCTCAACCCGCTATCAGCGGATATTTAATGTCAATTAATGAATTGGTCTCTTCTTTCCACACGCATTATTTCCGGATAAAGAACTGAATCGCCAGCAGCACAATCATTCCCAGCACCATCAGCAACACGTAGTTGCCTACCTGTCCGCTTTGCAATAAGCGCAACTGCCTACTGCCATAATTCACTCCCTTTCCAACAGCATTCACCATTCCATCCACCACTTTATTCTCAACAATATTTTTCAGGAATCCGCCAAAACGGTGAAGCGGCTGCACAATTACTTTATCATAGAGCTCATCCACATACCATTTATTCTCCAGCACTTTGCCCAAACCTGTTGCTTCTGTCCGCTGGTAGTTTTTAAATCTGAACCAGGCAAAAACAATCATTATTAATACCAATACTGTAGAAAGACCCATCAGCATGTACTCTGTTGAATGAGAAACCGCATGTGCTTCTCCATGTGCCGCTGCAATCACCGGTGATAAGAAGGCTCCCAGTTTGTCACCCCCTTCTGCAATTACAGCAGGGATGCCCACGAATCCACCAATCACGGATAATACAGCCAGTATCATCAGGGGAATGGTCATGGCTGCAGGACTTTCATGCAGGTGATGTTCCTGATCATGGGTACCACGGAATTTTCCGGTGAATGTGAGGAAGAACAAACGGAACATATAGAATGCGGTGAGCAGGGCGGCAAATAAAGCGATGCCATACAATACCGGACTTTTCAGGTACACACTGAGCAGGATGGCATCTTTGGAGAAGAAGCCACTGAATGGAAATATGCCGGCGATGGCTATACAACCAATCAGGAAAGTGATATACGTGATCTTTAATTTTTTGGAGAGGCCACCCATATTGCGGATATCCTGATCACCACCCATGGCATGAATCACACTACCGCTACCAAGGAATAAGAGGGCTTTGAAGAATGCATGGGTCATTACATGGAATACAGCGGCGGTATAAGCACCGCAACCCAGAGCCAGGAACATAAATCCTAACTGACTCACGGTGGAGTAAGCCAGTACTTTTTTAATATCATTTTGCTTGAGGGCAATAGAAGCAGCGAGTAAAGCAGTTGCGAGGCCGATATAAGCAATGATATTCCGTGTTATTTCAGCTGCATCCAGGCTGTATAACACATTGCAGCGGGCAATCATATAGATACCGGCTGTTACCATCGTAGCGGCATGGATCAGGGCAGAGACCGGTGTGGGACCTGCCATTGCATCCGGCAGCCAGGTATACAATGGAATCTGTGCACTCTTACCAGTTGCACCAACAAAGAGCAGGATGGTAACGATCACCACATCTGCTGCTTTAAGTTTGGCCAGTCCGGCTGCACTGAACACATCCGTATAATTGACAGAACCTACTTTGGCAATGATCCAGAAGATGGCGATCAGGAAGGCCAGGTCACCAATCCGGTTCATGATAAAGGCCTTGTTAGCGGCTTTATTATACTCCTGATTTTTAAACCAGAAGCCGATCAACAGGTAAGAACAGAGTCCCACGCCTTCCCAGCCGATGAACATGATCACAAAATTGCCGCCCATTACCAGCAGCAGCATGGAGAACACAAAGAGATTGAGATAGGCAAAGTAGCGGCCGAAATGTTCGGGTTTTTCTTCATGCATATAAGCGGTCGAGTATACATGAATCAGAAAACCAACTCCGGTGATGATCAGCAGAAACAAGGAAGAGAGCTGATCTATTTTAAAAGAGAATGGGATATTTAGTTTGCCGACACTGATGAAATCAAAATAGTGGGCATCATGTGTATTGCCGCCTTTCACCTGCAGGAAGACCCAGATGCTGAGGACAAAGGCTCCCAGGATCACTCCGGAGCCGATGATGCCGGTTGCTGTTTTGGATAAATGCTTTCTGCCCAGCCCGTTGATCAGAAATCCAATGAAAGGCAGGAGCGGAATCCAGTAAGCGATATTCAGTACGTTATTCATGAATCAGTTTCCTATGCTTGAATTCAGGGAAAATCATTTCCAATTTTGAATTTTCCACTTTCAATTTTTCTAATGTTTCAACCTGTTTAAAAAATTAATATCCACCGAATGGATATTCCGGTACATCATCACGATGATGGCCAGTCCCACACTTACCTCAGCCGCTGCTACCACCATGATAAAGAATACAAATAATTGTCCGTCGGATCCCGCTGTTGCTGCCGCATTGGTTGCAGCCGCTTTCAAATGATGCATTTTGGAAAAAGCCACCAGCAACAGGTTCACGGCATTCAGCATCAGCTCAATGCACATGAAGATGATAATGGCATTCCGGCGCGTGAGTACACCCACGATGCCTATGCAAAAAAGGGCGACAGACAGTAATATGTAATAATTGATCGGCATACCCCCAACCCCTTAAGGGGTGTTTTTAGAGCGTTTCGTATTTGCGAAATGCTCCTGATTATTTAATATCTACACAACAGCTTTCAGCGTTTTACACCCAGGTTCCCCTTTAGGGGACAGGGGTGCTCACTCCTTCTTCCCAATCACCACGGCTCCCACCATGGCACTTAAAAAGAGAATGCTGCTTATTTCAAATGGCACCACATACGTGGTGAACAATTCTTTTCCAAGGTTTTTGATCAGGCCGATATCCCCGCTCACCACCTGGGCCTGGTCTTCTTTCGTGCCGGCATCTTTCAATGCGGCTACGAGTACCAGCATCAGACAGCCACCCGCCACGGCCCCTGCCATCTTGATCCATCTGTTTTTTTGCGGCTCGGTTTCCTTATTCAGGTTCATGAGCATGATCACAAAAAGAAAGAGTACCATGATGGCCCCGGCATAAACAATGATATTCACAATGGCCAGGAACTGGGCATTGAGTAAGATATAGTGTCCGGAAACCGCAAAGAAGGTCACGATCAGCCAGAGTACACTGTAAACAGGATTCTTACTGGTGACCATCATCAGTGCGCTGAAAATGGCCAGTACCGTTAAAAACCCAAATAATATTTCAGTCATTCCCATTTCTCTAAACAGTTTTTGCCAGCCGGCAATGAGTTCACATCAGGCATTAGTGACTTGCTTTTTCACCCAATGCTTTCTGGTATGCTTCCGGTTCGTTCACCGGATGCGGTATCAGCAATTCTTCTTTCTTATATATAAAACCTTTTCTTCCGTAATTGGCGGGTGCAAAGGTCTGGGAAAGATAGATGGCATCTTTCGGACAGGCTTCTTCACACAAACCGCAGAATATGCAACGGAGCATATTGATTTCGTATTTGGCCGCATACTTTTCTTCGCGGTACAAATGTTCTTCACCCGGCAGTCGTTCTGCCCCTTCCATGGTGATGGCTTCCGCAGGGCAGGCGACGGCGCATAATCCGCAGGCAGTACAATTTTCACGTCCTTCTGCATCCCTGTTTAAAACATGCAGCCCCCGGAATACCTTGGAAAAGCTTCTTTGCTGTTCCGGGTATTTGATGGTGGCTTTCCTCTTGAACAGGTGACTGATGGTGATACCCATCCCTTTCACAATATTCCAGAGATAGATGCTCTCCAGGAAAGTCATCGGCTTCCTGTTCACTTCCACTGACCTGTTTGTTAAGCGCATACTCATTTTGAAAGTTTGCAAATATATGTTTTGACAGCCATCTGTTTTATTCGATCAATTTATTCATCCGGCGGGGATGAATTTCCAAACAATCAAATCCCACGAATCAATCTCCGCATTGTTCCGCCCCTCCGGGGCGGTTTTGTCAATTAATTCATCTTTCTGCTACCGATATTGTGCCCCTCTGGGGCAGACATCGTATGAAACAACAGCACGTTTTTAAACCTACCGACATTGTGCCTCTCTGGGGCAAACATCACATGAAACAACATTACGTTTTTAACCCTACCGACATTGTGCCTCTCTGGGGCAAACATCACATGAAACAACATTACGTTTTTAACCCTACCGACATTGTGCCTCTCTGGGGCAAACACCACAAGAAACAACATCACGTTTTTAACCCTACCGACATTATGCCCCTCTGGGGCAAACCTCTTTATCAACCCACTCGCTACTCCCCACTTGCCACTCGCCACTCGCCACTCGCCACTAGCCATTACCCTATTTCTTCAGCCACAATATCACTGCCGCTGTGACCAGCATATTCACCAATGCCAGCGGAATCAGTTTCTTCCAGCCCAGGTTCATCAACTGATCATACCGGAACCTTGGAATGGTCCAGCGGATCCAGAGGAATACAAAGAGGAAGAAAGATATCTTGGCCATGAATACACTAAAGCTGATCAGCGACATCCAGAAAGAGCTCAATCCCCAACTGGCCTCATTCACAAATGGTATGTCATAACCTCCCCAGAAAACAGTCACCATTACCGCACTGCTGATGAACATATTGATGTATTCAGCAAAGAGGTAAAAGCCCAGTTTCATGGAAGAATATTCCTGGTGATAACCAAAGTTCAATTCGTTTTCAGCCTCTGGTAAATCGAAGGGCGTTCGGTTACACTCGGCCAGGGCACAGATAAAGAAGATCACAAAACCCAGTGGCTGATAAATGATATGCCAGCCATGCTCAACCTGGTTGGCCACGATAGCGCTCATTTTCAGAGAGCCCGTCATGAACAATACAGCAATCAGGGCCAGTCCCATCGGTAATTCATAAGAAACCATTTGGGAAGCACCGCGGATCGCGGCCATCAATGAAAATTTATTATTGGATGCCCAGCCTCCGATCATGATACCGTATACTCCTACACTTACAATCCCAAACACCAGCAGGATACCCATGTCCACATCGGCCACCTGCATATTAATCACATTACCGCCCTTGGTTACAAAAGGAGCTGCCCATGGAATCACCGTACTGGTGAGCAGGGCGGTGATCATGGCGAGTGCGGGACCAAGAATAAATAAAAACTTATTGGAAGCAAGTGGAATGATCTCTTCCTTGAAAAAGAGTTTACCACCATCGGCCAGGGGTTGAAAAATACCAAAGGGACCGGCACGGTTGGGACCAATCCGATCCTGTAACCAGGCCGCTACTTTTCTTTCTGCCAGGGTTGTGTACATGGCAATGAAGAAAGAAAGCCCGACAATGCCGAATATCAGCAGGGATTTCTCCAGTAAAAACCACCAGTCAATTGTCAATAAATTCATACCCTAAATCCCTAAAGGGACTTTTAGTGTTTTAAAGAATAAAGTAACTCACTATACCATCCTCACATTAATACAAGCCCCCGGCTATTCTCTTCCGGCCCGGTTATTCTTCCTTTGGGGCTTTGGAAAATGTCTCGCTCGTTGCCGGTCCGGGTAATGCGGCAATGTTCACACTGTTCACCCCACTCACGCTATGGATATCCATCAGCAGTTTCGGATCGCGGCCACCCATTACTTCGGAAATGGTTTCTTTTGGTTTTACCAGTCCTACATAATGCCCCTGTGAAATCACAGAGTGACGATTGATCTTTGTTGGTCCTTCAATCACCCAGTCACTTGTATTTTTTGTATCAAAGCGGCAGGTATTGCAGATCCAGCCGGGTTTACCCTCATAGCTCTGCACTTCACCCCACTCATCTTTCCGGGCGGTTACACGCAATACATCATCTCCCCGCTGCCACAAGGTAACCTTACCACAACACTTATCACAATCACGATGGGCATCCACCGGTTTGGTGAACCATACCCGGTTTTTGAAACGGAAGGTTTTATCGGTCAACGCACCAACGGGACAAACATCAATCATGTTCCCGCTGAAATCATTATCAATGGCTTTGGAGATATAGGTGGAAATTTCTGCATGATCTCCGCGATCCAGTATGCCGTGTACCCGATTATTGGTGATCTGATCAGCCACATATGTACAGCGGTAACAAAGGATACAACGCGTCATGTGCAGTTGTATATAGGGTCCGATATCTTCTTTCTCGAATGTTCTTCTTTTGAATTCGTAGCGGGTACCTTCTTTGCCATGTTCATAGCCGAGGTCCTGCAGGTGACATTCACCGGCCTGGTCGCAGATGGGACAATCCAGCGGATGATTGAGTAATAAAAATTCAACCACACCGGCGCGTGCATCCTGTACGCGCTGACTGGTGATGTTTTTTACAATCATGCCATCCATGACGTTGGTACGGCAGGAGGCTACCAGTTTGGGCATTGGCCGCGGATCGGCCGTTGAACCGGCTGCTACTTCTACCAGACAGGTACGGCATTTACCACCACTGCCCTGCAATTTGCTGTAATAGCACATGGCAGGAGGTGTTACATCTCCGCCGATCTGCCGGGCAGCATTCAGGATAGAGGTACCCGGCGCCACTTCGATTGTTATATTATCGATAGTGATTTTAAAATTGGCGGGCGCTTCTTTTTTTACTTCTTCAGCCATATTATTTTCTTAACCGCTAGGACGCAAGGTCGCTAAGTTACGCCAGGCACTTCGCGGCTCATTGCGTCTTAGCGTCTTTGCGGTTAAACTTTTTTATGCAGGTGTTACCACCTTTAATGGATCAGCATATCCTGCCAACCCGTAATTTCTTTTCAAACAATCCTCCGGATTCTGCACATGCCATTCAAACTCATCCCGGAAATGACGGATCGCTGCGGCAACGGGCCAGGCAGCGGCATCACCCAATGGACAAATTGTATTTCCTTCAATCTTGCGCTGGATGTCCCAGAGCAGATCAATATCACTCATCTTTCCTTTTCCGTTTTCAATATTCAGCAGGATCTTTTCCATCCAGCCGGTTCCTTCCCGACAGGGTGAACATTGTCCGCAGCTCTCATGCCGGTAGAAGCGGGCCAGTGTATAGGTGTGTTTCACCACACACTGCGTTTCATCCAGTACAATAAAACCTCCTGAACCCATCATGGAACCGGTAGCAAAACCACCATCGGCCAGACTTTCATACGTCATCATCCTGGCTTCCCCCTTCGCTGTTTTCAGCAGAAGGTTAGCCGGCAGGATTGGTACAGAAGAACCACCCGGGATACAGGCTTTTAATCTTTTTCCATTGGCGATACCGCCGCAATATTCGTCGCTGTAAATAAATTCTTCTACGGAGATGGTCATGTCGATCTCATATACTCCCTGCTTTTTGATATTACCACAGGCCGAGATCAGTTTGGTGCCGGTGGATTTACCGATACCGATTTTAGCATATTCTTCTCCTCCTTCATTCACGATGGGTACCACCGCTGCAATGGTTTCCACATTATTCACCACGGTCGGACAATCCCACAAACCTTTTACCGCCGGGAAGGGAGGTTTGATTCTTGGGTTACCACGTTTTCCCTCGAGGGACTCGAGGAGGGCTGTCTCCTCACCGCAGATATAGGCACCGGCACCCCGCTGCACATAAATTTCACAATCAAAACCAGAGCCCAGGATATTCTTTCCCAGCCATCCGTTATTCTTTGCTTCAGTGATGGCCTGCTCGAGTATGTCAACGATCCAGGCATATTCGCCACGGATATAAATATAAGAGCGATTAGATCCCAGCGCGAAAGAAGAAGTGATCATTCCTTCAATCAGCAGGTGCGGAATAAATTCCATCAGGTACCTGTCTTTGAAAGTACCAGGTTCCGACTCATCGGCATTCACTACCAGGTAACGGGACACGCCTTCGGGTTTGGCGAGGAAGCTCCATTTCATACCGGTAGGGAAACCGGCACCACCACGGCCACGGAGACCGCTCTTTTTCACTTCTTCTGTAACGGCATCAGGACTCATTGTTTTCAATGCCTTCTCCACACTGCGATAGCCGCCTTCACGGCGGTATACATCGTAGTAGCGGATACCGTCTACATGCGCTTTGTCTAATAATAATTTTCTTCCCATACTTTATTTTCTAATACCGCCGTCAGGGTCTTTGACCGCTGACGGGGTTCTTGACCGCTGACGGGGTCAACGGACTGCCTGTCTCGCGAACAATATCCATCTCTTTCCTTTCCTCACCCACACTTCCAGCACTTTCAGGTGATAAGTAACCGGAGTTCCGCCTTTCAATGCCACATTATAATCTCCCACAAACCGCAGATTCGCCATATTCCCGTTGATCTGCACCGTTACACTATCTTCTTTGATACTGAAATATTTCGTGTAGCCTGTTTCCAGGTTACTGATCATTTCTGTTTTGGTTTCTACCCAGCCATTGCTATGTCCGTAACTCAGCACTTTATCCGTTTGCTGGTTGATCGAAACCGTGTTGCCACTCACCAGTGCCTGATGAAACTCTTTCATTGTTACCGTGAGTTTCTGTTCATCTGTCTGGCCCAGTGTAACCACTGCCTGCATTAAAAGAACTATGACTAATAACTTTTTCAATTATCAGTTTTGCGTGGCTGCCGTATTTCTGCATTCTGCTATGATGGCATCCACTTTTTCTTTGGTCAAATGCTCCCGGTAATTTTTTCCCATCTGCATCATCGGTGCATAACCGCAGGCACCCAGGCATTCCACTGTTTTCAGGGTGAAGAGGCCATCGGCTGAGGTTTCACCGGGTTTGATGCCGAGTTTTTCAAAGATGTATGCCACGATATCATCACTCCCATTGAGCATACAGGGTCCGGTCTGGCAAACTTCAAACAGGTATTTGCCTACCGGTTTCAGGTTGTACATGCTGTAGAAAGTGGCCACTTCATATACTTCAATAGGTTTCAGGTTGAGAACGGAAGCCACATAGTCCATGGTTTCTGTGCTCAGCCATCCGCCAAATTCCTGCTGTGCCAGGTGCAATACCGGGATCAGGGCACTCTTGTGTTTGCCCTCAGGATAGCGGCTCACGAGCCACTTTACTTCCTGCATTGCCTTCTCTGAAAATTGTACACTCATTTATTGCTCTTTAAATCCCTGTCCTTCGCTATAGCTGCCAGACAGGTTGACATCTTTTTTTTAAGCATCCAGTTCTCCTGCGATCAGGTTCAGCGAACTCATGGTCATGATCGCATCACTTAGCATGCTGCCTTTTACCAGTTCCTCAAATGCCTGGTAATATACAAAGCAGGGTCTGCGGAAATGCAAACGATAAGGTGTGCGACCTCCGTCACTGATCAGGTAGAAACCAAGTTCCCCGTTGGCACCTTCCACACAATTATAAACTTCACCAGCCGGGATTTCTGTTTCACCCATGATGATCTTGAAATGATAGATCAGGGCTTCCATCTTGGTATACACATCGGCTTTGGCCGGGAGATAATACTCCGGTACATCAGCATGGTAAATTTCAGCTTCAGCTCCTTTGAATTCCTGCACTTTCTGGTAAGCCTGTTCAATGATGCTCAGGCTTTGCCACATTTCCTGGTTACGAACCAGCCAGCGATCGTAGTTATCGCCTGTGGTTCCTACCGGTATATTGAACTGGAAATCTTCATAAGAAGAATAAGGGGTATGCACCCTTACATCATAGTCTACTCCGGCGGCACGCAGATTCGGACCGGTGAATCCATAGTTCAGTGCCCGGTCGGCGCTGATGGCACCGGTACCAAGGGTACGGTCCATGAAGATCCTGTTGCGCTGGAAGAGGTTTTCAAATTCTTTCAGCACTTTGGGATATTCTTTCAGGAATTTCTCCAGCTTCTGAAAAGCGATATCGTTGAAGTTTCTTTCGAAACCACCGATCCGGCCGATATTGGTAGTGAGTCTGGCGCCACACACTTCTTCGTAAATTTCGTAAATCAGTTCCCGGTACTGCATCACATAGAGGAAGCCGGTATAGGCTCCTGCATCCACACCCACAATGGAGTTACAGATCAGGTGATCGGAAATACGGGAGAGTTCCATGATGATCACCCGGAGATAATCCACTCTTTTCGGCGTTTTCACCCCGAGCAGTTTTTCACAGGTGAGGTGCCAGCCCATATTATTGATGGGAGAAGAACAGTAATTCAACCGGTCCGTTAAAGTTGTGATCTGGGCCAGTGGTCTTCTTTCAGCGAGTTTTTCAAATGCCCGGTGGATATAGCCAATGGTTTGTTCTGTGGAAACGATTCTTTCTCCATCCAGTTCCAGGATATTCTGCATCACTCCGTGGGTAGCGGGGTGAGTAGGTCCCAGGTTCAGTGTGGTGGTCGTTTTCTCAATCGAGCCTTCCGGGAGTTTTATATGTTCGTGTTCTGTATTCACTTCCTGTTCATTTCATTTATATGCGTCATTACTAACCTGATTCATTCTGCTGCAACTAAAATCAATGCGCCATTAGCAGCGGCAGTGTTTCTTATCTGGTGACACCTGCGTTTACCCTCTTCCAAACATTTCATCATCCTTATCAATCCTCGTCTGGTCCTCCAGCGGAAATTCTTTCCGCAGGGGGAAATAATCCATTTCATCCACATTCAGGATCCTTTTCAGGTTTGGATGCCCTACAAAATTGATCCCAAAAAAATCAAAGGTTTCCCTTTCCATCCAGTTGGCTGCGGAAAATAATCCAGTAGCCGTATATATATCAGGCTGGTTGATTCCCGTAAATACTTTGAAGCGGAGACGGATATTGTCCGTCATATTGTGCAGGTGATACACTACGGCCAGTTCCCTTCCGGATTGAGATGGATAATGCACGCCGGTCAGGTCGGTGAGGAAACGAAATTGCAGGGTATCGTCGTCGTACAAAAAGTTCAGCACTTTCAGGTTGAGTTCCTTTGGTGCTTCAAAACTGAGCATACCGTAGGTGGTATCGAAGGCAGTAACCTGGTCTCCGAATTTCTCAGTCAGTTTTGATTGTATTGTTTCGTTGGTCAATCCCATACCACAAACTCCGAAGAGCTTTTGATTCCCTGCCTGATTACAAACAGGGTTGATTATGATTATTACAAATACTGTTCTTTTTTATTCATCAGCCTCTCTTCCACTGCTTACTGGATGCCATAGCTATCCAATAAGGCTTTATACTGTGTTCCATTTCTTCTTCTCAGGCTTTCCTTTTCCACCAGGTCCTGTATCCGCATTACTCCGTCGATAATGGCTTCGGGGCGGGGCGGACAGCCGGGCACATACACATCTACCGGAATTACCTGGTCAATACCCTGTAATACGCTGTAGGTATCAAATATGCCTCCGCTGCTGGCGCAGGCGCCTACGGCCAGTACCCATCTGGGTTCTGCCATTTGCAGGTAAACCTGCTTCAATACAGGTCCCATTTTTTTGGCAATGGTACCCATGACCATGAGGAGGTCGCACTGGCGCGGACTGAATCCCACCCTTTCTGAACCAAAGCGGGCCAGGTCATAATGCGAACCCATGGTGGCCATGAATTCGATACCGCAGCAGGAGGTAGCAAAAGGAAGCGGCCAGATGGAGTTCTTTCTGGCCAGACCGATCACTTTATTCAGGGAAGTGGCAAAAAAGCCTTCTCCCTGGTGACCTTCGGGCATTTCAACAATGCTGATATCTGCCTCGTAAGGTTTTTTGATCAGGTTATATGATACTGGACGAGACATAGTATAAATTATTAATTAGTTAATGTGAAGATGTGAAAATGGAATACATATTATAGAACAATCCTTGGTTGAATTTGTTCCGGTTCCATTCCTCACTCTTATATTCTCACATTCCCACATTTCCACATTTCCATATTCTCACATTCCCACATTCCCACATTCTCACATTTCCACATTCTCACATTTCCACATTTGCTCTCACTCTTCCCACTTCAACGCACCTTTCTTAATGATATATATAAACCCACAAAGGAAGAATCCAACAAACATTACCACGGCCCAGAAGCCTGGCCATCCCAGGTCCTTGAAATTAACGGCATAGGGATAGAAGAATATGACTTCCACATCAAACAACACAAAAAGGATGGCGGTCAGAAAATATTTGATAGCCATTG
>Ga0209174_10000704_pt1 | contig 24677 bp, 20 predicted proteins | sample JI91814BDNA_FD_187505 | JGI IMG/M metagenome (GOLD analysis project Ga0209174, IMG submission 187505) | Wastewater effluent complex algal communities from Wisconsin, to seasonally profile nutrient transformation and Carbon sequestration -... | ecosystem: Engineered > WWTP > Effluent > Algae...
ACGGCCACGTGGCGGCCGTGGCGGAGGATGTCCATCAGCAGTTCGGGCTGCTGGCTGTAGGGCACGCGCAGTTCGAAGCCGCCGTTGTCGAGCGGGCGGCCTTGCTGGTCGGGGTGCCATTTTTCCTGGGCCACCCAGCGGCTGCGTTCGGGGCTGAAGTGCAGCACGGCCCATTCCACTTGGGCGCCGGCAAAGATGCCGTAGCCGCTGCCGAGTTCGCGGTCGAGGGTGGCTTCGTCGATGTTGCGGGCGTCGCGGTCGAGGATTTCGGCGCGGTGGATGGCGTCGATGGCGAAGCTGCGCAGGCTGCCGCGCAGGTGGCACCAGGCATCCAGGTACCAGTTGTCGCGGTAGTGGATGAGGCGCTGGGGCGAGACTTCGCGGCGGGTGGCCGTGTCGGTGCCGCGGGCGTGGTATTCGATGACGAGGCGCCGGCGGCGCAGGGTGGCGGAGCCGACGGCCTGGAAGTGTTCGAGCTGGAAGCTGCGCGCACCCACGGTCTGGATGCGGATGCGCCGGGCGACTTCGGCGGCCGAGTCGTCGGCGCTGCCGAGAATGCGCCCGAGCCGGTCGAGCAGCGGCCGGATGTGGGGGCCGAGCAGGCCGCTGCTGTCCAGGTTGGCGAGCAGGTATTGCATTGTCAGCAGGGCGTGGATTTCTTCGGCGCTGAACCACAGGCCGGGCAGTTCAAACTGGGGGCCGAAGTCGTGGTGGGTGCTTTCGAGCCGGTAGCCGCCTTGTTCGCGGTCGAAGATCACCGGTGCGCCGAGGGTGTCGCGCACGTCGCGGATGTAGCGGGTGAGGGTGGCGCGGGAGATGCCGAGTTCGTATTGCAGATCGAGGGCGGGAACGGCGCGGCGGTGGCCGAGCAGACGGATGAAGTGGTGCAGCCGGTCGGTGGGGATCAAGCGCAGAGCCTCGCTGGCGTGGGTTTTCCGGGGGTGGGGCCGATGGTAGCCTTTTGATGTGGCGGGCGCGATATGCCAAAGGTATTAAAACGCAGGCGCCCGGGTAAATTGAGCCACGACAGGGAAGGCTGCGGTGCCGGAGGCTATAGTCGGCGCGGCGGTGGCGCCCCTGCGGTAGGATTCCCGTTCCGGCCGGGCAGGGGCCCGGCGTGATTTGGCGAGGATGTGTGTATGACGATGCTGACAGGCAAGAGGGCTCTGGTGACGGGTTCGACGTCCGGGATCGGGCTGGCGGTGGCGCGGGCGCTGGCCATGGCCGGGGCGAAGGTGATGCTCAACGGTTCGCGCACGGCCGGGGATGCGGAGGCCTTGCGCGCCGCGCTGGCCGCCGAAACCGGTGCCGAAGTGGCCTACACGGCGGCCAACCTGGCGGTGCCGGCTTCGGCGCGGGCACTGGTCGAGGCGGCGACGGCGGCCTTTGGCGGCCTCGATATTCTGGTGAACAACGCCGGCATCCAGCACGTGGCGGCGGTGGATGCCTTTCCCGACGACACCTGGGACCAGCTCATGGCCATCAATGTGTCGGCGGTTTTTCACACCACCAAGGCGGCCCTGCCGGGCATGAAGGAGCACGGCTGGGGGCGCATCGTCAATATCGCGTCGGCCCACGGGCTGGTGGCTTCGCCCTTCAAGGCGCCCTACACGGCCAGCAAGCACGCGCTGGTGGGTTTTTCGAAGGCGGTGGCGCTGGAGGTGGCGGAGCAGGGCATCACCTGCAACGCGCTGTGCCCCGGCTACGTGCGCACGCCGCTGGTAGAAAAACAGGTGGTCGACCAGGCCAAGGTGCACAACATGGCCGAAGAGCGGGTGATTCGCGAGGTGATCCTCGCGGCCCAGCCCACCAAGCAATTTGTCGAGGCCGACGAAGTGGCGGCCTATGTGGTGTTCCTGTGCTCGGATGCGGCCAGGTCGGTTACCGGTTCGGCGCCCTTGATCGACGGCGGCTGGACGGCGCGCTGATGCCAGCGGGTGACGGGGCCGTGCTCCGGCCGGGTGTGCTCATGAGCGCGCCGGCATGCAGCCTGGCCCCTTTCACTCTTAACGCTTGATCCTTGACGCGGTTTTCAAATGGAAGAATTCATCGGCGGCCTGTGGCACCGTTTCATCACCCGCGCGGCGACCCGCAGCTACCCGCAGGCAGCGCTGCGGCTGGACGACATCGAGCGCACGGCGGGCATTTTGTTCCGGGCGCTGGGGGGTGACGCCGGCCTGCGCGTGGCGCCGGCGGCCGAAGTCGAGCACGGTGCCCGGCGCGGCTGGCTGGCGCGTATCGCCCACGCCGGTGAAAAGGTGGCCCAGTCGGCGCGGGATGCGGAAACCCTGCGCCTGCCGGCCGAGATCGCGTTGTTTCCCGAACGCAGCCTCAACCGTGACCTGTATCTCTGGCTGATCGCCCAGGGGGCGGCGCTGCCGGCCGACGGGCTGAATGCCGACAACTGGATCGCCGCCAACCAGGAGGCCAGCGCCAAAACCTTGGCGGCCTTTCCGGGCTTTGCGTCGCGCTACCGGCGCCTGGTGGCGGCGGTGCTTGCAGAGCGCCCCAACCCGGCCAGGCTGCCCGCCGACGAAGCTGCCGCCGAACAGGCCGTGCGCCAGGCGCTGGCCGAGCCGGGCAGCGTGGCCAGCCTGCCCGCTGCGCGCAAACCGCCCACGCCGGTGGCGCTGTGGCTCTACCCGGCCCCGGTGGCCATCGACCGCCGCGAGTCGCCGGCCACGCCCACGCCGGCCGAAAACCGCGAAGGCGCAGGCAAATCCACCGACGCCACCGACCGCCGCCGCCAGGCCCAGCGTGAAGATATGCCCGACGGCAGCAACGGGCTCAACCTGCCCTTCCGGGCCGAAAGCCTGCTGTCGTTTGCCGAATACGTGAAGGTGAACCGCGGCCACGACGACGATGCGGACGACAACCCGGCCCGCGCCGCCGCCGACATGGACCGCATCTCGGTGGCCCAGGACGGCACCGACACCGCGTCAAAAGTGCGCTTCGACCTCGACCTGCCCTCGGCCGCCCAGGACGATCGCCCGCTGGAAAGCGGCATCCTGCTCCCCGAGTGGGACTGGAAGAAGCAGGTGCTCAAGCGCGACGTGTGCCGCCTTACCGTGCTCGACCCGCGTGACGCCCCGCCCATCGCGCTGCCCTCGCGCCTGGTGCGGCCGGCGCGGCGCCTGCGCCACCAGCTCGAAGCCCTGACCCCGGCGCGGCGCTGGCTCAAGAACCAGCCCGACGGCCCCGAACTCGACATTGACGCCTGCGTGCGCGCCTTCGCCGACCGGCGCACCGGGCATTCGGTGGGGGCCGGCGGCGGCTACCTGTCGTGCGAACGTCGCGAGCGCGATCTGTGCTGCCTGGTGCTGGCCGACCTGTCGCTATCCACCGACACCTGGGTGAGCGACGAGCAGCGCGTCATCGACGTGATCCGCGACAGCCTGTGGCTGTTCTCCGAAGCGCTCGGCGCCACCGGCGATCCGTTTGGCCTGTACGGCTTTTCGTCGAGGAAGCGCGAGCACATCCGCTTTCACCGCATCAAGGATTTCGACGAGCCTACCGACGACCGCATCCGTGGCCGCATCGGCGCCCTCAAGCCCGGCTTCTACACCCGCATGGGCGCCGCCATCCGCTATTCGACGCAGATTCTCGCCAAGCGGCCCGAATCCATGCGCCTGTTGATGATTCTGTCCGACGGCAAGCCCAACGACGTGGATCACTACGAGGGCCGCTACGGCATCGAGGACACCCGCATGAGCCTCAACGCGGCCCGCCAGCAGGGCGTGCGGCCGTTTTGCGTCACCATCGACAAGGAAGGCCAGGGCTATCTGCCCCACCTTTTCGGCCCGGCCGGCTACACCATCCTGCGTAACCCGGCGGAGCTGCCGGCCCGTTTGCCGCTGCTCTACGCCCAGCTCACCGGCGCCTGAACCCGCTGGCCCGCGGCCGCTTCAGCCGCGAAAGGCCGGCGCATCGGCCGCGAAGCATTCGCCCAGCCAGTCGGCAACGGCGGCGACGCGGGGCTGGCGACGGGCGTCGGGATGAACCAGCAGCCACAGGTCGCGGCTGAGCACCGGTTGCGGCCCGCTCATGCGGATCAGGCCGGGCGCAGAGTCGGCCAGAAAGCACGGCAGAATCGCCCGGCCGATGCCGCCGGCCACCGCCAGCAACAGCCCGGCGAGGTTGTTGCTGCGCAGCCGCACGCGTTGGCCGGCGAGCTGTGCGGCCAGCCAGCGCATCTCCGGCGTATGGGCCAGTTCGGCGTCGTAGGTCACCCAGTCATCGTGCTGGGCCGAGGGGGCGGCATATACGGCAAAACCCACATCGGCCAGTTTGCGGATCAGGAAGTCGCCGCTCTCGGGGCGGGCCAGCCGGATGGCGATGTCGGCCTCGCGGCGGGACACGTTGAGGTTGTCGTTGCTGGCGATCAGCTCGACGATCAGCTCCGGGTGGCGGGCGTAAAGGCCGTTCAGGCGCGGCACCAGGTAGTCGCTGGCGATGGCGCTGACCGAGGTGATGCGCACCACGCCGCTCACCGTGCGGGTGCCGGTTTCGGCCAGCCGGGCCAGGCCGGCCACGTCCTCCTCGATGCGCACCGCCCGTTCGAGCACGCTGGCGCCCACGGCGGTGGGGCGCCAGTGCTTGTCGCTGCGCTCGAAGAGCGGTGTGCCGAGGGTGTCCTCCAGCGCCCGCAGGCGCCGTGCAACGGTGGTCTGGTCCACCTTCAGGCGGCGCGCCGCGGCGGCGAGGGTGCCTTCACGGCCAATCTCGACCAGAAAACGCAGGTCGTCCCAGTTCATGCGGGGTGTTCCGGTTTGAATGAGCTGCAATTTTGCAGGGTAGTGCTGCGCAGGTGTCGATTTACGCAGGACGTGCCCGGGCCTAGGCTTGCCGTTCCGATTTCCATCCAGGAGTAAAACCGCCATGCCCGCATCCAAAACCCTGCGCGAACTGTCCGGCAAGCCCGCCGCGCCGGCGCTTCTGTCCGAATCCGTGTTGATTCTGGTCGATGCCCAGAACACCTATCGCAGCGGCGTCATGGAGCTGGCCGGCGTCGAGCCGGCTCTCGACGAGTGCGCGCGGCTGCTCGGCCGGGCGCGGGCGCTGAAGGTGCCGGTGATCCACATCCAGCACGATTCCGGCCCCGGCTCGCCCTACGACATCAGCGCCGAGATTGGCGCCATTGCCGACAAGCTGGCGCCGGCAGAGGGTGAAGCCGTAGTGGTCAAGCACTACCCGAATTCCTTCGTCGGCACCGATCTGGAGGCGCGCCTGAAGGCGCTGGGGGCGACCCGGCTGGTGATTGCCGGTTTCATGACCCACATGTGCATCAACTCCACCGCGCGGGGCGCCTTCAACCTGGGCTACGCGGTGAGCGTGCCGGCCAGTGCCACGGCCACCCGTGCGCTACCGGCGCCGGGCGGCGGCACGGTGAGCGCCGCGGCGCTGCAGACGGCGGCGCTGGCGGCGCTGGCCGATCTGTTTGCGGTGGTGGTGCCTGCAGTGGACGACATTCCCGATTGACGGGCGGGCGCTGCCTTCGGGTGGCGCTCAGGCGATCTGCCCGGTGGCCTGCTCACGCCGCCGGGCGAGGTAGGCCGGGCCGAGCTGGCGGGTGAGTTTTTCGGCCTTCCGCCAGATTTCGGGGTGGGGCCTGAAGCTGTCGCGCAGCTGCATCCACAGGGGTGAGGCCTTGTGCAGCAGTTCGTGGATCAGGGTGTCGAGCAGATCCAGTGCGTCGTCGTCCGAAAGGCGGGCCAGGTAGCGCGGATTGAGGCGCAGGGTGTCGGAGTGCCAGCGGTACTGGCCGAACACCCGTCCGGCCGGTGACAGCTTGCGGGTGCACATGCGCCGGGGAATGCCCAGCTGGGGCAGGGATTCGCGCACCAGGTCAAGGGCCAGGTCGATGTCGAGTTGGGTCATCGGATGCTCTCGCAGGATGGGCGTCAGACGCCCCAGGTCACTGGAACCTTGTCCTTCAGCGAGCGTTCGAGCAGCTCGACGAGCGGCACCGCGCGCTGAAAGAAGCTCACACCGCCGCCGGAGGGCTTGGCGTCGTTTTCGTCGGGGTCGGCGGCTTCCCTGGCCTGCTCGGCCAGCCGCGCCTTGTCGCTTTCGATGGCGGCCTTCACGGCGGCGAGGGCGCCGGGCAACTGCTCGACGGTCACGATTCCCTTGGCATCGGCAGGATCCTTGCCGAGCACGCCCAGCATTTCCTTGCCGTTCTTTTCAAACATGATCACGTCGCCGCTGGCGGGGGATTTGAAGATGATCAGCATGGTGCTTTGTCCTTGCAGTGGAATGTCGCCATTGTAATCTGCCGACGGGTTTCCACGGAAAACCCGAACAGCGTTGCAGGGTGGGCGGTGCTACTGTCGGGGCCCCGTCTTCCGTTAACGTCAATCGTGGATAAAGGCAAAACCCTCGCCGGTATCGGCTTTGGTCTGGGCGCCTATGGCATCTGGGGCTTCTTCCCGCTGTTCTTTCGCCAGCTCGGCCACGTCAGCCCGGCCGATGTGCTGTGCAACCGGGCCCTGTGGGGCTGCGTGCTGGTCAGCCTGATCCTCACCGTGCGGCGCGGCTGGCCCAAGGTGGGCAGTGCCGCGCGGCAGCCCGGTAACGTGCTGCGCCTGGCCGTGGCCGGGCTGCTGGTGGGGTCGAACTGGCTGGGTTTTCTGTGGGCGGTGGACCAGCGCCTGGTGATCGCCGGCAGCCTGGGCTATTTCCTCGTTCCGCTGGTCAACGTGCTGCTCGGCATGCTGGTGCTCAAGGAGCGCCTCAACGGCAAGGAATGGGCCGCGGTGGGGCTGGCGGTGGCGGCCGTCGGCAACGAGTTCGTCGCGCTGGGCAGCCTGCCCTGGGTGTCGCTGTTTCTGGGCGGCACCTTCGGGCTCTACGGCCTGGTGCGCAAGCAGGTGCGGGTGGATGCGGTGTCGGGGCTGTGGCTGGAAACCCTTTCGATGCTGCCGCTGGTGGGCGCCTATGCCCTGTGGCAGGGCCGCCAGGGGCACGCGGTATTCACCGGCCACGACGGCTTGACCGACTTTCTGCTGGCCATGTCCGGCGTGATGACGGCACTGCCGCTGATGCTGTTTGCAGCAGCCACCCAGCGCCTCAACCTGGCCACGGTGGGCATGCTGATGTACATCAACCCGACCATGCAGCTCCTTACCGCGGTGTGGATCTTTGGCGAGGAACTGCAGCCGGCGCGGCTGCTGACTTTCGGACTGATCTGGGCCGGGTTGCTGTGCTATAGCTGGGCCGGCTGGGAGAAATACCGGCAGGCCGCGTGAAACGGCGCGGCAGACTGTGGGGGCGACTTCAGTCGCCCGCGGACTTTGATATGCGGCATGTCGATGATTCAACGCGCGGCGGGCGACTGAAATCGCCCCTACAAAATCATCCATTCCTTGTCGCGAAGCAAACGGAACAGCCTCCGGGAAGACTCATCAACCCGGCCATTGAATAGCGACCACCCGCTCAGCCCGAACGGTGGCAAGGGAATCAAAGGGCCGGGTTAATAGGATCATCGTGGTTTTCCGGTAGGGAGCTTCTCTTGCGCATCGGCATCGACCTTGGCGGCACCAAGATTGAAATCATCGCCCTCTCCGAGGGCGGGCAAACCCTGGCGCGGCGCCGCGTGGCCACGCCGCAGGGCGATTACGCCGCCACGCTGGCGGCGGTGGGCGGGCTGGTGGCGGCTGTCGAGGGCGAACTGGGCCGGTGCGGCACGGTCGGGGTCGGCATGCCGGGGGCCTTGTCGAAAGCCAGCGGCCTGGTCAAGAACGCCAATTCCACCTGTCTGATCGGCCGGCCGCTGCTGGCCGACCTGCAGCTGCTGCTGGGCCGCGACGTGCGCGTGGCCAACGACGCCAACTGCTTTGCCCTGTCCGAGGCCGTGGATGGCGCGGCGGCGGGGGCCGGCGTGGTGTTCGGGGTGATCATCGGCACCGGGGTGGGGGGCGGCATCGTGGTGCATGGGCGGGTGCTCGACGGCGCCAATGCAATTGCCGGCGAGTGGGGCCACAACCCGTTGCCGCTGCCTTCCGGCGCGGATCTGCCCTTGCCGGCGTGCTACTGCGGGCGCGCCGGCTGCGTCGAAACCTATTTGTCCGGCCCCGGCCTGGCGCGCGACCACGCCCAGGCGAGCGGCGCGGCGCTGACGCCGGAGGCCATCGTTGCCGCGGCGGCGGCGGGCGATGCGCGGTGCGAGGCCAGCCTGCAGCGCTACGAGGCGCGCCTGGCGCGGGCCTTGGCCGGTGTCATCAACCTGCTCGATCCGGACGTGATCGTGCTGGGCGGCGGGCTGTCGAATCTCGGTCGGCTCTATGAGCGTGTGCCCGGCCTGTGGCAGCCCCATGTGTTTTCCGACCAGGTGCTGACCCGGCTTGTGAAAGCCGGGCACGGTGATTCGTCGGGCGTGCGCGGTGCGGCCTGGCTGTGGCCGGCCTGAGCGCCGGGATTTTCTGATTGGAGGTACACATGAAGTCACGGATTGACGCGGTGTTTGTCGGTACGCTGCGCCCGCTGCCGCCCGAAGGCCAGCAGACCGGCATGTTCAAGATGCCGGTGGCGGGGCCGGTGGTAGCGGAGCGCGAGGGCCTGGCCGGCGACATGCAGGCCGACCTGCGTGTGCACGGCGGGCCCGAGAAGGCGGTGCATTACTACCCGGCCGAACACTACGCGGCGCTGGCGGCCCGGGTGCCGGCGCTGGCTGGCGTGCTGATTCCCGGCGTGCTCGGCGAGAATCTTTCAGGCCGCGGCTTGACGGAAGACTCGGTATGCATCGGCGATGTTTTCGCCATCGGCACGTGTCGTTTGCAGGTCAGCCAGCCGCGCCAGCCGTGCTGGAAGATCAGCCATCGTCTTGGGCATGAGCCGATGTCGCGGGTGATCGCCGACGCGGGCCTGACCGGCTGGTATTTCCGGGTGCTGGAAGCGGGCGAGATCAGCGCTGGCGACGGGATCGAATGCGTCGAGCGTCCGGCGCCGGGACTTACCCTTGCCCGGCTGTGGACCGCCCGCCTGGCCCATCGCCCCGATCCGGCCGAGCTGCGCTGCCTCGCCGCAGCCCCCGGCCTCAATCCGGACTGGGTGACGCGCCTCGTCGAACGGGCTGCCTGGCTGGCGGGTTGACTCCCGTCCTTACTGGAGTAAAACGAGGTTTTGCCCTGCTTTTCCAAGAGATCCCGACCATGCCGACGCCCATTCCTGCCGTAAACCCTGTGGTCCCCTTCTGTGAGCTGATCGGTCACCTGGGACTGGCCAGCATGGGGGTGTCCTTGCGTCTGCAATACCTCATGTGCCGGTTGTCGATCGGCATCACGGAAAACTGCGTGAAGAAGCAGCTCGTGGAAGCCGACCCTGTTGTGCACGCGGCAGATCATGCCGAACTCAAAGAGCACGTCATGACGTTGCTGGAGGCCAGCGCCGAAGGGTGCTCGACGATCGTGCGCGCTTACATCGAAGAAGTCACCCAGGCCCAGCACCGCTGCCTGCACGCGGCTTTCGGCATGGAGGAGCGCGAGGCTCCCGCTCTCGGCCTGCCTTTCATGCCCGGCGTGGCCGTGCCCAGGGCGCGGGTCGCCGCCAAAGTGGCTAGCGGAAGGGAATGATCAGCGGCCCAATGTCGATGGTTACGGCCGACTGGGCCGAGCGGGCCGGGTAGGCATACACCGGCTGCGGGCTGTAAACCATCGGGCGTTCGTACACCACACGCGGGGGCGCTGCATAGACCGGCGGCGGGCTGTAGTAATACGCGCCGCGGTAGTCGTAGTGGCGGTGGTGGTCGTGACGGTGGCGGTACTCGCCCCGATCGTAGTCGCCGTGGTGTCGTCCGTGGCCATGTCCGTCGTCGGCGCTGGCGGGCAGGGACAGGCCCAGGGCCAGGCTGCCGATCAGGCTGGCGGCAATCAGTTGGCGGACATCAGACATGGTTTTCTCCTCGAAGGCCCGGTGTGGATTCCGGTTGCCGCGAGGATAGCCGCAGCCCGGGTGGCGGGGCGTCGGGCATTTGTAAGCAGAAATAGGCGCTCCGGGCCGTTTTTCCGGCGGGGCCGCGCCGCGGCGGCCGCGGGTGCTTACATTCTGTTGTCGTCGCCAGCCTTGGCGGCGATCAGGGTTTCGCGCCAGCAGCCTTGGCGGCGATCAGGGTTTCGCGCCAGCGGCTGATGGCGGCGGCGATGGCGTCCTGACTGATGGGCTTGGGCACGTAGTCGTTCATGCCGGCGGCGAGCGCGGCGTCGCGCTCTTCGTTCATGGCGTCGGCACTCACGCCGATGATGTAGGCCGTGTTGCCCGCCGCGCGCAGTGCCCGGGTGGCGGCGAGGCCGTCCAGGCGCGGCATGCGGGCGTCCATGAAAACCAGTTCGAAGGCGGCTTCGCTGCAGTGGGCGACGGCTTCCTCGCCGTTGGTCGCGAAAACGATGTCGTGGGCGCCGAAGCGTTCGAGCATGCGGGCGATCACGGTGCTGTTGATCGGGTTGTCCTCGGCCACGAGGATGCGCGTGCTGCGGCGCAGGATGGGGCGTGTTGCCGGTGCCGTTGCGTTGCTGTCGTTGGCGCTGGTTTCGAGCTTGACGGTGAACCAGAACTCCGAGCCGCGGCCTTCCTCGCTCTCCACGCCGATTTCGCCGTCCATCAGCCCGCACAGCATGCGGCAGATCGACAGGCCGAGGCCGGTGCCGCCGTAGCGGCGGGTGGTGGACATGTCGGCCTGCTCGAAGGGCGTGAAGATGTGCCGGCATTTGTCGGGTGCAATGCCGATGCCGGTGTCGCTGACCGTGCAGCGCAGGCCGACGTGCCCCGCGCTGCGCTCGCCCATGTCGATGCGCACGGCGATCTGCCCACTGGTGGTGAACTTGAAGGCGTTGCTGACGAGGTTGACCAGGATCTGGCGCAGGCGGGTCGGGTCGCCGAGCAGCACGCGGGGGATCTCGTCGGCGACCTGCGTGGTGAAGCTCAGGGGCTGCCCGACGGCTTTCGGGCGGAACAGCTTGTCCACGTCCGACACCACCTGGCGCAGGTCGAAGCCGATTTTTTCGAGGCTCAGCTTGCGCGCTTCGATCTTCGAGTAGTCGAGGATGTCGTTGATGATGCGGAGCAGGGCTTCGCTGCTGCTCTGGATGGTGGTGATGTATTCGCGCTGCTCGGTGCTGTGCGGCGTCATTTCGAGCAACTGGGCCATGCCGATGATGCCGTTCATCGGGGTGCGGATTTCGTGGGACATCATGGCCAGAAAATCGCTCTTGGCCTTGCTGGCCAAGGTGGCGGCGTCGCGGGCGGCGATCAGGGCCTGTTCGGCCTTGTGGCGTTCGGTGACGTCGGTGATGCAGAACACCCGCCCGATCACTTCGTCGTCGTGGCGGGCGGGGCGCGAGCTGGCCTCGAAGATGCGCCCGTCGCACAGGGGCAGGGTGTCGAAGGTTTCGGCGAGATCCTGGCTGTGGGTGGTGAGCAGGCTCAGCAGCGCTGCGGGGTTTTCCACCGCGCGGCTCATGTGCTTGATGATGGCGTCCTCGTCGTGCTGGGCCAGCAGGTCTTCGGGCAGCTCCCACAGTCTGGCCAGGCGGCGGTTCATGTTGACGATGTGCCCATCGCCATCGAGCACCAGGATGCCGTCGGCGGTGGCTTCGAGGGTTGCCCGCAGGCGGGAACTCATTTCGGCCAGTTCGTCCTCGGCGCGTTTCTGGGCGCCGATGTCGGTGGCCCGCACCAGCAAGCCTTCGGCGAGGCGGCGCACCGTCTTGCGGGCGGCGAGCACGCTGCCGTCGGCACGCCGGTAGAGGCTTTCCATTGTCTGCTCGTCGGTACTGCCGCCGCCGCGCACTTCCTCCCAGAAGAACACGTCGGCCAGCGCGCATTCGATCTCGGTGACCGGCTGGCCGACGAGGCTGTCGCCCGGATAGCCGAGCAGGCGCGCGGCGGCCGGGTTGGCGGCGAGGATGACGAGGCTGGCGGGGTCGACGAGAAGCAGGATTTCCTCGGCGCCGGCAAGCAGCGCGTCCTGGTAGCGGCCGGTCATGATGGCGTCCTGGTGCGTGCTGCCGTGGGGCGGGTCATGGCGTGTGCCCCGGCCGCGAATCGGAGTCGAAGTAGTAGGTGACGCGCTTGCGCGGGCTCAGGTATTCGTACACTTCGGGCGGCAGATGGATGGGGCGCAGGGCCTTGGCGATGTTGATGTCGGGCTCCTGCTCCAGGTCGAGCATGATCGCCTCGTCGCGGGGGACGGTCGGGTCGAATACGGTGACCCACGGGCGCAGCGGCCGCACCGGGTTCACCGACGACACCAGCGCCAGCGCGTCGTTGGACAGGCGCACCACCGAGCCCGGCGGATACACGCCGAGGCTGCGGATCATCACCTGCAGCGCGCGGGCATCGAACTTGGTGCGGCGCTGGGCGAACATCAGCGACAGGGCTTCGTGGGGCGTCATGGCCTTGGCCAGATCGATCGGGTTGCACAGGTTGTCGTAGTAATTGACGAGGGCGACGATGCGCGCCAGCGGGTCGATCTGGTCGCCCTTGATGCGTTTGGGGTAGCCGCTGCCGTCGGCCAGTTCGTGGTGCTGGGCGACGATGCGCAGCACCGCGTCGGGCAGCCCGATCTGCTTGCCCAGACGCACGCCGTACTCGCAGTGCAGCTCGCGCAGGTTGCGCTCGGGGGTGCTCAGTTCGTGGCGCGAGCGGGCGATGCGCTCGGGAATGTCGGCGAGGCCCATGTCGTGCAGCAGCGCCCCGACGCCCAGGTTCTGGCTCTGGGGACGCGTGAAGCCCATCTCCTTGGCCAGCATCATCGACAGGATGGACACGTTGAGACCGTGGAAATAGGTCTCCTCGCCGCCGGTGTGCTCGCCCATCACGTGCAGGGCCGCTTCCGGCCGGTCGAGAAAGGCCGTGACCATCTGGTTCACCAGCTCATTTGCCTCCTCGAGGCATTCCTTGGGACGCGAGAACAGGTTCTTGCTGATGTTGCGCATGACGCCGGCGGCCTTCACGAAAGCCTTTTCCACTTCCACAACCTGGCGTTTGCGCTGGGCCAGGCGGGCGATACGGTCGCGTTTGCAGGCCAGTGCGGCGCAGGTGGCCGGGTTTTCGACGGGGGATTCGGGCGGCGGCGTCACGGGGGCCGGCTTCGCGGCCTGGCCCATGCCCCGCGGTTGCACGTCGGAGCGTTCGGGGTCGTAGCGGAAGTGCGTGACGCCCAGCCCGCGCAGGGTCTTGAGCTGATCAGCCGAGCGGATCTTGAAACTGTTGAAGCTGAACGGATGACTGAACCACGGCAGGTCGATGTGCACGAACAGCCCGATGCAGAGCTGATCGGGTGTGACGACGAGGTCCTGCGGTGATATGGAAGGCATCGGAAGACATGGCGAGGGCTAGTGTTTCTATTTCGGCCGGATCGCGCAGAAGTTTAGGCCAATGGCTTTGCCGTCACGGCCGGACCAGGATCACCTGCACGCTGCGCGGGCCGTGGGCGCCGAGTTGCATCGTGAGCTCCACGTCGCCGGTGCGGGACGGGCCGGCGATGATATTGACCGTGCGCGGCAGGCCTTCCGGGCGGGCGCGCAGCTGTGCCCAGGCATCCTCGAAGTGGCGCACGATGTGTCCGGCGTGGAGCACCACGAGGTGGTGGTCGGGCACGAAGTTGAGGGTGGTCGGGCTGTCCGGGCCGGATGCCAGGATCACACTGCCGATTTCGGCGATACCGGCGAGGCAGCCTGTGACCGACAGCATTTCATCCTTGCCGGCGGGCCCTGGGTGATGGGCGAAATCCGCCGGCCAGTTCAGCCCGGCGAGGGGCCGGGCCACCGCGGCGCGGGCCGGCAGGCCGTGCTGGCGGCGGTAGGCGGCCACGGCGTCGGGTACGGCGTGCAGGCTGCCAAGCTGCACGACCGTGCCGGCGCGGCTTTCAAATTTTTCGATGAAGCGTTCGATCAGATCGCCATCGAAGCCGAGGCGGGTGTGCTGCGCGATACGGGCATCGAGCGCGGCGGCCGCGTCGGCACCCAGCGGGCCGCGCCCGAGGGCGGCGCGGATCTGGCCAAGAATGGCCTGGCGGGATTCGGACATGGGGGCTTTCCTTATTTTTTGCGGGCCTGCCATTGTTCGAGAAAAGTCTGGCCTTCAGGGGCCGGCAGGTCGCGCAGGTGGCTCCAGGCGGCGCCGCCGGGCAGGTGGGCGATACGGCCTGCGCTGCCGCCCATCCTGTTCAGCAGGCGGGCGGCGACACGGTTGGCAAACTGGTACAGCCGCGGGCGTTCGGCCACGAAGCGCCAGGCACCGATGGCCCGGCCCTCGCCGGCGGGGCGCAGGCCCTGTTCGTGCTGCAGGCGGCGGATCTCGCGCAGCAGCCCGGGCAGCGGAATGCGCACCGGGCACACCGACTCGCAGCGGCCGTTGAGCGTGCACGCGTTGGGCAGGTCGCGCGTGGCGTCGAGGCCGACAAACAGCGGCGTGAGCACCGCGCCCATCGGGCCGGGATAGACCCAGCCGTAGGCGTGGCCGCCCACCGCGCCATACACCGGGCAGTGGTTCATGCAGGCGCCGCAGCGGATGCAGCGCAGCATGTCCTGGAAGGGGCCGCCGAGCATCTTGCTGCGGCCGTTGTCCACCAGCACCACGTGGTATTCCGCGGGGCCGTCCACGTCGCCCGGCCGGCGCGGGCCGGTGGAGATCGTGGTGTAGGTTTCGGTTTCCTGGCCGGTGGCGCTGCGGGCCAGGATGCGCAAGAACAGCGCCACGTCGTCGAGCGTGGGGACGATGCGCTCGATGCCGCTGGTGACGATGTGCACCCGCGCCAGCGTTTGCGTGAGATCGCCGTTACCTTCGTTGGTGACGATGATCGACGAGCCGGTTTCGGCCACCAGGTAGTTGCCGCCGGTGATCCCGACGTCGGCCTGGAAGTATTTTTCGCGCAGCACCTGGCGCGCCTCCGTCACCAGTTCGGCCACGCTGGTCTTGCGCGGGCCGCCGTGGGCCGCCTCGAACAGCTCGGCCACCTGGGCCTTGGTCTTGTGGATGGCCGGCGCGATGATGTGGGACGGCGGCTCGCCGGCGAGCTGGATGATGTATTCGCCGAGATCGGTTTCGACCACCTGGTAGCCCTGCGCTTCGAGCGCGTCGTTGAGGCCGATTTCCTCGGACACCATCGACTTGCCCTTGGTGATCACCCTGGCCTCCACCCGCTGGCAGATGCCGAGGATGATGCGCCGGGCGTCCTCGGAGTCCGCCGCCCAGTGCACCTGCCCGCCCGCCGCGGTGACGCTGGCCTCGAAGCGTTCGAGGTAGTGATCCAGGTTGGCCAGCACGTGGTTCTTCAGGTCGCGGGCCTCGTCGCGCATCGCCTCGAATTCCGGCACGCCGGCCACCAGCGCCGCGCGGCCATTCACGAAGCCCTTGCGCGACTGGCCGAGGGCGTCGCGCAGGTTCGGGTCGGCCAGCGCCACGACAACTTTTTCCTTGAACTGCGGGCTGCCGACTTTCATTTTTGTGGTTCCTTCGCCGCGCCGATGCCCGCGCCATCGGCCATGCCGGCCAGCACCTCGGCGGTGTGGAAAACCTTCACCGTCGATCCGCAGCGCTTCATGCGCCCGGCCAGATGCAGCAGGCAGCCCAGGTCGCCCCCCAGCAGCGTATCCGCGCCGGTTTCCGCCACGCGGGCGTGTTTGTCATCGGCCATGCGCCCGGAAATTTCGGGGTAAGACACGCAGAAGCTGCCACCAAAGCCGCAGCACACCTCCGTGTCGGCCATCTCTGCGAGCGTCAGCCCGGCCACCGAGCCGAGCAGCCGGCGCGGCTGCGCCTTGATGCCCAGCCCGCGCAGGCCCGAGCACGCATCGTGATAGGTGGCGGTGCCTGCGTAATCGGCCACCACCGTCTGCACGCCGCGCACATCGGCCAGAAACGAGATCAGCTCGAAACTCTTCGCCGCCAGCGCCTCGGCCCGGAGGCGCCAGTCGGCATCGTCGGCGAGCAGCTTGGGGTAGTCGATGCGAAGCGTGGCCATGCACGACCCGGACGGCCCGACCACGTAGTCGAAGCCTTCGAACGCGGCGATCACCTGTCTGGCCAGCGCCCGCGCGGTGTCGAAATCGCCCGCGTTGTAGCCCGGCTGGCCACAGCAGGTTTGCGCCTGCGGTACCTCCACCGTGCAGCCGGCGTCTTCGAGCAGCTTGACGGCGGCAAAACCCACATTGGGGCGAAACAGGTTCATCAGGCAGGTGGCAAAAAGACCGACCCGGGGGGCGCGTGATGCGGGGGGCATGCGATTTCTCCAGCGCAGCGCCGGCACAGGCCGGTGCTCAAGCTCGGGATGCTAGGCGCGGTCGGGGCAGGGGGCAAGCCGGCCGTCGGGCCTGGGCGGTGCGCTGGGCGGGCTGGCCGTGCCTTTCATGTCGATGTGGCTGTCGCCGCGGGATGCCGTGGCGGTGATGTTGCCCATTCTCATTGCGATGGACATGTTCAGCATCCGGGCCTGGCGGGGGTGAAGCTGGTGTGGGACGGGGTGATGGCCCCTAGGCACTGCTCGCCGGCTGCTCCGGCATGTCGCCGGAGTGGATGATGAAGCAGTTGCCGCCGCGTTTCTTGGCGCGGTACATGGCTTCGTCGGCGTGTTTGAACAGATTGAAAGGGTCGCCGGCGTTGCTCGGGTAGATGCTGACGCCGATGCTGGCGCTCAGTTTCATGCCGTTGCTGGCCCGGAAGCTGTCGATGACGGTCTGCAGCACGCGCTTCATGATGTCTTCGAGCTGGCCGGTTTCGGTGAAATCGTTGAGCAGCAGCACGAATTCGTCGCCGCCCCAGCGGGCCACGGTGTCGCCTTCGCGCAGCGAGCCCTCCAGCCGCCGGGCGACGTCCTGCAGGACTTCGTCGCCGGCCTTGTGGCCGAGGTGGTCGTTGATCGGCTTGAAGCCGTCCAGGTCGATGAGGCACAGGGCGACCCGGTTTCCGTTGCGCCGGGCCTGGGCGAGGGCCTGCGTGAGGCGGTCGTCCAGGAGGTTGCGGTTGGGCAGCCCGGTGAGGGCGTCGTGGTGGGCCATTTCGTGCAACTGCTGACGCGAGGTTTTCAGCTCGATGTTGAGGCGCCGGGTGCGGATGTAGAGCGTGCCCAGCGCGGCAAAGGCCAGCAACAGGCCGGTGAGGGTCTGGGCGAGGTATTGCTGGAAGATGAGTGCCAGTGAGATGGGTTCCGGCTTGTCGTAGGGGTAGATGCGGTGCCGGCGCATGATGTTCTGGACGCTCTGGTATTCCAGCGGCGTGGACCAGCGGTGGTAGCGGGCCGCGCGGGCGGCCGGGCTGTCGGGGGGCATCAGCAGCAAGGTGGCGGCAACCTGGTTGGCGATGTCGATCTGCACATGGGGCGCGGCGGCCAGCGGCCACTCGGGAAACAGCCCCGTGCTGGCGAGAAAGGGGAAGTCGGGGTTGGGGGTCGGGTTGATGATGCGCAGCCGGGCGAGGTCGATCTTGCCTTCGGCGCTCATGGCTTCGAGCACGCCGGTGCGCACGAAGCCCGCGTCGGCCTTGCCGTCGAGGACGGCCTTGACGCACAGATCCTGCGGAAAACCGAGGAAGCGGACTGTGCTGTCGGTGTCGAGGTCGACGCCGTGTTGCTTGAGGAGGTCGTATTGAAGCAGGAAGGCGGCGAAGGATGTGTGGTCGACGGCGGCCACCTGCTTGCCCTTCAGGTCTTCGAGGCGGTTGATGTCCGGCCGGTCGTTGAGCGTGAAGATCACCCCGCCAAACCGGTTGACCAGCTTGCCGTCGGCGCTTTTGACCAGGGTGGCGAGCCGGGAGACGCCGTAGAGGCTTTCCATGAGGATGTAGTGCTCGGGGTTGGTCAGCACGAAGTCGAGTTCGTTGCGGCCCAGGGCGAGCTGGAATTCGCCAAGATTCATAGGCCTTGCCACGAAGCGGGAGCCGGGAATCTTCGAGGACAGGAAGTCCATCGTCGGTTGCCATTCGCGCGTGGTGACCGTCTTGTCGCGAAAGGCGGTGATGCCGACCTGGTAGACCGTTTCGCTGCGGGCGTCCGCCGCCGCCGCGTCAAGTGCCAGCGCGACCATCAGCCACAGCAACGCCACGTAGGCAGCCAGCCTGTACCGCCGCGACCACCCGGGGGTGGCCGGGCCGCGCTGCGCAGGCGGGCGGCAGACGGATTTCATGATGTTTTCTGTCGAGGGGCTTGCTGAAGCCAGTGCAGGATGGCGATGAAGAGCCTGTCGGGTGCGGCGGGTTTGGCGATGAAATCGTTCATGCCGGCTTCGGCGCAGGCCCGGCGGTCTTCGTCGAAGGTGTTGGCGGTCATGGCGATGATGGGCACGTGGGCGTGGGCGCCGGGCTGGGTGCGAATCGTGCGGGTGGCGGTGAGGCCGTCCATCACGGGCATCTGGATGTCCATCAGGATCAGGTCGTAGAGGGTTTCGCCGGCCATCTGGACGGCTTGTGCGCCATCGACCGCGAGGTCTACCTGCAGGCCGACTTCGTCGCGCAGCAGTTCGAGGATGACTTCCTGGTTCACCCAGTCGTCCTCGACCAGCAGGATGCGCTTGTCGGGGCAGTGCTTGCGCAGCCGTTGCTCTGCTTCTTCGCCGGATACCGGGGAGGGCGCCTGCAGGGGGTCGCTGGCCAGCTTGCCGACCCGCACGGTGATGCGGAAGGTGCTGCCGAGGCCGGGGGCGCTGTTGACGCTGATGTTACCGTCCATGAGGTGCACAAGGCGCTGGCAGAGGGCGAGGCCGAGGCCGGTGCCGCCGAACTGCCGGGTGGTGGAGCTGTCGCCTTGTTCGAAGGGCTTGAAGATGCGTGCCTGGGCTTCGGCTTCGATGCCGACGCCGCTGTCCTGAACCTCGGTGACCAGCAGCGCGCTGCAGTCGTTCTCGTCTTCCAGGCGGGTGCGTATCGAAATGCTGCCGCGCGCGGTGAACTTGATCGCGTTGTTGACGATGTGCTGCAGCACCTGCTGGATGCGCAGGGGGTCGCCGCGCAGGGTTTGTCCGCCGAGGCGCGGTTCGAGTTCGATGAGAAGGCGCAGGCCCTTGGCCTCGACGCTGGGCCTGACCAGTTCGCAGACCCGGCCGACCAGCGCCGGCAGCAGGAAGTCGGTCTGCTCGACGGGCAGCCTGTCGGCGTCGATGCGCGTCAGTTCGAGCACGTCGTTGAGCAATTGCAGCAGGTGGCTGGCGGCGCTGGAAATCTTGCCCAGGCGCTCCTGCTGGGCACGGTCGGTGTTATTGCGGCCGAGGATGTGGGTGAGGCCGATGATGGCGTTCATCGGTGTGCGCAGTTCGTGGCTCATGTTGGCCAGAAAGCTGCTCTTGGCCCGGTTGGCCGCCTCGGCGGCTTCCTTGGCGATCGACAGGTCGGCGGTGCGGGCGGCGACGAGTTCTTCGAGGTGGTGCCGGTGACGCTTGAGTTCGGCTTCGGCGAGCTTGCGATCGGTGATGTCGCGCACGCTGGCATAGATGTAGTCCTGGCCGTCGGTGCTGGCGTGGCTGGCGGTGATGGCCACGGCGAGTTCGCGGCCGTCTTTCCGGCGGTGGATGGTCTCGAGCTTTTCGCTGCCGTTGGCGCCTATCCTGGCCTGGTGTGAATTCCAGACGGGCATCGGGAACAGCGGGTCGATGTCGGGGATGGACAGTGCGGTCAGCTCTTCACGGGTGTAGCCGAGCATGTGTAGCCGAGCATGTCGCAGGCGGCCTGGTTGACGCGCACGATGCGGGCATCGGTGCGCACCCAGTAGGCGGCGTCGGCCGAGTTGTCGATGGAGATCTTGGCCAGCGCCAGCTCGCGGTTCTTGGCGGCCAGGCTGGCGGTCTGGCGTTCGACCTGGCGTTGGATGAGGGCGGTGCGGCCGGTCATGCCGAGAATCAGGGTTTGCAGCAGGGTGGCAAAGAGCAGGCCGATGACGCCCACGGCCCAGCTGACCCACGGCCGGTTGGACTCCATGTAGGTGTCGTCGGCCCGAACGGTCAGCATCCATTCCCGGTCGCCAAAGAAGAGCGAGCCCTCCCATTTGGCGCGTGCAGGTGCTTGGCTGGCCTGGCTTTCGGTGTCGTCGAGGCGCTGGGTTTCGCCAATGGCGTTGGGGTCGGTGAGTGCAACGCCGAGGCCCGGCGGCAGCTCCTTGCGGGTGACCAATTCGAGCAGCTGGCCTATCTTGATGACGGCCACCGCGAAGCCCTGGGTGGTGTTGTGGTCGACCAGCCCGCGCACCGGTGCGAGGGCCGGCGAAGCTGCCTTCCAGTTTCAGGCCACGGTCGACGGCCTCGCGCCGCACCGCTTCGGAGCGGATGTCGAAGCCGATGGCAGGCAGGTTGGCGGCGCGGGGGGCGATGTGGGTGACGACGAGATAGCTGTTGCGGCGTGCGCTGGGTTTCAGCCGGCCTCCGTCGTCCCTTTCGGAAATCCGGAATCCCGGTATTCCCAGCCGGCCGGCCATGTCCGCCTCGAAGGCCGCACGCTCGGCATCGCTTACCTGCAGGTTGAAACTGAGGGCGGAGATGTCCGGGTTGTCGTGGAGCGTGGACAGGGTGAAGCTTTCGAAGCGGCTGGTGTTGAGTTCGGGGCTGACCTCGATGAAGCGGCGCAGCGACAGAAGTGCTTCCCGGTGGGCCAGCAGGCGGTCGGAGATGCGCTTGTGGATGAGCTTGGCATCGGTTTCGAGGCGGCGCTGCTGGTCCTGTTGCTCCCAGCTCGCGGTGGCGAAGAAGGCGGCCCCGACGAACAGCAGGGTCAGCGCCATCGGCATCGCCATGCGGCCCTTGCGGCTTTGCCACAGGGGGCTTTGGCGGATCAGGAAGCACAGGCACAGCGGCGCGAAAGTGAGCACGCCGAGGGTGTCGCCGACGAACCAGTTCCACCATGCGAAAATGCTGATTGGTTTGTCGATCACACCCGTCAGGTGCAGGGTGAGGACGCCGACGCTCGCGGACACCAGGCAGGCCAGGGGCCCGCCCAGCAGCAGAAAGTAGAGCACATCCCGCTCTTGTTCGAGGCTGGACCATGAATCGCCCCGGAAGCGCCGGATCAGGGCCTGGCCCACCCAGGCCTGGGCGGCCGCGCCGCTGGCAATAGCCAGGGACACGACGACCGTCGTGGGCGACAGGGTGCCATTGAGCCCGGCCAGCGAGAGATTGAGCGCCGCCGACCCAAGCCAGATGCCGGGCAGGGCGCCCGGCCCAAAGCACAGGCTCACCGCCAGGGCGAGGCCCGCCGCTGGAAAGATCGGGCTCGAATAGCCCTCGGCTATGCCGAAAGACAAGCCCAGACCGCCGAGCGCCAGATAGGCAATGGCAATCAGCAGGTTGCGGGAGATAAGGGCAGGCGTGCTCTTCGGCAGTGGCATGGTCCGGTGTGGCGGCGCAGAGAAACAGGTAAGGCCCGGACGGCTGTGATACGCATCGGGCGGGCTTACCAGGAGTAAATGCTATTCACGGCTGAAAGGGCGAAAAACTTTATCGCATCGACGTAAAGGCGCGACCCGCTTGCTTTCTGAGCCGATTGGTAACCCCCTGGGCGAAAAGCGTTCGAGGCGCTTTGCTGGCGAATCCAGCCTTGCATTACATATGATTGTCGAAGGATTGCGAAGCGGGTAGTGCGCTGCCCTCCGGTGCCTGCACCACTTCCAGGCTGACCCCGAAGCCGCGCGGGGTGAAATGCTGCAGCAGCGCGTCGCGGATGCGTGCCTGCCGGGCGGCGATCACGTCCGGGGCCACGCCGGGCAGCGCCCGGGCCAGGCTGGCGGCATCGAGGGGCGCATTCGCCTGGGCCAGCTCGAACAGGCGCCGCCCTGCGCCGGTCACCGGCGCCGGGCCCAGCAGCGTGGCGAGTTCGGCTTCCAGCCCGCCGGGCGAGCCGGGGTACTGACAGCGGATGGCGTAGGTGACGATCCAGGGCGGGAAGTCGTCCCGCCGCAGGGCGGCCCGCAGCGCGGTTTCGAAGACCACGATGCCGCCGCGCTGCAGGTTGGTGCCGCGGGACATCGGGGCAAAGTTGCGGGGGTCGGCGTTCGAGCCGCCCAGCGACGCGGCCAGCAGGTGCCCCCCGTGGTAGCCCGCGATGGCCGTGCCGGGCACGCTCAGGTCGGGGTCGGTGCTGCGCATGTGGGGCCGGGTGTTGAAGCTGAGGGTGGCCCGCATGCCCTGGGCCCGGCCGTAGGTCGTCAGGGCGTCGTAGGCCGGCGCATGGGGCGGGGGCTCGCGGTAGTCGGAGATGCCCTCGACGCGCAGGATCTCGTAGCGTCGGCAGATGTCGCGCAGGCGGGCGGCGAGCTGGTTAATGGCCTCGTTCATGGCCTGGCTGCGGCCGCGCTCGGTGCGGCGGCGGTTGGCGTCCACGACAAAACGGGTGCCGTCCTGCGCCAGGGTGTCCAGTTCTGCGCCCAGGTTGCCGGCCGGGTGGTTGCGCCGCAGCGGGGCCCATTCGGTGCGGATGCGCTGGAGGCGATCCGAAAACTCCATCACCAGCTCGCTCGACATGCGCAGCGCCAGCCGGCCGCCCTGTACTTCGGTGCGGATCGAGTGCTGTTCGCGGCCGATGCCGAAGGGCACCAGCACGTTCTCGGTGCCGGCCGGGGCGGCGCCGGGCGGGGCGTTGCTCTCGCCGGCAAGGAAGCGCCCGGCGCGCCGGGCCATGCTGACGATCCAGCTCACCACCCGGTCGAGGGCCCGGTCGATGGGCGCGCGGATGCGGTTGATGATGTTGGTCACCGCGTCGCTGACCCGCCCGAGGCCGACCAGCCGGGCCAGGAAGCTGATCACCAGCGTGAGCAGCCCGGCCATGGTCTGCTCCACCCGGTTGGCGGCGGCGCCGAGGGCTCCGCTGGCAATGGCGGCGATCGAGTCGATCACCGCGCCGGCCACCTGGGCGATCTGGCGCATGCGTTCGATGAAGAACATCACCGTGTTGTAGATGGCGATGATGGCCTGGATGAAGGCGCCGGCCGGGTTGAGGCTGGACACCAGGCGGGTGATGGCGGCGGTGACGATGTTGTCGCGCACGAAGCTCATCACCTGCTCCATCACCATGTCGCGCAGGTTGCCGATGCCCTCCTGGATCTGCTGCCAGGCGGCGGCCGGGCCGTCGCGCACCAGCGTTACCACGATGTCGAAGCCGGTTTCCAGCGCTCCCACGGCGGGCTCGCCGATCACCCGCGCCAGCTTGCCGCGGATGTTCTGCCACGTCAGCCCCAGCACGCTGAGCACGAACTTGAGGATTTCGGTCAGGCTGAAGGCTTGCGGAATGTAGATGTTGGCGCCGCTCATCGCCCCGGTGAGCCAGCCGATCAGCGAGGTGCGCAGGTGGGTGAGGATGCGCCCCGCAAACTGGCGCAGGCCCTGCACGGCGGCGCGCACCAGGTTGCCGATGAAGCGGATCGGATCGCCGATGATGGTGCGCAGGGCCCCGGCGGCGCGGCGCAGATAGGGCATCACGCTGGGCGCGACCACTTCGAAGATGATTTCCAGCAGGCGCATCACCTGCTGCCCGGCCCAGCTGAAGAAGCTCAGCGCAAAGCTGCCGAACACGCCGGCAATGCGCACGAAGGTTTGCGGCAGGCGCACCAGGTCGCCAATGCCCAGGCTGCGCAGCACCGCCATGAATTGCCCCGGCAGCGCGGTGACAAAGCCCATCAGCCCGGCCAGGGTGGCCTGGAACCACGTCCACGCCCGGCCGACGGCGTTGCCGCGCTGGATGTTTTGCCACACCTCTTCCTGCCCGATCAGGCGCATGAAGCCGCCGATCAGGTTGGCCGCGCTGCGCGCCACCGGTTCGCCGGTAATCGGGCTACGGCCCAGCACCGCGCACAGCAGATCCCAGCCGCGGGTGCGCGAGGCCAGCTGCGCCAGCGGGCGCAACACCGCGTCGCGGATGAACTGCAGGATGCCGGACACCAGGTTGCCGACAAAACTGCGGATGCGCGCGATGGGTTCGGTGACGATGCGCCGGGCGCGATCCCACACGTCGCCGAGCCGGAAGATGTCGCGCCAGCCCAGCGAATCGAGGAAGCGGTTGATGGCCTGGCGGATGCTGCTGCCCACCATGCCGAGGCTGGCCAGCTGTTGCTGCACCCAGCCGGCCACCCGGTCGATGATGCCGTGGTTGTCCAGCGCCTGGGTGATCAGCGCGCCGCCGGGCATCAGCTCGACCACCGCCCGCAGCAGGTTGCCGGCCGAGCGGTCGACGGCGCGCATGTTGATCGGATTGACGCCCAGCACCAGGGTGAACATCCGGAAGCCGGGCAGGAAGTTGGCGTGCTCGGCGAAGTAATCGAGGGCGTCGCCAATGCCCAGGCGCTGCACGGCGGGCGCGCTGTGTTCGCTGATGGCCGGCAGCAGGCTGCGTCGGGCTTGCGGCGGCGCCTGGGGCGCGGCGCCCTGCTGCACGGTGTGGGTGAGTTCGTGGGCGATCAGCTCGCGGCCGGCGCTGCTTTCGGGCTGGTAAGCGCCGGCGCCGAAGAAGATCTGGTGGCCCACGGTGAAGGCCGCGGCATTGAGCTGGCGGCTGGCCTGGGCGGCCTGCGGGCCGGTGTGGATGCGCACGGCCGAGAAGTCGGCGCCAAAACGCGGCTCCATGAAATCACGCAGGGGTTTGGGCAGCGGCTGGCCGCCGCTGGGCAGGCCGGCGCTGGCGGGGCTGGCGCGGGCCGGGGCGGCGCTGCCCGGCACGGCCCGCATGGCGCTGGCCGCGCGGGACGGCACCAGGCCGGCGAGCCGGGCGCGGCTGGCCGA